>VYME01000331.1_pt1 | contig 17989 bp, 11 predicted proteins | sample 5115281 | NCBI WGS metagenome assembly VYME01 (sample SAMN12291780, study PRJNA351875) | freshwater metagenome | isolation source: freshwater lake | place: USA: Michigan, Wintergreen Lake | collected 2013-08-08
ACCGAGCTCGTCGAGGTAGACGCGGCACCAGGCGGCGTCGAAGCGGGCCGGCTCCGCCGCATCGGCGGCGAGGCGTTCGCGCAGCGTGCGCGTGGCATCGATCGCCGCCTGCACGGCGAGCGTCGCGCGCAGATCCTCGGCGACCTCGGCCGAGACGTCGACCAGCCGCGACGTGAAGTGGCCGCTGACCAGCATCTGGGCCACCTGCAGCACGAGGGCGAACAGGAAGCCGAGGATCAGCTTCCCGGTCAGCGACATGGCCGTTGCTCTCCCGTGTGCGGCACGCGCCGGCATCGACGCCGAGGCGTCGGCGACTGGCTACGGGAGATCCCCAGGGCGGCGAGGGCCCATGCGGCGGGAGCGACGACTTCGCCCCCGGTGGCCACGTGGCACCGAGCGGTGCCCGCGACTCACAACGCGCCGACCGTCAGCGCGATGGCGTTGCTGCTGGTGTTCTCGACGAACTGCAGGTTCTGGTCGACCTCGAGCAGGACCAGCTGCTGGAGGAACTGGAGCCCGACCAGAACGAGCGTGTCGGGGATCGGCAGTTGCGTGTCGACCGTGCCGGCGTTCGACGCGGTCCACTCGAGGACATCCGGCGTCACCAGCAAGCTGCAGCCGGGCGGCGTCAGCGGCAGCAGGCTGGCCAGCGGCACGTTCGTGGAGGCGAGCCCGGTCGCGACGACGACGAACGCGGACGCTGGAATCGTCGTGCTGCGGGCGCGGTAGGTGCCGCCGATCCACGGCAGGTTCGTCGGCGAATACGCGTTCGAACCGCCGGAGCCAGGACAGGCAGAGCCCGCGGAAGCCGCGGCGGCGGGACAAGTCGGGGCGTAGCGAGCGAAGTAGGCGGAGACGCCACCGTCCACGAGGGTGAACACACCGCCGACTGCAAGTTCGCCGCTGTAACGCGTCACCAACGTGCTGACGACGTCGCTCGCGCCGTCCATTGCGGATCCCAACGGCGACCACGAGCCGCCATCCCAACGCGCGATGCGGTTCGCGGCGGCGCCGCCCGCGGTCGCGAAGAAGCCGCCCGCCACGACGTCGCCGTTCGGAAGGGCGGCGAGGGTGCTGACGACGTTGTCCATCCCGCTGCCCAGCGCCGACCAGCTGCTGCCGTCCCAGCGTGCGATGCGATTGGCAGGAATGCCGCCGGCGAACGTGAACGAGCCGCCCACCACCAGGGCGCCATTCGGCAGGACCGCGATCTCGCTGACGACGTTGTTCACGCCACTCCCGAGCGGCGACCACACGCTGCCATTCCAGCGCGCAACGTTGCTCGCTGGGACGCCGCCTGCCGTGGTGAAGCTGCCACCGACCACCAGGTCGCCGTTCGACAGTACGGCGAGAGCACTGACGATGCCGTTGACGCCGCCCCCCAAGGCCGACCACGCACTGCCATTCCAGCGAGCAACGTTGCTCGCTGGGACGCCCCCTGCAGCCGTGAAGGCGCCGCCGGCCACAGCGTCGCCGTTCGGCAGCACGGCAAGGGCGAAGACGTTGGCCACGAAGGTCCCGTTCGTCACGCCACTCCCCAAGGACGACCAGGTGCTGCCATCCCACAGTGCGACCTTGTTCGCGGCAACGCCACCCGCGGTGATGAAGCCGCCAGCTGCCACGAGGTCCCCATTCGGTAGACGGGCCAGGGCGCTCACGCCCCCGTCCATTCCGGTGCCCAACGCCGACCAGCTGCTGCCATTCCACCGCGCGATCCGATTCGCCTGCACGCCACCAGCGCTGAAGAAGAAGCCACCCGCGACGAGGTCGCCGTTCGACAGCTCGACGATGGTCGTGACCCAGCCGCTCACACCGCTCCCGAACGCCGACCAGCTGCTGCCATTCCAGCTCGCGAGGCCAAGGGCCACGATGCCGCCAGCCTTGTTGAAGCTGCCACCAGCCACCAGGTCGCCGCTCGGCAGGAGGGCGAAGGCATTGACACTGCCTGTCACGCCACTCCCCAGAGACGACCACGCGCTGCCATTCCAGCGAGCGATGTTGTTGGCCGCGACGCCGCCAGCCGTGGAGAAGAAGCCGCCAGCCACCAAGTCGCCGTTCGGCAGGATGGCGAGCGCGCTGACTCCGTTGTTGATTCCGCTACCCAGGGGGGACCAAGCGCTGCCATCCCATCTCGCGATAGACGCGGCAAACACGCTGCCCGCCGCGGAAAAGGAGCCGCCTGCGACGAGGTCGCCGTTCGGCAAGACCGTGCAAGCGCTGACCACGTTGTTCATCCCGCCCGCCAAGGCCGACCACGAGCTGCCATTCCAGCGAGCGATGTGACTCGCCGGGGATCCCCCAGCCGTGGTGAAGGAGCCGCCGGCCACCAGGTCACCGTTCGGCAGGATGGCGAGGGCACTGACGCTGCTGTTGACGCCGCTCCCAAGCGACGACCAAGCACTGCCATTCCAGAGAGCGATGTTGCTCGCCGGGGCGCCGCCAGCCGTCGAGAACTCGCCGCCAACGACGAGGTCGCCGTTCGGGAGAACCGCCAATGCGGACACCGCGAAGTCGAGCCCGCTGCCGAGCGCCGACCACGAACTGCCGTCCCAACGAGCGATGCGGTTCGCGGCGACGCCGCCGGCGGTCGCGAAGACCCCGCCAGCGACGAGGTCGCCGTTGGGCAACGCTGCGAGGGCGCGGACACTACCGTCCATCCCGGTCCCGAGCCCCGACCACGCACCGGTAGCCGTGTCGTAGGTCGCGATCCCATTCGCCGCGACATTGCCCGCGATTCGGAAGCCTCCGCCGACCACCAACAGCGGAGTCGACGGGCCAGCGCCATCCGGGTCCCATGAGATCGTGTCGGCGACGAACCCGTTGGCAACCGAACCAGCGACTCCTCCAGCGACGCCCGGCACTCCATCCCCCTGCAACCACTGCGGCTGGCATTGCGCGGGCGCGTTCGTGGCCAGAGAGCACAGGCTCGTCGGCAAGAGGCAGAGCAACAGCGACCACGTGGAACGGGAGAGGAATGTCATGGGTGGGGATCTCGCGGTGCAAGCGTCGCGACTTCTGGACCCTGCGGTTGCCGACTGCCGGCATCAGCCGACCCGACCAACGAGGGCCGCCTTGGTCCGCCGGCGCTCTACGGCACACCAAGTGTCAAGCACTTAGCGGACTCGACCATGGGTGTAACTGCGAGCACACCCTGCTGCCGAGAGGCGCGGCCAAGCCAGCGCGCGAAACCGCGCCGCGGCGACGCCATCGGTTTGGCGTCCTCGACCTGTTCGAATGCAGCACATCACAACGCGCCGACCGTCAGCGCGATGGCGTTGCTGCTGGTGTTCGCGAGGAACTGCAGGTTCTGGTCGACCTCGAGCAGGAGCAGCTGCTGGTGCAGCTGGTAGCTCTTCGCCGCTACGCCAGGTCGCTGTCGCCGAGCGTGTACCACCAGTCGGTCTGCAGCACCGGCTCGGTCAGCGGCGAACCGGTGATCAGGTAGACGAGGCGGCGCTCGAGCCAGTTCGCCGACGCGGTCTTGACGAAGCCGCGCGCTTCCAACGCGCGCCACTCGACCGACCACTCGGGGAACACCGTCATCAACCGCTGCCGGCCTTCCTGCTGCGCGCGCAGCGACGCCGCGTGCAGCAGCGCGTCGCAGGCACCAGTGTCGTTCTCGGCCGCCATCCAGTCGGCGATCGTCGCCGCATCGGGCGCGAGACCGGAGCCCGGCTTCAGCACCAGGAAGCCGACGAGTTGGCCGGCGCGGCGCGCGGTCCACAGCTCGTAGTCGGCGCGCGCCGGGTTCTGCACGTAGCGCCAGTCGAGGTAGCCGTGGTCGCGGCGCAGCAGCAGGCGCTTCTCGCTGCGCACGCGCGCGTAGAGCCCGTCGATGTCGGTGGGCACGGTGTGCACGCGTTCGATCGCGAGGCCCGCGGGCAGCGGCACCGGCGGCAGCGCCACGTCGCGGATCAGGAAGTCGATGCCGCGCAGGAAGTGGTACTCGAGGTAGCGCGTGCCGATGCGGAACGCGGCGTCGACCGGGAAGCCGTACAGCACCGCGTCGCCGATGCGGCGGCTGTGCGCCGAGAACGGCAGGCCGGTGACGACGAACGCGCCGGGGCGCTTCAGGCCGGCGCGCCACTCCGGGTGCGTCATCGAGTCGACGCAGTGCACGAAGACCTGTTCGCCGCACGGCGTGTCGGCGCGCAGCGGCACGCCGGCGTACTGCGAGACGACGGTGCCGTCCGGCGCCACCGCCAGCGACATGCGATGGCCCATCGGGTTCTGCAGGTACTGCCAGCGCCACTGCTCGAGCGTGCGGTCGACGAAGCCCGGGCCGCACACTTCGCGGAACACGCGGTTGAACGTCGCCAGGATCGCGTGCTCGTCGCCCGGCTGGTACGGACGGATGGTGAGTTCGGGCAGGCTCATGCGAGTCGACGGCAGAAGTCGGTGACGAGGGAGGTCAGCTGCGTCGCCGCCTGCTTGCCGGCGGCTACCACTTCGTCGTGCGCCAACGGCGTCGGCGAGATGCCGGCGGCGAGGTTGGTGATCAGCGACAGGCCGGCGACCTCGGCGCCCATCGCGTTCAGCGCCATCGCTTCGTGCACGGTGCTCATGCCGACCGCATCGGCACCGAGCGTGCGCAACATGCGGATCTCGGCCGGCGTCTCGTACGACGGCCCGAGCAGGCCGGCGTAGACCCCGGGGCGAAGGCGCGCGCCGGTGGCCTGCAGCAGCTGAGCGAGCCGGGGCGAGTAGACGCGCGTCTGGTCGGGAAACCGCGGCCCGAACGCCGGTTCGTGCAAACCGACCAGCGGCGACTGGCCGGTCAGGTTCAGGTGGTCGCGCAGCACCATCAGGTCGCCGGCCATCATGTCGTCGGCGATGCCGCCGGCGGCGTTGGTCAGCAGGAACGACGGAACGGCGAGGCGCCGCAGCGTGCGCACCGCGCGCACGACCTCGTTCGGGCGCCAGCCTTCGTAGAGATGCACGCGGCCCGACAAACAGGCGACCTTGGCGCCGCCGACGGTGCCGACGACGAGGTCGCCGCCGTGGCCTTCGACGTGCGGCTTCGGCCAGCCGGGCACCTCGGCGAACGGCACCACGGTGGCGCTCTGCACCTGCTTCGCGAAGTCCTTCAGGCCGCTGCCGAGCACGAGGCCGAGGCGCAGGCCGTTCGCGGCGGAGCCGAGGCGCTGGCGCAGGAACGCGGTGGCCTGGTCGACGAGGGAGAGTTCGTTCTGGGTCTGCATCGGGAAGACGAGGGGGCGCGGCGCGAGCGGCCGCGGTGAGAGGATGGCGATGCGGGCGAAGCGACGAAGCGGCGATCAGCCTTCGCTGCCGAGCACGCCGGCGACACACGCGGTCATGCAGGTGGCGATGGCGCCGCCGAACATCGCGCGCACGCCGAGCCTGGCGAGGTCGGAGCGACGCTCCGGTGCCATCGCGCCGAGGCCGCCGATCTGGATCGCGACGCTGCTGAAGTTGGCGAAGCCACACAACGCGAAGCTGGCGATCATCACCGTGCGCGGTGACACCGTGTTCGCGGCCGCCATCTTGCCGAGGTCCTGGTAGGCGACGAACTCGGTGGCGATCAGCTTGGTGCCGATCAGCTGGCCGAGCTCGGTGATGTCAGCCGACGGCACGCCCATGACCGCCGCGATCGGCCAGAACAAGTAGCCAAGCAGCATCTGCAGGCTCAGTTCAGGGTGAATCAGTTCCAGGCCGAAGTTGATCAAAGCCAAAAGGCCGAGGAACGCGATCAGCATCGCCCCGACGTTCAGGGCCAGGCTCAAGCCGTCGGCGGCGCCACTCGAGGCGGCCTCGACGACGTTGCCGAGCTTCGGCGCGTCGATCTTCGCGATCTTGCCCATCGTCTGGCTGGTCTCGGTCTCCGGCCACAGCACCTTGCTGCAGATCAGCCCGGCCGGCACCGCCATGACGCTGGCGACCATCAGGCGGCCAGCGATCGCCGCCCGCGCCACCGGATCGTCGCCGCCGACGAAGCCGACGTAGGCGGCGAACACGCCGCCAGCGATGGTCGCGAAACCGCCGACCATGATGGTGTGCAGCTCGCTCATGGTCATGCCCTTCAGGAACGGCCGGATCAGCAGGGGCGCCTCGGTCTGGCCGACGAACACGTTGGCGCAGTTCGACAGGGACTCGCTGCCGGAGGTGCCGAGCAGGCGCACCGTGACCCAGGCCATGCCGCGGACGATCAGCTGCATGACGCCCAGGTGGTAGAGCACCGCCATCAGGCTGCTGAAGAAGATCAGCGTCGGCAGGATCTGGAAGGCGAACAGGAAGCCGGTGCCGGACCCGGCGTCGGCCAGCGATCCGAACACCATCTGGGCCCCCTTCTGGCCGAGGTCGATCACCTTGTTGACCCCCCGCCCCACGGCCTGCAGCGCCTGGTTGCCCGCTTCCCAGTAGAGGAAGGTGAACCCCAGCACCGCCTGCAGCAGCAAGCCGACGCCGACCAGCCGCCACGGGATCGCCTTGCGGTTTCTGGAGAAGGCGAAGCAGATCGCGAGCATCACCGCGATTCCGCACAGCGAGACGAGGCGCAGCATGGCGGCGGCAAGGGTTACGGGCGCTGGCGAAGCACGGCAAGCAGCAAGTCGCCGCCGCGGTCGGGCCAGGTTCGCGGCCCCGTTCGTGGGGAGCTGCGCGGGCCTGCCGGGCGCATCGTGGCGCGAACCAGGCGGCGGGCCGACACCCCGCCGGCGGACCGACGGGGCAACTTTCCCGCCATTGTCATGCGCCAAACCCGGTTGCCATCGGCCGCAGGTGGTATACACGGGCCGTCGAAGAGCCCGGGTTCCCCATGCCAGGGGTGGAACGAGGCATGTGTGCCCGACCCTTCGTCGTCCTGTCCCATGCGTCGGCTCCATGCCCCGGTAGTCGGCGCGCCCATTCTCGCGATGCGCGCAATGCGCGGATCGCGGGCTCTCAGGTAGGAGCTTGCCCGATGCTACGTGCCATCGCACCGATCGTGCTGTCCGCCGCTGCGGTCGTCGCCCAGACCAACTTCCCGCCGCCGCCGCAGCCGGCCGGCAATCCGTCGACGTCCGCCAAGGAACTGCTCGGCATGGCGCTGTTCTTCGAGGAACAGCTGTCCTCGACCAACACGGTCGCCTGCGCGACGTGCCACGACTTCGCGCACGGCGGCGCGGACCCGCGCACCAACACGGCGATCAACAACGGCGCCGACCAGATCCGCGGCACCGCCGACGACCAGCGTGGTTCGCCCGGCATCCCGCTGATCTGGAGCAACGGCGAGCTGCTGCCGCACCCGTCGCACGTGTTCAAGCCGAACGTCACCTCGCGCCGCGCGCCGACGGTCGTCAACTCCGGCTACCACAAGAGCCTGATGTACGACGGCAGCAAGACCAACCTCGAAGACCTGTCGGCGGCGCCGCTGTTCAACCCGGTCGAGATGGGCCGCGCCGGACGCACGTGGAGCGAGATCACCAGCAAGCTGGCGACCGCCAAGCCGCTGGCGCTGGCGAGCAACCTGCCGCAGCGCCTGCAGACGTTCCTCGGCTCCAACAACTACCCGGCGCTGTTCCAGCAGGCGTTCGGCACCACGCAGATCACGTCGACCAACATCCCGCAGGCGATCGCCGCCTACATCCGGACGCTGAACAGCGACCGGTCGAAGTGGGACCTGGTGCAGAACGGCCAAGCGACGCTGACGGCGCAGGAGCAGCTCGGCCTGACGCTGTTCAACGCGCCCGCCAACGGCGCGACGTCGTGCAACACCTGCCACGGTGACTTCGACGCGCGCACGCTGACCGAAGGCCCGGTGGCCGGCCAGATGACGATGACGACGAGCGGCCCCTACGGCTCGTTCTTCCCGACGCGCCTCGAGTTCCACAACGTCGGCGTGCGGCCGCCGTCGGAGGACGTGGGCCGCGGTGGCGTCACGCTGACCGCCGCCGACCAGGGCAAGTTCCGCGTCGCCAGCCTGCGCAACGTCGCTCTTGCGGCGCCGTACTTCCACAACGGCGGCATGGCCACGCTCGGCGACGTCGTCGAGTTCTACAACCGCGGCGGTGACTTCCACGTCAACCAGGCCGCCAACCTGTTCCCGCGCAACTACACGGTCGTCGAGAAGGACGCGATCGTGGCGCTGCTGAACACGCTGACCGATCCGCGCCTGGTCGCGGGCACGCAGCCGTTCGACCGGCCGACGCTCGGCTCGCAGAACGGCAACATCGTGACGGCGACCGGCGCCGGCCAGACGACTGCGGTCGGCGAACTGGTCGCGACCGCGCCGTACGCGCCGGTGCTCGGCGAGCCGCTGTTCCGCATCACGCTGTCCGGCGCTGCCCCTGGCAGCCTCACGTGGCTGATGTGGGACACGGTCGCGGCGGCGCCGAACACGCTGCCGTTCAACCTGCAGCTCGGGCTGAGCCCGGAGTTCCTGGTGTTCGGCATGGGCCCGGTCCAGACCAACTGGATCGTGCCGGGCGTCGGCATGCAGCAGATCCCGATGCCGCTGCCGAACCAGCCGGTGCTCGCCGGCGCCGAGCTCTACGCGCAGTGGCTGGTGCTCGATGCGACGTCGGCGAATCCGATCCTGACGTCGAACGGCCTGCGCATCGAGCTGCAGTGATCGCGGCGAGGCCGCGGCGCCGAGGCGGTGACGCCCGGCGCGCGGCTTGACGGCGCAGCATGGCACGTCGACCATCCGGGGACCTCGTCCCCGTCCATGGAGGCAACCATGCTGCGCCGTTTGCTGTACGCGTCGTTCTCGCTCGCCCTCGCCGTCGTCCCGGCCGCTGCCCAAGGCTGCACCGGCAACGACACCTTCTGGAAGCGCGACTCGCTGCCGGCGTCGCCTGCCGGCCTGACTGCAGTCAGCGTGATCCCCGGCCTGTGTGAGGGCGAGAGCATCGGCGTCGTCTTCGAGATGCCGGCCAACATGCCGCCGCAGAAGGTCACGCAGGTCGTGGCGCCGTGGGGTGCGCAAGGCGGCGTCGGCGGCTTCCAGGCGCAGCTCGACGTGCTCGTCTACGACGGCGTGTCGTTCGTCGGCGGCGTGCCGAACATGGGCAACCTCGTGTTCCAGCTGACGAACACCGGCTCCGGCCTGCAGGTGCAGAGCCACGCGCTGAACACGTTCGACACCAGCTCGTACGACATCGTCGTCGGCCTCGCCGCGCCGACCGGTACGCCCGCCGTGCGCCGCTTCGCGGTCTGCTTCCGCACCGACCTCAACGCGCACCCGACCGGCACCTGCGGCGGCGGCTACCCGGCGAACTACTTCACCGACAACGGCACGTTCCAGTTCACCTGCACGACGCCGCTGCGCACCAACCTGATCGAGATCCAGGGGCAGGGCTGGCGCGACGCGGCGCTGGCGCAGGTCTCGGGCATCCCGCTGTGCCCGATCTTCTTCAACGGCAACTGGTGCATCCGCGCCTGCACGCGCGACGCGTTCCCCGCCAGCTACGTGACCTACGCGAACGGCTGCCCGAGCACGCTCGGCACCAGCCAACTGCTGCCGGCGACGATGCCGCGCATCGGCACCAACCTGTTCGTCATCGTCGACAAGCTGCCGTTCAGCCTCGGTGCGATGCTGACCGGCTTCAGCGACACCAGCGCCGGCGGCGTACCGCTGCCGCTCGACGTGACGTTCCTCGGCCTGCCGGGCTGCAGCCTGCAGACGTCGGCCGAGGTGTTCCAAGGCCTGACCGGCGGCGGCACCACGGCGTCCTACCTGCTGTCGATCCCGAACCAGCAGTCGCTGCTCGGCGCCCAGCTCTACCAGCAGGTGTTCGTCATCGACCCGCCGCTGAACTCGTTCGGCGGCGCCTTGTCCGATGCGGCTAGGATGACCGTCGGCTTGTGACCCCGTCCGACGGGGCTCCGCGCATGCACGAAGCGATCCCCGTCCCCCCCGAAGGCGCTGCCGCGCGCACCCTCGCCGATGGCCGCAGCGACCTGCTGGTGCGCGAAGAGCCGCTGCTGCTCGTCGTGCACGACCAGCAGCTGCTGACGATGCGCACGCCGGGCCGCGACCAGGATCTGGCCCTCGGCTTCCTGCTGGGCGAGGGCATCGTCGACCACGCCAGCGACGTGCTCGGCAGCGACTTCGTCGCCGGCGACGCCGAAGCCCGCACCGCCGACGAACTGCGCCTCTCGCTGCGCACCTCGCCAGGCCCGCAGCAGCGCTCGCGGCTCGCGCGCACGCACGAGATCCGCAGCTCCTGCGGTGTCTGCGGCCTCGCCGACGTGACGACGATGCTCGACGAACTGCCGCCGCTGCTGCCCGGTGTGCCGAAGCTCACGCACGCACGCGTGAGCACACTGCTGGCTGCGCTGGCCGCGCGGCAGCAACTGTTCGCCGCGACCGGCGGCTGCCACGGGGCGCTGGTGGCCGAAGCCCGCGACGACGGCGCCGTGCTCGGTGCCGGCGAAGACGTCGGCCGCCACAACGCGCTCGACAAGGCGATCGGCGAAGCCGCCCGCGGCGGCGCCGACTTCGCGCGCTGCATCGCCGTGCTGTCGGGCCGCGCCGGCTACGACCTGGTGGTCAAGTGCCTGCGCGTACGCCTGCCGGTGATCGTCTCGGTGTCGGCACCGAGCGCGCTCGCCTTCGACCTGTGCCACGCCGCCGGCGCCACGCTGCTCGGCTTCGCGCGCGGCGAACGGCACCCGGTCTACTGCGGCGCCGAGCGCTTCTCCGCCGGCTGACGCGCGGACTCGTTCCCAGCACCCACCGGCGCCTCGCCGTCCTTCGCACAGCGGAAGCCGGTGTGGCACAGGCCGGTGTCGACCGTCGACTTCATGCGCGTGCCCGGCAGGTAGCCGAGGCAGTAGACGTCGCTGCACAGGAACGAACCGCCGCGCAGCACGCGCTTCTGCGCCCCGGGCTCCTGCGGATCGAAGCTGTCCACCGGCCCTCGCGGATCGACCAGCACCTGCGTGCCGTCGCCGTAGCCCTGCGGGTGGTACCAGTCGCAGCACCACTCCCAGACGTTGCCCGACATGCCGAACAGGCCGTAGCCGTTCGCCGCGAACGTGCGCACCGGCGCCGTGCCGGCGAAGCCGTCGGCGGCGGTGTTGCTGCGCGGGAACGGGCCCTGCCAGATGTTCGCCGGATGCTTGTCCTTCGTCGGCGCGTCGTCGCCCCACACGTAGCGTTTCTGGTCGAGGCCGCCGCGCGCCGCGTACTCCCACTCCGCCTCGCTCGGCAGGCGCCTGCCGGCCCACTTCGCGTACGCCATCGCATCGCGCCAGCTGACGTGCACGACCGGATGCTGCTCGCGGCCGACGATCGACGAGCCCGTCCCTTCGGGTTGGCGCCAGCACGCGCCGGGCACCCACGTCCACCACCGCCAGAACTCGCGCAGGTCGACGGCGTCGGGCGGCGGCGTGAACACCAGCGAACCGGCGACCAGCTGGTCCTCGGGCACGCCGGGCACGTCGGCCGCGGTCGGCTTCGTCTCGGCGTCGGTGACGTACTTCGTCGCGGCGATGAACGCGGCGAACTGCGCATTGGTGACCTCGGTCGCATCCAGCCAGAAGCCGCGGAGGCGCACGCGGTGCAGCGGCGCATCGGCGTCGCCGGTCTGGCTGCCGAGCACGGCTTCGCCGCCCGGGATCCACACCATGCCCTCGGGTGCCGTTGCCGACGGCGCGGCGTCTGCTGCCGGCGGCGGCTGTTGCGCCCATGCACGCGCAGCGAACGCGAGCGCGGCAGCGTGGAGCGAGAACGGAACGACGAGCGACCGCAGCATCGCCGCATCGAACCGCACGCCCTGCGTTGCCACAACCGGCCCGCGAGCTACCGTCGCCGCATGCTGCTTCGTCGATCCCAGCCTTGGCTCCTGGCCCTCGTGGCCATGCTCTTCGCCGCGGCGGCGCTGGCCGCGTCGCCGCAGCAACCGCCACGCGCCGGCGGCAAGCCTTCGGAGCCGACAAAGGCGAACGGCAAGGACGCCGCCAAGCCGCCGCCGCCGCCAGCGCAGGCGAAGAGCAAGGGCCCGGTGTCGATCCTGTTCGTCGGCAACAGCTACACGGCGTTCCACGAACTGCCGGTGCTGGTGCGGGCGCTGGGCCGCGCGCAGAAGCCGCCGCGCGCCGTCGAGATCGTCGCCGTCACACCGGGTGGCTGCACGCTGCAGCAACACTGGCTCGCCACCGGCGCCGACGCCCCGCGCACGCTGCTGCAGGACCGCCGCTTCGACTTCGTCGTGCTGCAGGAACAGAGCCGCCGCCCGATCGACGATCCGGCGCTGCTGCACGAGTTCGCGGCGAAGTTCGCGGCGCTGGCCCACGAACGCAAGACGACGCCGATCTGGTATGCGACCTGGGCGCGGGCGGCGACGCCGGACGACCAGACGAAGCTGACCAGCGAGTACCTGCGCGCGTGGCAGGACGGCGGCGGCCTGCTGGCGCCGGTCGGCGAAGCGTGGCGGACCTTGCTCGCCGAAACGAAGCCGCTGCCGCTGCACGAAGCCGACGGCAGCCACCCGAACGTCGCGGGCAGCTACGTCGCCGCCTGCGTGCTGTTCGCGACGATGTGCGGCGGCGACGTGACGAAGTTCCCCGACAAGCTGGTCGAACGCGGCGACGACGGCAAGGAGCGGGTCTTGGTCGACCTGCCGGCAGCCGAGGGCAAGCGGCTGCGCGCGGCGGCTGCGGCGGCGCTGATGGCGCGAGCGGCGGCAACGGCGAAACCGACAGGCGACGAAAGCACCAGGGGTGATAACGACTGCTGACTCCCGAAGCGGGCAGCGCTTGCCTGCGAGCTGCCGCGTCCCCAGACTGCCCGCTGCCTTGTTACCCGAGTCAGCGCCATGAAGAACGGCACCTCGTTACAGGAAGGACCCAGCCCGCCCTCCGCGCACTTGGCTCGCGAGCGCCGAGTGACCGCCAAGACTAAAGCCCTCGCTGTAGCGGGCGTCCGGGATCGATGTGCTGGTGCGCTCGAACTTTGCTTGGGTCCGGCCGGTGCTCGCACCGAGCGGTACCCCGGAGTCGATCGCGGGTGCGCTTCAAACGATGCAACTGTCGTCGACTGTGACGAAGAAGTCGGGGCAGCGAGCGGCACCGACGGAAGTCGGGGTCGTCTACCTGAACCGGGCCCCAGTAGAGGGATCACGGTCGCAGTGCTGCACCCTAGTGTAGGCCGCGGCCGGAGAGATTCTCCGCTGCAGCGCGAAAGTGGCGGTAGCGAGCCCGAAAATGGATGCCGCGACCAGCATCCGCCCATCCACGTAAAGTCGTTCCCCAACCAGCTTGGCGACGGCGACGTCCCACGCGCCCCTGTCGAAGCCCATCTCGCGAACTGCATGGCCGCATTAGAGAGATGCCCATATGCAAGCCACCCCTTCAAATTGAACCCTGGCTCCCCAACACTAAGCGTCGGTTAGCCCAAGCCGCCAAGGCCCCGAACACTAAACCCCGCCACCATGAAACCAAAGAGACCAGGCACCACCCGGAAACCCGCAAACCCCACTCCGGGCAAAGCGCCCTCGCCGGCACCATCCGAAGGACTTAGGAAGATCAGTGCATCTGCCCGCAAAGGCGAACTTGTGATTGTATTCGGCTCGGGCGCAAGCATGGCACTTACCGAGTCCAAGATGTCCACGCTATCATGGAAAGGGCTGATCGCCGACGGATTCAGCTACGGCCAAAAAAAGGGACTGATCACCGAATTGCAAGTTAACTCCTGGAGATCACAACTTGAGTCGCTCGACATTGACGACCTGCTCGGCGCCGCTGAGTTCGTGACCCGGAAGCTATCCGGCCCCAGCGGGGACCTCTACGCCCGATGGCTTGAGCAGATCTTTAAGACGGCAAACCCGACCAACGCAGACATGATTGAGGCCGTGCGCGAGATCCACCGGGCAAATGTTCCCATATGCACACTCAATTACGACCTCCTCTTGGAGGCCGTAACCGAACTCAGCCCGATCACGCTGCATGACAAGGAGCACCTCATGGCTTGGATGCGGCGCGAAAGGCCGGGCATTTTACATATTCATGGAGCGTGGACCTCACCCGCCTCCTGCATTCTAGGAATTCGCGACTACGAAAGTACCCTTACGAGTGATTTGCGAGATCTTGTCCAAAGAAGCCTGGGGGCTTACAAGCAACTGCTTTTCGTCGGCTGCGGCGACACCTTCGCCGACCCGAACTTTACAGCTCTCATTCGCTGGCTAAGGGAGAATCTAAAGACAGCAGCGCCTCAACATTTTGCATTAGTCACGAACGCCGAGGTCACCAGACGCCACGCCGACCCGACATGGCTCGGCTTCTTGGAGCCCCTCGCCTATGGCGCCAATCACTCAGACTTGCCACACTTCCTTGCGAGCATTGTCGCAACGAAAGAAGTCGCGGCAACAACCAAGTCAGCCCCACAGGTTGATAGAAGTGCCAACGAGCAATCCGACGCTCTACTGCGTGACTACCGCTCATTCCTCGTCAGGGACTGCGGCCAAATGACCATCGAAGGCGTCAGGGCCGACATGGAAATTGGCCAACGGCGATTCGACCTGGAGCGGCTATTTGTCCCACTAAAGGTCACCCCATGCCCTCCAGACATCTCGAACAACGACCCCCTTGCAGAGCAAAAACTGCGCAAGTGGACAGAGAAGCACCATAAGCCAGTCGCTTTTGGCCGGGTATTCGGGAAACAGAAACACTTGGCGCTCCTAGCTTTGCCCGGTGGCGGGAAGACACTATTACTCAAGCGCCTCGCAGTTGCATATGCAGACGCACGACGACTTGCATACACAGGCGACTCACTCCCTGATATTGCACTCACTCCGATTTTGATCAGATGCCGAGAGTGGCGTGAGCACATCCGCAAGCCAATTCTCACACTGCTACAAAGCCTACCAGAAATTACGGGCCAATCTGGACTGGCCGGCCTCAGAGACGCCCTCATTCCCATCCTAAAGGGAGGTGGCGCCCTTCTATTAGTCGACGGTCTCGACGAGATCCACATCGATGCCGACCGAGCCACGCTCGTTGAACACCTGGAGTCTTTCCTGGAAGAGTATCCAAGTGTTCGCTTGGTCGTGACAAGCCGAGAGGCAGGCTTCAATCTTGTCGCACCATGCCTTGCTCGCTTCTGCGAGCGATGGCGCGTAGCCCCACTTGAAGACTCAGCCATCAGGTCGCTTTGCGAGAATTGGCGAATCCTCATGAGCGGAGATTCGCCTGAAGCCGTGTCCGAGATGAATGAAGTTGCGGCGCATCTGATTCGTAGCGCCTCTCTACATCGACTTGCAGAGAACCCACTCCTTCTAACCATGCTACTTGTAGTCAAGCATGGTGCCGGCCGACTCCCCCCCGATCGCGTAAGCCTCTACAGCCGCGCGGTCGAAGTCCTACTCGACACCTGGAACATAAAGGGACACGACCCACTCAACCTAAAGGAGGCGGTGCCCCAACTTGCATGCGTAGCGCTCCAATTAATGAAGGCCGGTAAGCAAACAGCTACGGAGCGGGAACTTCTCAAACTACTCGAAGAAGCCCGCGACCAAGTGCCACAGATTCAACGCTACGCCAAGGGATCCCCATACGATTTCTTGAAACGCGTGGAGTTGAGGTCCAGCCTTCTTCTGGAGGCTGGGCATCAAATCGAGAATGGCAAGACAGTCCCCTTTTACCAGTTCCGGCATTTAACATTCCAGGAGTATCTAGCCGCAGTCGCGGTGGCGGAGGGTCACTATATTGGATACTCGAGAAGTGACACCGTACTGACACCTCTTTCACTACACCTTACGGCTGACGAGTGGAAAGAAGTCGTACCTATGGCTGCCGTTCTCGCTCGGAAGCAAGCGGAGCCGCTCCTCCTGAAGCTGCTCCATGATGGGCAATCACTTCGCTCCCGTTTTGAAAACGGCGAGCCGATTGATGACGACAATAGCGATTCTCACCTGGACAAGAAGCTCCCGGCCACCATCGCGAGACTGGCTCAGTGCTTAGCCGAGGAGGCAGACGCGACCCCAGAAACGACAACGCAGTCTCTAGAGCTAATCGCCTTCTTCGCAAGAGGCTGCAATACACAAGAAGACTGGAGGGCGCTGGCGCGAGGGCCGTATGGTTCAGAGTTACTGCATCATTCGTGGCGGCTGTTCTCGAACCCGCCATCGCGAGATATAGGCATATTACACACTTGCACCCATATCGCAGCAGCGCGGTTCGGAAGAGAACTTATCGAGCAAGGCAGAATACAGCCAGAACTTCATAAGTTGCTCACGAGCCCTGTCGAGGAACACAATTGCCAAGGGATGTTCGTCGTAGCAGGCACTATCCTCAAGCACACACGGTACCTGCAAGCCGAGAACGTAGAAGTACTACGCCTGCCAGACACCTTAATTGATCTTATCGAGATGCATCTTTCCTCTGCTTCGCTCACTGTAGCGCGAGCGGCGACCTGGGCCTGGGCCGTGGCGTTGTACCACTGCAAGATCGGTGGACATCCGACGGTTTCGGCCCTGGACCAGATTCTCAAGCTGTGGCTGAATAGCTCAGACACATCGCTGGTAGAAGATGCTTCGACTGCGCTATGGACTCAGCTTGGCTTGGAGAGAACCAAGTGGCAGCCATCGCTGAGCGAGACGGAAGCCAATCGAGTTAGGAGCAAGCTGCACAGCATAGATACCATTAAGAGGGATCGATCAGTCGCCGCCTCCCTGATGGTTGCATTCCATGCTCGAACCATTTGGTCCGACGAGGAGCTATGCGAGAAACTCAACCATCTTCGCAAGTCGGGGCGCTACTGGCACCGACCAGCCAACATCGACCCCATCGAAGCCATGCTGAAGCAAATTGGTTCTTATTCTACCAAGCGGCCAAAGAGGACTAATACGCATCGCACTCGGAGATTACAGTAGACGACACACTCCGCCAACGTCAGCAGTCAATGTGCTTACGTCGCCCGACAGGCATTGCATCCTACGAGGCAAGCTCGACTCATTTGGCAGGAGCGACGACTTGACGAAGACTGCGCCATCAAATAGGCGCTGACCAGACGATGACCGACGACCATCGGCAATATCATTCGCTTTCACCGCCAGGTCTGGATGCGCCAATTGCTACGCACAGCCTACTCAGCGAGCCTCGACATCACTCCAGTCACTGCATGCGCAAAAAGAGGTCTATTCTATTGGCGCCTTCACACTGGAATCCCCTGGCGAGCTTGCGCTGCCGATCTTTGACATGCGCTTGAGATGTCTGCCTCCGCACCGATGTCCCACCACTACAATCCCTGCGCCCATTTCACCTCCATGTCCTCCTTACTCACGCGCAGGATCGCCGCCAGGTGGCACGACAGCGTCGTCTCGACGACGTGCTGGGCCTTCGCGTGCGGCAGCAGGTTGTCGGCGGCTTCGTCGAACAGGCACGCCGCCAAGGCCCCGCGCACGAACTCCACCAGCCGCCGCGCCGGCCGCTCCAATCGCGTCGGCACGAGCCCAGCCGCGCACAGCACCGGCAGCCACTGCGTCGTCACCGAGTGCACGGTCGCCGCGTCCGTCGCCCCCGACAGGATCGCCAGCAGCCAAGAACGCGCGGCGCGGCGGCGGCGGTTCAGCACGGCGAGCGAGATCGGCTGCGGGTTGCCGCGTTCGAGCGCACGGCGGTTCTGCAGCGCGATCGTGTAGTCGACGATCGAGCGCACGAGCTGCGGGATCTCGGCCACGGCGATGCGTTCGAGGCGCTCGCGGGTCGCGGGCGCGATCGTCACGTGCACTGGGGCCGGAGCCGGATCGAGGAACAGGAACGGGCGCACTTCCCGCACCACGGTGGCGGCGCTTGCCGCCGAAGGGGCCGACTTCGTCATGCCGATGCCATCGGCAGCAGCGGCGACCGTTCCTTAGCCCGATGTCGCGGCGCGCCACAGCGCACCGAGTTCGCTGTCGACCAACGCGACGACGGCGGGCGTGCCGGTGGGATCCGCACCGACGAGGCGCGCCGGCCGCGGCCCGTAGACCGCATTGCTGTGCGCCAGCGCCGACGCCGCGTGCAGGTCGCCGAGACCGACCGCGCGTTCGTGCACGGCGACGCCGCG
>VYME01000333.1_pt1 | contig 17953 bp, 15 predicted proteins | sample 5115281 | NCBI WGS metagenome assembly VYME01 (sample SAMN12291780, study PRJNA351875) | freshwater metagenome | isolation source: freshwater lake | place: USA: Michigan, Wintergreen Lake | collected 2013-08-08
CTGGTCGGCGGCGCGCTCGTGGTGCGGGGCGCCTGGGGCAAGGGCCGTGCCGGCGCGCCGCGGCGTGCTTCCGGCCGCCGATGGCTCCGATCGGTGACAGCCCATGGCCCGGGCGTAGCGGCAGGCGGGGGTTGGCGAGTTCTTGATCGGATCTTCTCTGGTTGGCGCGTCGCCACGCACCTCTGCTGCCGTCATGACGCCCCCAGCACGCTTCGCCAGCGACGTGACACCCCGCGTCGGCGGGGGCCGCGCATGACGACGGCCGCGGCGATCACCGCCCAGCTGGCCGAAGGGCACCTGGTCGGCTTGGCCTGGCAGAACGGCGGCCACGACCTCGAGCTGCAGCTCGAACGGCCGGACGGCGCCTGCGTGCGGCTCCTGTGCACGGCGGTCACCGGGCTCGACGTCGACTTGCACTACCGGCGCAACGTCGGCGGCCGGCCGCACGCGTTCCAGTGCGAGCTGGAACGCGTGCTCGCCGGCCGCTGGTCGCTGCACTGGAGCTTTCCGCCGCACGGCGTCATCGCCTTCGAGTGCGCGGACCTGCAGCTGCTCGGCGCCCCAGTCGGCTGAGAAGCCGTCGGCTGAGAGGTCGTCGGCTGAGAGGCCGTAGGGCGGAGTTTCCGCTGCCACCGGCAGGGGGCGTCGGCCGGCGGGGCGCGAGGCGAGCCGGAGGTCTCATCCGCTCTTCACGGTTCCCTCACGGAGCTTCCTACCCTGGCTGCGGTCTCGAAGGCCGCACGTCGCGGCTGCCTCCTTCCTTCCGCCTGAATCCCTCCTTCCGCAACATGAACCGCAACACCTTCCTGCAGGGCATCGCGCTCGCGGCCGGCCTCGCCTCGGCCGCCTCGGCGCAGATCGTCGTGAACACGAACATCGCCACGTCGACGACGTGGACGGCCAGCAACGTCTACGCGCTGTCGGGCGACATCTACGTCCTGCCGGGCGCCACGCTGACGATCGAGGCCGGCACGGTCATCGCCAGCCTGAACAACAGCACGCTCGCGGTCTGCCGCGGCGCGCAGATCTTCGCCAACGGCACCGTCGACGCGCCGATCATCTTCACGTCGGACAACGACCGCGCCACGTGGACCGGCGGCAACCCGAAGACGGGCACCTACCGCCAGCTGGCCAACAACGAGTGGGGCAACGTCACGATCATGGGCTCGGGCTACATCTCCGAGAACCAGGTCGGCACCAACACGCCGGCCCCGTCGGCCAGCAACTTCGCCGACATGGAAGGTCTGGCGCCGGCCGTCACGTCGCTCAATGACTACGGCGGCGGCAACGACAACGAAGACAGCGGCAACTTCACCTACGTCTCGCTGCGCTACGGCGGCCGCACCTCGGCCCCGAACATCGAGCTGAACGGCCTGTCGATCGGCGGCGTCGGCCGCGGCACCGACATGCACCACGTCGAGATCCTGAACAACCTCGACGACGGCATCGAGATCTGGGGCGGCACGGTCAACCTGAAGTACTTCGTCATCTCGAACATCGGTGACGACAGCCTCGACCTCGACCAGGGTTGGCGCGGCAAGGCCCAGTTCGGCCTGATCGTCCAGGGCTACAGCGGCGTCGGTTCGCAGGGCTCGGGCTTCGGCGACAACGCGCTCGAGATCGACGGCGCCGAGCTGTGCAGCTACCAGCCGACCACGACGACCGCGCTCTACAACCTGACGGTCATCGGCTCGCCGCACCCGACCAACCTGGCCACCGCAGGCGACCACCTGCTCGAGTACCGCGACAACGCCAACGTGCAGGTCCGCAACAGCATCTTCATGGACGCTGGTGACGAGGTCATGCGCAACGGTGTCACCGACGGCGAGAACGGCAACACCGGCTACGGCTGCAACGGCACGACGAGCTACGCCGCGCGCTGGACGACCGCCTACACGGTCACCTCGACGGTCAACCCGTTCGCCACGCCCGCCGAAGTCGCCGCCGCCTACACGGCCCAGACCAGCGGCAACCTGATCGACTGGCGCGACAACGTGTTCTTCAGCAACCTGCGCACCAACGCCTATAACGAGGCCAACACGCGCCTCGTGTTCGCCGGCGGCGGTGGCACGGCCAACGCCAACAACGCGATCGTCACGTCGTCGCCGATCACCACGCTGACGCGTGGCGCCGCGGCCACGCCGAACGGCAGCAACACGACCTCGCCGGTCACCTTCATCGATCCGACGCCGGCCAACGACGCGCTGACCGCCGTCGAGTTCGCGCCGAACGACGGCTTCTTCACGCCGGCCCGCTTCCGCGGCGCCTTCCCGCGTGGCAACAACTGGCTGATCGGCTGGACCGCGCACAGCGCCTTCGGCCTGACCTCGTCGTCGCAGGCCGCGACGTTCCAGGAGGGTTGGACCCTGTCGGCTCCGGCCGGTGTCCCGGTCCACTACACGACCGGCACCTGGGCCGGCGGCACCAACGTCACCTTCGGCTGTGACAACGCCGGCCAGGCCGACCCGGTCGGCGCGCCGGGCCTGAGCATCGGCGTCGGCATCCTGGCCTTCGGCCCGAGCTTCGTCCCGCTGTTCGGCGGCACGCTGCTGGTCGACCCGTTCGCCAACGTGCAGTTCGGCGTCGTCGGCGTCGGCTCGCTCGCCAGCGGCCCGCTGACCATCCCGCCGGGCTTCAGCGGCACGACGCTCTACAGCCAGTTCCTGCTGCTGGACGCCCCGGCCGCGGGTGGCCTGACGCTGTCGAACGCGCAGAAGCACCTGCTGCCCTGATCGCGACCGACAGTCCTGTCTGCCCACACCGTGGCAGGTAGCAGCCCAGCTGCTACCTGCCTCGGGTCGTTCCGAACGAGACCTCCGGTTCCGACGATGAAGACGATCCTGACCTGGCCCTGCCTGCTTCTTGCCGGCCTCTTCTTCGCGCCTTCTTGTGGCGGCGAAGCGGGGGCGGGCAGCAGTGGAGCGGCGAACGCGACGACGGCGACCTCTGCCCTGAAGGAGGGCGAGACGAAGACGAAGGAGAACGGGGTCGCCGCCCCGCGTGCGCCGCTCGCCGACTGGCAGCGCAACCTGTTGCAGATCGCCTACGACGCAGCGTCGGGCTTCCCGCTGGTGCCACACAAGAAGAACCGCGGTCGCGCCCAGGAGGTCGTCGTGGCCGCCTGCTTCGAGCTCGACCAGCCCGAGCTGGCCAAGCGCTTCGGCGATGGCATCGTCGACTGGCGGCGCGGGGTGGCGCTGGCCGACTACGCGTGGTACCAGGCGAAGCACGGCGTGCGCACCGGGCTCGAGCCGGTGCTCGCGGCGGCGGCCAAGGTCGTCGACGAGGAGCGCAACGACCCGAACGCGCAGCAATGGCGCAGCGACCTGGTGTCACTGAAGATCGCGCGCGCCTGGGCTGCCCTCGGCGACGCCGAGCGGGCGGCGAAGGCGAGCCGCGGCATCGATCCGGCGTCGGCCAACGCCGTCGACGAGCAGTGGGCGAGCGCCGTCGCCGAACGCGCGGACCTGATTCCCGCCGACCAGGCGGGGGCGGAACTGGCGAAGCTCGACGCGACGTTCGCCGACATGTCGCTCGGCCAGCAGGCCTCCGCCGGCGCCCTGCTGGTGCGCCTGCACGAGCGCTGCTTCGCCGACGCGGCGCTGCGGGCCGAGTTGGAGAAGCGCCCGGTCGTGCTCTGGCACAAGCTGTCGCCGCAGATCCGCCTCGACCTCGTCACGCGCCTGCTGCGCACGAACCTGAAGCATGGTGAGAAGGCGCGTGCGGCGGAGCTGCTGGCGGTGGTGCGCGAGGGCGTCGCCGCGCACCAGTGGCGCGCCGAGGACGAGTTGCCGTGGCGTGCGCGGCTGTGCGAGCTCGCGTTCGAGGCCGGCGACGCCGATCGCGCCAAGGCCGACGCCGTGCTGGCGCTGGCCCGCTACCACGAGCTGCGCTCTGACATCGTCGACATCTACCGGGCGAAGACGCTGCGGCCGCTGATGCTGGCGCAGTTCCGCCTCGGCGACCGCGCCGGCGCCGCCGACCTGCTGGCGCTGGTGCTGGAGGAAGGCATGGAGAACCCGAACTCGCGGCCGCGCTGCGACGATCTGGTCGACACCTGCGTGGCGCTCGCCGTCGCCGGCTTCGAGCCGTCGGCCCAGGCGACCACCCGCATCCGCGAGATCGCCCGAGGCCTGGGGGAACCGTGGTGAACCGTTCCAAGCTGCTCGCCACCGCGGTGGCGATGGTCCTCGCCGCGGCGGCGCACGCGCAACAAGCCGGTTCGCTGCGCGGCACCGTCATCGACAAGGACTTCGAGTCGCCGCTCGGCGGCGTCGTGCTGACGATCGTCGAGACCAGCGCGCGCACCGAGTCGACCGACCAGGGCACGTTCGTGTTCCCGCAGGTGCGGCCCGGCAAGTACACGCTGCTGGCGCAGAAGGACGGCTACGTGCGCGCGGTGCGCGCCGAAGTCGTCGTCAACCCGGGCCAGCTGACCGAACTGCGCATCGAGCTCGCCGGGGACTTCACCGACCTCGAGGAGTTCGTCGTCAGCGACTCGCTGCAGCTCGGCGCCAGCAACGAAGCGGCGCTGCTCGACCTGCGGCTCGAGAGCCCGGCGATGGTCGACTCGATCGGCGCCGACATGATGCGCAAGGCCGGCGCCAGCGACGCCGTCGGTGCCTTGAAGCTGGTGTCGGGTGCGTCGACGTCGGCCGACGGCAAGTCGGCGGTCATCCGCGGCCTGCCCGACCGCTACGTCAGCTCGCAGATGAACGGGATCCTGCTGCCGTCGGCCGACAAGGAGAAGCGCGCGGTCGAGCTCGACCAGTTCCCGGCCGGCGTCATCGAGAGCCTGCAGGTCAGCAAGACCTTCACGCCCGACCAGCAGGGCAACGCCAGCGGTGGCGCCGTCAACGTCGTGCTGAAGGGTGTGCCCGACGAGCCGGCGTTCCTGCGCTGGCAGGCCAGCACCACCTACAACGACCAGTTCACCGGCCGCAATGACTTCTTGTCGTACGCCGGCGGCGGCGTGCACGCGTTCGGCAAGACCGGCAGCGAGCGTGGCGTGCAGACGCTCGGCGGCAACTGGGACGGCGCCGTCGGTGTCGAGGAGCGCAGCGCCCCGCTCGAGTTCAAGGGCAGCGTCTCCGCCGGCGGCAGCATCTCGCTCGGCCGCGGCTGGAAGGCCGGTGGCTTCGTCAACGCCTACTACGACCGCGACACCGCCTACTTCGGCAACGGCATCGACGACTCGCTGCAGCAGCTGCAACTGCGGGCGCCGCTGTCGCCGCAGTACAACCAGGGCTCGCCGGCGTCCGGTGAGTTCTACACGGCGTTGTTCGACGTGCAGCAGGGCCGGCAGGCGGCGAAGTGGGGCGGCCTGACGTCGTTCGGCGTGCAGAACGAGAACCACGCGATCAACTTCCGCTGGCTGTCGTCGCGCGTCGCCGAGGACATCGCGACGCTGGCCGAGGACACGCGCGGCAAGCAGTACTACTTCCCCGGCCACGACCCGTCGGTGCCGGGCTCGCCCGGCTCCGACGACATCCTGGGCGCGCCGTACTTGCGCCTGCAGACGCTGAACTACGTCGAGCGGGCGACCGACACGCTGCAGCTCGCCGGCAAGCACCGCATCGCGCTCGACGGCCGGCGGACGCAGAAGGCCGAGATCGACTGGGCGGTGGCGAAGAGCAACGCGCACCGCGACCAGCCCGACCGCCGCCAGTTCGCGTCGGCGTGGAACCCGAACGGTGTCTACCTGCAGTACAAGCCGGCGGCGCAGTTCACGCTCGGCAACCTGCAGCGCATCTTCGAGGTCATCGACGAGAACAGCGAAGAGGCGCGGGTCGACGTCAAGCTGCCGTTCGAGCTGTGGAAGAAGCAGCGCGGCTACCTGAAGGTCGGCGGCTTCCAGGACCGCGTGAAGCGGCGCTACGACCAGAACACGTTCAGCAACTTCCTGGACCCGAACTTCTTCTACAACGGCCAGTTCGACCAGCTCGACTGGAGCCAGGTCTGGGGCTTCCAGGACCACCCGATCACCGCCGCCGACACCGACGTCGACTACGAAGGCCAGCAGACGCTGCGCGCCGGCTACGTGATGATGGAGCTGCCGGTGGTGAAGGGCGCCAAGCTGGTCGGCGGCGTGCGCATCGAGTCGACGTCGATCTCGATCGTCAACGATCCCGAAGCGAACGCGCCGTGGGTGCCGCCCGGCCAGTTCGGCGTGGCGACGCTGCTGCCCGGTGACGCCGACGTGTCGATCGCGCAGCAGGACGCGCTGCCCGCGATCGGCCTCGAGGTCGATCCGGTCGAGACGCTGAAGTTCCGCATGGCCTACGGCGAGACGGTCGGCCGGCCGACGTTCCGCGAGCTGTCGCCGATCTTCCAGCAGGAGTACCTCGGCGGCCCGATCTTCGTCGGCAACCCGGCCCTCGAGCTCAGCGCGGTGCGCAACTACGACCTGCGCGCCGACTGGACGCCGGCCGAGAGCACGCTGCTGTCGGCGTCGTGGTTCCAGAAGGACATCCAGAACCCGATCGAGTACGTCGAGAAGCTGGCGCAGTACACGTTCACCACGGCGGTCAACTTCCCGCGCGGCACCATGCGCGGCATCGAGCTCGAGGCGCGTCAGGGCCTCGGCGAGCTGTGGGAGCCGCTGCAGGGCATCACGATCGGTGCCAACAGCACGTGGATCGACGCCAAGGTGCGCCTGCCCGACGACGAGATCCTCGCGTTCCAGCAGCTGCACGGCGAACTGCCGCGGCCGATCCGCGACATGACCAACACGCCGGACTACCTCTACAACCTGTTCGCGACGTACGACGTGCCCTACGTCGGCACCGGCCTCGGTCTGTTCTACACCGTCACCGGCGACACGCTGATCCAGGGCACCGGCCCGAGCGGCGACTTCTTCGTGCCGGCGACGTACCAGACGCGCTACGAGACGCTGAACGTCACCCTCAGCCAACCGCTCGGCAGCGGCATCCGCCTGATGCTGTCCGGCCGCAACCTCACCAACGCCCTGCGCCGCCAGGTCTATCGCTCCGAGTACCAGGACGACGACGTCACCCGCCGCTCGTTCACCGAGGGCGTCGACTGGACCCTGATGATCGGCGGCGAGATCACCTTCTGAACCCGTGCACCCGACCATGAACCGAAACCGTTCCGAACGTGCCGCCACGCAGTGCGGCGCCCTCGTCCTCGCCGCTGCCGCGCTCGTCGCGGCCCTGCCGGCGCAGGAGGCCACCGACGCCGTCGCCAGCACGCGCGCGACCGTCGAGAAGTGGGTGGAGACGCGCAACCTGGTGTCGAAGGAGCAGCGCGACTGGGCGCTCGGCAAGGAGGCGCTGACCGCGCGCATGGACGTCGTGCGCCGCGAGATCGAGAAGCTGCAGAAGAGCATCGCCGACGCGCAGGCCCAGGTCGTCGAGGCCGACAAGAAGCGCGCGGCCTTGCTGGCCGACAACGAACAGCGCAAGGCCAGCGGCGACAAGCTGACGACCCGCGTCGCGGCGCTCGAGGCCAAGCTGCTGACGCAGCTGCCGCGCCTGCCGGAGCCGTTGCGCGACAAGCTGAAGCCGTTGACGCAGCGCCTGCCGAAGGCCGGCGAGGAGACGAAGCAGTCGCTGGCGGAACGCTGGCAGAACGTCGTCGGCGTGCTGAACGAGCTCGACAAGTGGCAGCGCGAGGTCGTCGTCACCAGCGAGCTGCGGCAGCTGGGCGACGGCCAGAGCGTCGAGGTCGCGGTGCTCTACCTCGGTCTCGGCCAGGCGTTCTACGCCAGCAGCAACGGCAAGGTCGCCGGCTTCGGCCAGTCGACCGCCGACGGCTGGCAGTGGAAGCAGGCCAACGAACTGGCCGCCGACGTGCTGCGCACGATCGCCATCTACAAGAACGAGCAGATCGCCGCGTTCGTGCGACTGCCGGTGCAGGTGCAGTGAAGGAGCAGAACGCCATGACCACGCGAAACACGTTCCCGTTCGCCCTGGCGCTGCTCGGCGCCGCGGTTCTCGCTCCGGCCCAGCAGGGCGAGCCCCAGAAGCCGGTGCCGGCAGTCACGCCGGCGGCCACGCCGGCCGTCGCCACGCAGGACACGCCGTCGTTCGCGACCGCCAGCGCCGATCTGCAGCAGCAGCTCGTCGCGGCGCTGGCCGAACTGACCGCGACCCGCGAGCGCATCACCGCCGAGAAGCTGCCGATGGCGCAGCAGCTGCGCGACCTCGAGCAGCAGCTGCTGGCCGTGCGCGGTGAGTACCAGCAGGCGGCGCGCCTCGTCGACACGCGCTCGCTCGACCTGACCAACCTGACCGCCGAGGTGGCGCAGCGCAAGGACCAGGCCGGCTACCTGTCGAACCTGTTGACCGAGTACGGCCGCAACTTCGAGTCACGCCTCCACATCGCCGAACTGCAGCTGCGGCGCGAGCCGCTGCAGGCCGCACGCCTGGCGCTCGACGACGCGAAGAGCGACCAGGACGCGTTGTTCGAGAAGCAGATCGACGTCGTCGCCGCGTCGTTGGCGCGGGTCGAGGACGTGCTCGGTGGCACGCGCTTCCAGGGCAAGGCGGTCGACAGCGGCGGTGTGGTGAAGGCCGGCACGTTCGTGCTGTTCGGCCCGACCGCGATCTTCCGCAGCGCCGACGGCCAGGAGATCGGCGTCGTCGAACAGCGGCTGGGTTCGCTCGAACCGGCCGTCGTCCCGTTCAAGCAACCGGTCGACCGCGAGGCCGCGGCGGCGATCGCGCTCGGCACCGGCAACCAGCTGCCGTTCGACCCGACGCTCGGCAACGCCACCAAGGCGGCGGCGATCGAGGAGACGTGGGTCGAGCACGTGCTGAAGGGCGGCCCGGTCATGTGGCCGATCTTCGCGCTGGCCGGGGCGGCGCTGCTGGTGGTGCTGCTGAAGTGGCTGTCGATGGCGTTCGTGCGCCGGCCGAGCCGCAAGTCGATCGACCGCCTGCTCGAGGCCGTGCGCAGCGGCCAGCGGCAGCCTGCCGTCGACCAGGCGGAAGCCGTGGGTGGCCCGGCCGGAGCGATGCTGAAGGCCGGCGCCGAGCACCTCGGCGAGCCGCGCGAGCTGGTCGAGGAAGTGATGTTCGAGCAGTTGCTGCAGACGCGCCTGCGGTTGAACAGCTGGCTGCCGTTCGTCGCCATCAGTGCGACGTCGGCGCCGCTGCTCGGCCTGCTCGGCACCGTCACCGGCATCATGAACACCTTCACGCTGATGACCGTCTACGGCACCGGCGATCCGAAGACGCTGTCGAGCGGCATCAGCGAGGCGCTGATCACGACCGAGTACGGCCTGATCGTCGCCATCCCGTCGCTGCTGCTGCACGCGCTGCTGGCGCGGCGCGCGAAGGGCATCGTCGACGACATGGAGAAGGCGGCGGTCGCCTTCCTGAACCAGGTGCGCAAGAGCGAGCCGGCCGCGGCCGCCGAGGTGGCCTGAGGTGTTCGCCCTGCTGCAGCAGCCGAAGGACGCGTCTTCGAGCGAGCGCCTTTCGGCGTTCTTCGCGACGGCGTGGGACATCTGGGTCGCCGGTGGTTGGGCGATGATCCCGATCGCGATGGTCGCGGCGCTGATGTTCGGCGTCGGCCTGCGCGTCTGGCTCGGGCTGCTCGGCAAGGGCCACCGCTCGACGCCGGAGAAGGTCTGGCGGCTGTGGATCACCAACCCGGACCACCGCGAAGGGCCGATCGGCGAACTGCTCGACGAAGTCGCCGACGAGCCGTCGATCGAAGCCTCGGCGGCGGCGTTCACCGGCCTGCGCGCGGCCGAGGTGGCGCCGTTCGACCGCGACCTGCGCGTCATGAAGGTCTGCATCGCCGCCGGGCCGCTGTTCGGACTGCTCGGCACGGTCACCGGCATGCTCGGCACGTTCGGCGCGCTGGCGTCGGGCGCGGGCGGTGAGAAGACGATGGCGGCGATCGCGAAGGGCATCAGCGAAGCGCTGATCACCACCGAGACCGGCCTCGTCGTGGCGCTGCCGGGCATGTTCTTCCACTACCAGCTGGCGCGGCAGAAGGAGCGCTACACGGCGTTCCTCGCCCACCTCGAGACGGTGACGACGCAGCATCTGTACCGCCGCCTCGCCGCGGCCGCGAAGGTCGCCTGATCGCGGCGACCGCGCCGCAGCACCAACCAACACGCATACGCCAACGGGCACACGGAGCACACCATGGGACGTTTCAGCCAGGGTTCGTCGGACGAGAGCAGCGACGTCGGCATCGACCTGTCGCCGATGATCGACTGCGTCTTCATCCTGTTGATCTTCTTCATCGTCACCACGTCCTACGTCGAGGAGACGGGCGTCGAGGTCGACAAGCCGCAAGCCGCGTCGTCGGTGCAGCTGGAGAAGACCAGCATCCTGATCGCGCTGACCAAGGACGGCCAGGTCGTCTACGGCGGCAAGGAGATCGGCATCAGCGGCGTGCAGGCGACCGTGCGTCGCATGCAGCAGAAGGAGAAGGTGCCGTGCGTCGTGCAAGCCGACGCCGCCGCCTCCGCCGGGCTGCTGACGCGCGTCATCGACGAGTGCAAGCTCGCCGGCGCCGAGAAGGTCAGCATCGCCACGAGGCGCTGACGCATGGACCGTTCGATGCCGCAATCGGGGTTCGCGAAGGCCTGGCGCCTGCTGGTCGCCGGCGTCGGCGCGTTGGCCATGATGCTCGGCTGCTTCCTGCTGTTGCCGGTGCTGCAAGCGATCAGCGCCACCGTGCCGAAGGACCTCGAGCTGCGCTCGGTCGACACCGCGGCGCTGCCGCCGCCGCCACCGCCGCCGGTCGACGAGGACAAGCAGCAGGAGAAGCCGCCGGAGGACGCGAAGCCCCCGGAGATGCAGGAGTCGGCGCCGCCGCTGAGCCTCGACCAGCTCGAGATCGCGCTCAATCCTGGCACGGGCGGCGGCGACGTCGCCGGCGACTACACGATCAAGATCCAGGGCCTCGCCGCGGCCGGCGGTGGCAAGGAAGGCGACGACCTGTTCTCGCTGGCCGACCTCGACCAGAAGCCGCGCGTGCTGTTCCAACAGCAGCCGACGCTCAACGCGCAACTGAAGAAGCGCATGCCGGCGACGGTCAACGTCGTGTTCACCGTCGACGAGAACGGCCGCGTCGACAGCCCGATGGTGCAGACCAGCAGCGACGCCGCGTTCGAACCGGTGGCGCTGGCGGCGATCAAGCAGTGGAAGTTCGAGCCCGGCAAGCGCGCCGGCAAGCCCGTGCGGTTCCGCATGCGGCAACCCATGACCTTCAAGTGAGGACGTACGCGATGACTTCTCTTCCCGGATTCCTGCGCGCACTGCTGCTGCCCGCGTTGCTCGGCGGCGCTGGTGCAAACGTGGTGGCGCAACAGGCGAATGGCGACGGACTCGACGCGGCGGTGGCCGCGCTGTTCCGTTCGCCGGCTTTCCAGCAGCGCTTCGCCGAGAGCTACCTCGCCGACACCGAGGTCGAGCCGGCCGTCAACGACGACGAGCGCGACGTGCTGGTCGAGGTGAGCACGCTGCTGGCGACGCCGGCCGAACAGGGCGGTCCGAAGACCGACCAGGCGATCTCCCTGCTGCAGCAGAACGTCGGCCCGGCGGCCAACGCCGTGTTCGACTTCACGCTGGCGAACCTGCTGGCGCAGAAGGAGCGCACCGCCGACGCGGTCGCCGCCTACCAGGCGGCGGTGGCGAAGAAGCCGAAGTTCCGCCGCGCGTGGAACAACCTCGGCCTGCTGCAGGTCAAGACCGGCGACTTCCGCGGCGCCTCGCAGTCGCTGGCGCGCGTGCTCGAGCTCGGCGGCGGCAACGCGTTCACCTACGGCCTGCTCGGCGTGGCGCTCGGCAACCTCGACGACCACCTGGCCGCCGAGTCCGCCTACCGCATGGCGTCGCTGCTCGACCCGCTGACCACCGACTGGCGGCTCGGCCTCGCGCGTTCGTTCTTCAAGCAGCGCCGCTTCGCCGAGGCGGCGACGCTGTGCGGCACGCTGATCGGCGGCAACCCGGACCGCGCCGATCTGTGGCTGCTGCAGGCGAACGCGTTCGTCGGCATGAACGAGCCGAAGAAGGCGATCGAGAACCTCGAGCTGGTCGACAAGCTCGGCAAGGCGACCGCCGACAGCCTGAACCTGCTGGGCGACGTCTACGTCAACGAGGAGCTGCCCGACCTCGCCGCCGCCGCCTACGTGCGCGCGATGGCGAAGGACCAGAAGGGCGATCCGCAGCGCGCGCTGCGCGCCGCCAAGGCTATGGCCGCACGTTCGGCGCACACCGAGTGCGGGGCGCTGCTCGACGCGATCGGCACGCACTACGCGGCCAAGCTCGACGACGCGGCGAAGAAGGACGTGCTGAAGCTGCGCGCGCGGCTCGCGGTCGCGCGCGGGGCCGGCGACGAGGAGGCGAAGATCCTCGAGCAGGTGGTGGCGCTCGATCCGCTCGACGGCGAAGCGCTGATCCTGCTCGGCCAGTACAGCGCGCGCAGCGGCAAGCCGGAGCAGGCCGTGATGCACTACGAACGCGCCGCCGGCATCGCCGCGTTCGAGGCCGACGCCAAGGTGCGCCATGCGCAGCTGCTGGTCGGCCAGAACAAGTACGCCGAAGCGCTGCCGCTGCTGAAGCGCGCGCAGCAGGTGAAGCCGCGCGACCACGTGCAGCAGTTCCTCGACCAGGTCGAGCGCCTGTCGCAGAACAAGTAGGGGGCCCGCGGCGGCCCCACCGCCTCGTATGTTCGTGGGAATGAACCTCGGCGGAGTTTGGTTCGGCGAGTACACCTATGGGGCGGGATATGGTCCGCTTGCCGAGACCAGCGTGCCCTTCCGGCTGGACCTGACCGAAGCGGGGCTCTGGCGCTGGCTTGGTCTGGCCCGTGTGTCGGGCACGGTGCAGGACGACGCTGCGCGCGGTGGCTTTCCGAAGCCCGGGAGCGTCGATGGGCGTCGCTTTGGTCGATGGGTCCGGTTCCGCAAGACCATGCCAGAGTGCTACCTCTTCGATGCCAATGGCCGTCGACGTGACCTTCGGGACTGGCTGAGGGCAGAGCTGGGGACGGATGCGTTCGAGGTGTCACCCTGGCGCATCGCCTACGAGGGGGCGATCCATCGCGACGCGACGCGCATGGAGGGGCGGTGGCAGATCCTGCCGACGAAGGTGCTCATCCAGTCGCAGCCGTGGACCCTGCCGGGCTCGGGCACTGGGACCTGGACGGCAAGTCGACGCTGACGATTCCGGTGATGACTGGGGCTTGCGCTCGCGTCCGACCCGTGCGGGACGGTATGCCACTCCGCATGCTCGATCCCGCCGCTGCCGCCCAGGTGCGCGCCTACACGCGCGCCGACCGCGATGCCGTGCTGGATCTGCAGGCACGCGTGTTCGGCGCCGCGGCGGCGACCGGTGCCGCCAACTGGGCCTGGGAGTACGACGACAACCCGTTCCAGGTGCCGGGCGTGCCGCTCGGCTGGATCGCCGAGATCGACGGCCGCATGGCCGGCTACTACGGCATGCTGCCGCAGCGGCTGTGCGTCGACGGTCGCTTCGTGCTGGCGCTGTGCGGCGCCGACTTCTGCGTCGACGAGACCTACCGCGGCCGCGGCCTCGGCACGCTGCTGACGCGTTATCTGCTGCAGGCGGCGCGTGGCCATCGCCTGTTCGCGACGTCGGCGACACCGACCGCGGCGCACCTGCTGAAGAAGGCCGGGCTGTCGTTCGTCGACGTCACCACCGAGCCGTCGTTGTGGGCGTGCGGCGACTGCAGCGCCGGCCGGCTCGGTGCCGGCGGCGTCGGGCCGGCCGACCTCGGCGATGCCGCGCTGCGCGCCGGACTCGATGCGTTCGCGCACGAACTGGCGCGCCATCACCGCGTCGTGCTGTGGCGCGGCGCCGACTACCTGGCGTGGCGGTACGGCGGCTATCCGATCGCCGCGGCGATGCCGATCGTCCGCGTCTTGCGCGCGGGCGCCGCGGTGCGCGGGGTCGCCGTGCTGCAGTGCGACGGCGCCAGTGGCCGCGCCTACCTGCTCGAACTGCTGCACCGACCCGACGACCGCGACGGCTGCGCGTTCCTGCTGCAGGACGCGCTGGCGCTGGCCGCGGCGAACGGCGTGCGCGAGCTCTACGCGTTCCACCGCGTGCTGACGGCGCGTGCGGTGCTCGCGGCGCACGGCTTCGTCAGCGTGCCGCAAGGCGCGATCGTGCCGCTGCTCGACCTGCCGGTGGCGACCACCGACGGCAGTCCGAGCCTCGGCGACTGGTACGTGGCGCCTGGCGACGGCGACTTCCTGTTGCGCGTCGGCAGCGGCGCTCCGAGGTGAACGCATGCTCGATCCCGGTACTGATCCGCGAACCGAAGTGACGCTGGCGTTGTCGCAGTGGCAGCAGCTGCACCTGCGCCACCTGGCACACCGCCGCATCGTCGCCACGCCGTTCGCCGAGCGCGTCGTCGTGCTCATCCCGCACCCTGACGACGAGGTGCTCGGGCTCGGCGGCACGCTGCTGCGTCTGCGCGGGCAAGCGCAGGTCGAACTGGTCTACCTGACCGACGGCCGCATCGGCGCCGGCGACCGCAGCGTCGAGGAGCAGATGGCGGCGACGCGTGCCAGCGAAGCAAAGGAGATCGCGGCTCGGCTCGGCGTGAGTGCGCCGGTGCTGGTCGGCTGCAACGAGCACACGTTCGCCGACGCGGCGAACGAGCCGATGCTGGTCGCAGGCATCGCCGAGGTGCTGCAGCGCGTGCGCCCCGACGTCGTGTTCGCGCCGTTCCTGTGGGAGGCGCACGGCGACCATCGCTACGTCAACCACCTGCTCGCGGCAGCGATGCGCGCGACCGGGCTGCTGCCGATCGTCGCCGGCTACGAAGTGTGGTCGATGGCGCCGCCCGGCTGGTGCCTCGACGTCAGCGCGCAGCTGCCGGAGAAGCTCGAGCTGATGCGCTGCTACCGCTCGCAGATGGCGCTGTTCGACTACGTCGCGATGGCGTGGACGCGCGCCGTGCTGCACGCACCGCTGATCCCCGGGGCGAGTGGCGTCGAGGTGTTCTGGCCGTGCCGCGGTGACAAGTTCGTCGAACTGGTCGCCGGCCTCGACCTCGCCAGCCCGGCGGCGCAGCGCACGATCGCGCTGCTGACGGTGCCGGACACCATGCCGTGAGGGCTGGGCCCGCGCGAAGGCACCGACGACCGCGCGGTTGAGCGCCGGAGCGCCGTTCCGTAGCGTGCGCGTTCCGCGGCCTGCTGCCGCGCCGAGGCCACCGCATGTCGCGAACGTCGTTCCCGCGCCACAAGATCCGCATCACGCTGCTCGAGAACATCCACGCCGCCGCGCGCGAGGCACTGGTGGAGGCCGGCTACACGGTCGACGTGATCCCGAAGGCACTCGAAGGCGACGAGCTCGCCGCCGTGCTCGCCGAGTCGCACATCGTCGGCCTGCGCTCGCGCACCAAGCTGCGCAGCGCCCAGCTCGAACTCGGCGGCAAGCTGATGGCGGTCGGCTGCTTCTCGGTCGGCACCGACCAGGTGGACATCGCCGCTGCCGCGCAACGCGGCGTGCCGGTGTTCAACGCGCCGCACGCGAGCACACGTTCGGTCGCCGAACTGGCGATGGGCTGCGTCATCGCGCTGGCGCGGCGCCTCGGCGACAAGAGCAACAAGCTGCACCACGGCCAGTGGGACAAGTCGCTGGCCGGCGCGCACGAGGTGCGCGGCCACAGCATCGGCATCGTCGGCTACGGCCACATCGGCCAGCAGGTCGGGCTGCTCGCCGAGGCGTTCGGTATGCGCGTCTTGTTCCACGACATCCAGAAGAAGCTGCCGCTCGGCCTCGCCAAGCCGGTGCCGACGATCGAGCAGCTGCTCGACGAGTGCGACTTCGTCACGCTGCACGTGCCGGAGACCCAGCAGACGCGCGGCATGATCGGCGCGCCGCAGCTCGCCCGCATGAAGAAGGGCAGCTACCTGCTGAACCTCAGCCGCGGCACAGTCGTCGACCTGCCCGCCCTCGCCGCGTCGCTGCGCAGCGGCCACCTCGGTGGTGCCGCGCTCGACGTGTTCCCGCAGGAGCCCACGCCGGTGCAGGCCGAGTGGCACAGCGAGCTGGAAGGCCTGCCGAACGTGCTGATGACGCCGCACGTCGGCGGCAACACCGAGGAGGCGCAGCGCAACATCGGCCTCGAGGTCGCGCACTCGGTCACGCAGTACATCGACCGCGGCAACACCGAAGGCGCCGTCAACTTCCCGCAGATCAACCTGCCGTCGCGCGAGGGCACGCACCGCGTGCTCAACATCCACAAGAACGTGCCCGGCGTGCTGGCGTCGGTGACGGCGATCCTCGGCGAGCTCGGCGCCAACATCGAAGCGCAGCAGCTCGGCACCACGCGCGACATCGGGTATCTGGTGATGGACGTCGACCGCCAGTTGTCCGACGCGGTGCGCGAGCGCATCGCGGCACTCCCGGTCAGCGTGAAGACGCGCGTCCTGTACTGACGGCGGCGTGCTGCGAGCGTTCGTTCACCCGCGCGGGCCGGCCAGCTCCGGGATACCGGCTGCGAACGACTTCGCGTTGACGAACACGGCTTCGCCAGCGTCGTGGTGCGCCTTGTAGAACGCGTCGATGCCCTTCTGATGCCGTTCGAGCGGTTCGTCCCAGGTGACCTGGACCGGCACCGGATGGCCCTCCTGCAGCACGACGAAGTCGACCTCGCCACCGTTCCGCCAGTAGTAGACGTCGCGGTAGCGGCGCCGCAGCACGAGGTAGGTCGCGCATTCGAGCTGCTTGCCGCGGTCCTTGCCGGTGCGGGTGACGACGACGCGGCGCAGGCCTGGGTCGATGGGGTACCACTTGCGTTGGCGGGCGGAGCGTTGGCGCGCCGACCAGGCGAAGAACGGGCACGAGAAGGCCAGGAAGGCCGACTCCGCCGCGTCGAGGTAGAGCGCGGTCGTGTCGTCGGTGACGCCGATCGCGGTCGCAGCGCGGCGTGCGCTGAGTTCCGAGCCGGCGGATTCGTACAAGATCTGCACGAGCTGGCGCAGCGGCATTGTCGAACGCGCCGCGACGCGCTCGCGCATGTCTCGCTCGACGATGTCGTTGAAGTAGCTCGCGAGCAGGCGGTCCCCGTCCTCCATCTGCAGCGGCGCCGGGAAGCCGCCCGCGGCGAGGTAGTCCTCGAGTGACGCCTTGGGCTTCAGGCTACGGAACTCGGCGAAGTCGAACGGATACAGCTCGACCAGGTGATGCCGTCCGGTGAGCGTCGAGCCGAGCTCGCCGGCGAGGAGGTGCGAGTTCGAGCCGGTTACGACGAAACGGCGGTCCTTCGGGCGATCGAGCTGGGTTCGCAGCCAGCGCTGCCAGCCGTCGACCAGCTGGATCTCGTCGAAGAACCAGGTGCAGCCGGCGCCACGCTCCTTCTCGAAGACCGTCACCAGGGCTTGCAGCAGCGTGTGGTCGAGATGCCTCGCCAACCGCGGGTCCTCGAAGTTCACGAACATGCAGCGGCGACGGTCGAGCTTGTAGCGTCGCATCAGCTGTGTCATCAGGGTGGACTTGCCGCAGCGGCGCACTCCCTGAATGGCGAGAGCGAGGTCGCTGCGCAGTTCGCTGGGCAACGCCACGGTCCGAGCTGCGGTGGCCGGTGGCGCCGACCTCCAGTGACTCCATTCGGCTGCGACCTCCATCAAGAACTTCGGATCGAGAGCGTCCATTCGGCAGCCAATGCTATCGGTCGGAAGCGTTGTGCCTAGTTAGGTAGGCACCTTTGGAAGTGTCTAGTTCGGTAGGCGGCAGCCGGACGCCAACTACGTTCCGATCGAAGTTCCGCGAACTCTGGGGCACGCGCAGCAGAGCGGCTTGCCGGAGTGAAGAGTCGATTCTCGCCGAACGCGACGATTTGCGTGACGTTCTGCAAGTGTTGGCTCGCGCCCTGCCCCCGTCACCACGGCCCGACCGCCTCGCCGCGTTCGCAGGCCAGCAGGCGCCGCTGCAGCAGCCGTCGCTCCGGCTCGCTCATCGCGCAGCCCAGCGCCAGGCGCAGCGCCGTC
>VYME01000336.1_pt1 | contig 17910 bp, 14 predicted proteins | sample 5115281 | NCBI WGS metagenome assembly VYME01 (sample SAMN12291780, study PRJNA351875) | freshwater metagenome | isolation source: freshwater lake | place: USA: Michigan, Wintergreen Lake | collected 2013-08-08
CGCGGGTGGCCTTGTCCGTGCCGACCACATCCATGCCCTTCCCGAGGCGCTTCAGCAGGCCGGGGAGCAGGGACACGAGTCGCTTCCGTTCGTCGATGGTGTGCTTCGGCGAGAGGCTCCAGACGAGGATGTCCATCGTCTCGACGAGACCGATCCAGGATCGGCCGTCACGGCCGCCCTTGGCGTACGCCAGGATCATGAGCTTCATCCATTCCGTCGACAGGAAGCGCAGGACGGCGCGCGGAAGAGGTTCCCCCTCCAGGCGCTTGCGCAGTTCGTTCTGCGCGAACAGGCGGGCGACTTCGAGGCGTTCGCGATCGTGGATGCGTCCCGCTTCTCGTTTCGCCGACTCGTCCGCGGCGTTTTCCAGCTCGCCGATCAGGGCCTCGAACTCGGCAGTGATCCGCTCGAAGACGCCCATGTCCTCTTCGAACTCGTCGACCAGCGTGGTGAGCGTGGTCTCGATGCGCGAATACAGCGAAGAGCCGGTGTCGAAGCTGTCGCCAAGACCGAGGGACAGTTCGCCGAGGGTGTCGAGCATGTGCCGGGCGGGGTGCGACTTGCGCGAGAAGAACGTCTTGTCGAGCACCGCCACCTTCAGCATCGGGATCTGGAGGCGCCCGATGAGCGCCTTCATCGCCGCAGGAATCCGCGGGTCGCCGAAGATCTGGTCGAAGAGCATGGACACGATGTCGAGCGTCACGGTGTCCATCTGGCCCATCTTGCGACCGAGCGACGACGACTTCAGTGCGCGCAGCACGTTCGGGGCGTCGGCATCCGTCAGTCGATCTTCGCGACGACGACGGGGGTGCGCGAGCCAGTCGCTCACATCCTCGGAGACATCCGGCAGTTCGCCCACGTCGCCCTGCTGCAGGCGAGTGAGCGAACCGATCAGGCGGCTGCCCCGCAGCGAGTGCGTGCTGTCCACGCGGGTGCCGTCGGGCCCGCCTAGTCCGCCGGCTGAGCCACTCTGTTCGTCCGCGATACCGACACCACCCGCGCCGCCGAATCCACCCGCGCCGGCGAATCCACCTGCTCCGCCGAATCCACCTGCGACACCACCACCCGCGCCACCGACACCCGAACCGCCCGGAGTGCCACCGACCCCCCCGGGGAACTGGCCATGCGCGGGCGCCATCCCGCCGGATCCGGGAACGCCGAATCCGCCTGCGCCGCCGTCCGGACCCGATGCGGAGCCTTCTCCGGCAACGCCCGGCATCCCGCCGCCGCTGAATCCGCCACCGGGGTAGCCCGGCATGCCACCGCTGCCGAATCCCCCGACTCCCGGAGCGCCGCCGTCGCCGGGTATTCCGCCGCCGACACCGGCACCTGGGCCACCGATCCCTCCGGTGCCCGGGCCACTGAATCCTGACGCGTTTCCGCCGCCGACTCCGCCTGGACCGGGGCCACCGAATCCACCGGCGACTCCCCCGCCAGCCCCATGACCACCCGGCAAACCCGTCCCTGGGAAGCCGGTTCCTGGTCCCGGCAAACCGCCACCCGTGCCGGGCATACCGCCACCCAAGCCAGGCATGCCGCCAGAGCCGACGCCATGACCGTGACCACCGCCCGGCTGGCCGGGAAAGCCCGGGACACCGAATCCATCTCCCGTCCCACCGGCCATGCCGCCGGCCGGCATTACGCCGCCGGGGATGCCACCACCGGCCAATCCGCCACCGGGCGCTACGCCACCAGGGATTCCCGGAAGCCCCGACCCGGAACCGCCGGGCAACGGGATGCCCCGCCCTGCCGCCATGTTGGCGAGCAGGAGTTGCTGAAGCATGGTGAAGGGATCGCTGCTGGCACCACCGTCCGCTGCGGATACCCCGCCGGCGCCAGTCCCGGGCACGCCGGGCATGCCAGGCATCGCACCGGCAACCATCGGCGCGCCGCCAGTGCCAGCGGCGCCGGGCAGAGTCACACCCGGTTGCAGCGTCATCGTGGCGCCTGCGCCTCCCAACGACGTGCCGGCAGGCAGCTGGACACCCATGCCGCCGATCGAGAGTCCGCCTGCCATCGCGCCGCCGGCGGATGATGGCCCGCCGGACATGACCGGGAGAGTGACGCTGCCGACGACCTGCGGGCCATCGTCGCGCGGGCCTTCGACCGGACCCGTTCCCGTCTGGGGCTTCTTGCTGCTGCCGTAGCGGATGACTGGCAGGATGCCGTTCTTCTTCAGGCGCTCGTTGATCTCGCGGATGACGGCGAGCGCTTCAGGGCGCACGTGTTCGTCGAAGTGGCGGATCGCGATGCGCTTGATCTCGATCGCAAGCTCGACGGGCTTCAGCGCCTCGCGGAAGGCGTCTGCGATGCCGGTGGGCGCGAGCGGGTTGTTCGCGGCCTCGAGCTCCGGCCGCTCGAGCAGGATCGCCATCCGCTGATCGAGCGCCACGAGTTCCTCGTCGGCACCGTTGCGGATCTTCGAGGCCAGCTCGGTGAAACGCATGTCCTCTTCGAGGTCGCCATCGGCGACGAGTGCGAGCTCGGTCCACGCGGATTTCACGAGCGCGAACTGGGGCTGTTCGTCCTTCTCCTGCTGAATCGGGGGAGTGAAGCGGCCCGAGAGGTGATCCCGGAAGGTGGCCTCGATCGGGGCGCGTTGCTGCGGCCACGCTTCCTTGGCCTTCAGGTAGAAGTCGCGCTTGTCACGCTCCAGGGCGTGCTCGGCCAGTTCGTACAGCTCGTCGATGACCTTGTCGAAGCCGGCGCCGAGCGCCGTCCCCAGCCGCTCGACCGCGAGGCTGCGACACTCCTCGAGGAGCGATTTCGTCGAAACCGGGCCTTCGCCGGTCCCTTCTCGCACCGGAGGAAAACTGATCACGTTCGAGGTCTGCGCACTCATTTCGTTGTCTCGCTTCTCCACGGGGCATCCGGCAACTGACAGGGCCTCGCCGATGTTCCGGGAGATGCGGGGTGAAATCGACCGGAGATCAGATGCGCTTGCGCCCATCCGATCCGTCCCGGCACCTGGTGGCCCCGCTGTCGTGGCGCCCCTTTCAGGGCACGGTAGACCGGAAGCTTTGCGTCGCCGCCTTTCGACGGGTGTGCCCTTTTCAGCTGCGTGCGGATGCTCACCTGCACCGGATCCGGCAACGGTACCTGCGTACCGAGCGCGAAGATCCGGTTCACCAGAGCTTTATCTGCGTCTTCGCGTGAAACTTGAGTCTGCTCACGCATTGAGACTCGTCCCGCGCGAACGGGCCGAGCCTCCACCCCCCGCGAACACCTGGAAAACCGCAGGGCGCCCCGACCGCCCGACTATAGATCAAACAGGGCGTCGAGCTTCGCTGCGCAGATGAAATCGTTGGTGGAAAGTCCGCCGATGGCGTGAGTGATGTACGACACGCGGGCTTCCTTGTAGCCGACCACGATGTCCGGATGATGGTCTTCGCGGTGGGAGATCCACGCCGCGGCGTTCACGAAGGCCATCGTCTCGTAGTAGTTGGTGAACTGGTAGGTCTTCGTGATGGCCTTGCCGTCGAGCGTCCAGCCCTGGAGCCCGCGGAGGAAAGTCGTCACCTCGGCAGGCGGGAGAGGATTGACGCCCCCTTCGCAAGGGGCGCACTTCTGGCGGACGAGGCTGCTGGCGATATCGGTCATGTCGATGTTCCGAGTCAGGCGTGAGCGATCTGTTCCAGGCGGGCGATGCGTGCCGCTGCCGGGGGATGCGAGTCGTAGAACGCGGAGTGCAGCGGGTCCGGCGTCAGCGTCGATGCGTTGTCCTTGTACAGCCGGACGAGTGCCCGCGCGAGGTCTGTGCCCGACGCGTTACGGGCTGCGTAGGCGTCCGCCTCGAACTCATGCTTCCGCGAGTACATGGCCATCAGCGGCCGGAGCGGGAACGTGAACACGGGAACGACCATGAAGAACAGCATGAGCGCCATGGCGTTCGTGGCGGGAGCGGACACGTTCAGCCCTTCGTAGAACCAGGCGGCGTCACGCAGCTGGCCCAGTGCCCAGAGGAACGCGAGGCTCAATCCGAACGTCCACGCCATGCGGCGGAAGACGTGGTTCATCTTGTAGTGACCCAGCTCGTGGGCGAGCACGGCCTCGATCTGTCCCGGTTCGAGCCGCGCGAGCAGCGTGTCGAAGAACACGATGCGCTTTGCCTTGCCGAACCCGGTGAAGTAGGCGTTGCCGTGGCTGGACCGGCGCGACCCGTCCATGACGAACAACCCCTGGGAGCGGAAGCCGCACTTGGTGAGCAGCGCCTCGATGCGCGTCTTGAGGTCGCCGTCTTCCATCGGCGCGAACTTGTTGAAGAGCGGCGCGATGAACGTGGGGTACACGACGAGCGCCGTGACACTGAACCCGGTCCAGACGACCCACACCCACAGCCACCACAGGCTGCCCATCTTGTTCATCAGCCACAGCACCGCGAGAATCAGGGGCAACCCGAACACGACCGCGATGGCGGTCTGCTTGGCGAGGTCCGCGACGTACATCCCGAAGGTCATCTTGTTGAAGCCGAAGCGGGTCTCCAGACCGAACACGCGGTAGAGATCGAGCGGCATTTCCACGACCGACGAGATCACCGTCACGGCACCGATGAAGACGGCACCTGCGATCAGCCCGGCACCGAGCTGACCCTGGGCGAGGGTATCGAGCATCTGGAGGCCGCCGCCGAACGTGAATCCGAGCAGCAGGAGGGCATCGACGGTGATGCCGAGGGCATTGAGGCGCGTACGGGCGCTCGAGTAGTCCGCGGCTTTCTGGTGCGCGGCGAGATCGATCTGGCCGGCGAAGGGTTCGGGAACGCGGTTGCGATGGGACTGGATGTGCCTGACGTGGCGGAACGCCAGCCAGAGACGCGTGCCGGTGGCGAGTGCCAGGGCGGCGAGGAAGAGCGCGGTGAGTGCGTTCATGGGCATTGCGTGTGGTGGTTCCAGGGGTGGTGTGCGAAAATTAACCGATTGAAATTCTGGAAATAATTATGGCACAGGACAATTCCCGTCTCATCTGGATCGACATGGAGATGAGTGGTCTCGCGCCGGATACGGACCGGATCCTCGAACTGGCCGTCGTGGTCACGGATTCGAACCTCGAAGTCGTGGCCGAAGGGCCGGTCCTGGCCGTCCACCAGTCGGACTCGGTGCTCGACGGCATGGATGCCTGGAACAAGGGAACCCACGGAAAATCCGGACTCATCGACCGGGTGAAGGCGTCCACGTTGTCCGAGGCCGACGCAGAAGCACAGACCATCGCATTCCTGAAACCGTTCATTGCATCGAGCGCGTCACCGATGTGCGGCAACTCGATCTGCCAGGATCGCCGCTTCCTCGCCCGGTACATGCCCGCGCTGGAAGGCTACTTCCACTACCGGAATCTGGATGTCAGCACCCTGAAGGAACTCGTGAAGCGCTGGAAGCCCGCCATCGCCGGCGGTTTCGTGAAGCACGGCAAGCACGAGGCGCTCGCGGACATCTACGAATCGATCGACGAACTGAAGTACTACCGCGAGAACTTCATCCGCTTGTAGGAACAGTCTGTCGGCAGCACTGCCAGCTGGCGACAGCCGCGGGGAGGAATGTGGGTGTCAGGAGGTGCGCGGCTGGGCAATGTACTCGGCAAGTTCGTTGCCGAGACGGACGCACAGGGTTTCGAGGCGCGCAGCATGGGATGCTGCACTGGCAAGATCGCCATCCCTCGCCGCGTGTTCGGCAGCCATCGCGGCGTCGCGCACGGCGTTCGCACCCAATGTCGCGACCGTTCCCTTGATCGTGTGCGCTTCGCGCCGCGCCGAAGCGGCATCCGACGCGGCGAGTGCCGCCTTGAGCGCGCTCAGCTGACGCGTGAGTTCCACCTGGGCAAGGGCCGCGACCTCCGCGAGCAGGTCTTCGTCGTCCCCGATCATGCCCAACGCCTCGGTGCGGCCGAAGAGGGGGCCTTCCGTGGTGTCGCTTCCCGGGACTTGCGGCGAATCGGTCATGAGCTGGCCTGGCCTCTGGTGACTGGTGTGAACGGGGGCTGCGTCTGTTGGCAACCTTGCAGGCGGCAATAACGGCTTGTCATCCGCGGCCTTGAGTCGGCGCGCCGGCCTTTGCCACCGAGATGCGCGCGAGCAGGCCGCGCGTCGAGGCGTCGACGTCCGCGCCTTGCTCGGCGGATTCCAGGGCCGCGAGGACCCCGCCTGCCAGCTGCTTCCCCAGTTCGACGCCCCACTGGTCGAACGGATTGATCTCCCAGATCACCGATTGCACGTAGACGCGATGCTCGTACAGCGCGATCAGCGCGCCCAGGGTTTCCGGCGTGAGGGCATCCAGCAGAATCGTCGTGCTCGGGCGATTGCCCGGGAAGGCGCGGTAGGGGGCCAGTCGCCGGACTTCGTCCGCAGGCAGCCCGACCCGCGCCATGTCCGCGATGGCTTCTTCCTCCGTCTTCCCGAACGCGAGCGCCTGCGTCTGGGCCAGGCAGTTGGCGAGCAGAATGTCGTGGTGCCGACCGAGATGGCGCGCGCCACGCGCGGCGACGATGAAGTCGGCGGGCACTACCTGCGTCCCCTGGTGAAGCAGCTGGAAGAAGGCGTGCTGCCCGTTGGTACCCGGCTCGCCCCACAGGACGGCCCCGGTGGTGTGCTCGACAGGTCTGCCGCTGCGGTCGATGCGCTTGCCGTTGCTTTCCATGTCGAGCTGCTGGAGGTAGGCGGGCAGGCGGTGGAGGTATTGGTCGTACGGCAGGACGGCGTGGGTCGCGCACCCGAGGAACGTGGCGTACCACACGCCCAGGAGACCGAGCACCACGGGACCGTTGGCCTCAAGCGGAGCCGATCGGAAGTGCTGGTCCATCGAGTAGGCGCCGGCGAGCAATGCCTCGAAGCGGTCCATGCCGACCGCGATGGCGATCGGGAGCCCGATGGCTGACCAGAGCGAGTACCGGCCCCCGACCCAGTCCCAGAACTCGAAGACGCGATCGGCCGCGATGCCGAAGGCCGCGGCGGCGGCGACATTGGTGCTGACGGCAGCGAAATGGGCCCCGACTGCAGCCTCGTCTCCGAGGGCGGCGAGCAGCCATTCCCGCGCCGACGCGGCGTTGGTCATCGTCTCCTGGGTCGTGAAGGTCTTCGACGAGACGATGAAGAGCGTCCGCGCCGGATCGAGATCACGCAGCGCCTCCACAAGGTGGGTGTCGTCGACATTCGAGACGAACCGGACGCGCAGACCATCGGGCACATGGGCGCGCAGCGCCTCCACGACCATCAGCGGCCCGAGATCCGAGCCGCCGATCCCGATGTTCACGATCGCGTCGAAGGTCAGGCCCGTGTGCCCCCGCAGGGCACCCTGCCGGACTGCGTCAGAGAAACGCCGCATCCGGGCAAGGACGTCCCGGACGCCCGGCATCACGTCGTGGCCGTCCAGCAGGACCGGACGACCCGAGCGATCGCGCAGTGCGGTGTGCAACGCGGCCCGTCGTTCCGTGTGATTGACGAGGGCGCCACCGAACAGGTCGGCGATGGCGGCGTCGAGGCGTTGCTGCCGCGCGAGGGCGAGCAGCCGCGACCAGATCTCGCCAGTCACCAGATGCTTGGACCAGTCGATGAAAAGCGGACCCGCCAGGAAGGAGTGGGTGTCGAACCGGGCCGGGTCGTCGCGGAACAGCTCGCGCAGGGACAGTCGCTGCGCGGCCTTCGCTTGAGTCTCGAGCGCCTGCCATGCAGGACTCCGGGTCAGATCGGACATGGGCAGCTCCAGGGAGAGTGTCCGGATTCTACGGGCCGAGAAAAACAAAAAGCCCCCTCGCGGGGGCTTTTCGTCATGGCAGGACGGCTGGGTCAGGCAGCTTTCTTGCGGCCACCGGTCGCCGGACCACCCACGGCCTGGATCGAGGCTTCGGTCATCTCGACGAACTGCTTGCCGGCCTTCGTGGCAACGTCGTAGGCCTGGTTCGCGGCGGAGAGCGCCGACTTGACGGCATTCACCGCGACATCCGACCCCCCGGGGGCGGCCTTGGAAGCCTGCTCCACCAGCGTGGTTACGCGCTTGTTCAGCTCGTTCACCTGGGTGTCGAAGAACTTTGCAAACTCGCCCTGAACTTCCGAGATCAGGGACTGCACATGCTTCGCGTAGGCCGCGGTGTTCTCGGCAGCCGGCTGGGCGATGGAAGTGGCGAGGCTGGTCAATTCCTGGGGATCCTTGGCTGCCGCCAGAGCGCGGACGTTGGTCACGGTCTCGGCAAATGCGGCCTGGGAAGTCTTGTATTGAAACTGGATCAGTTTCTCGGCGCTCTCGGCCGCCAGATGGGCGTAGTCGAGGAAAGCGTGAATGTTGCTTTTGTTGAACGCGACGAGTTGCTCAGGGATGCCGTACATGATGCGCCCTCCAGATATGGACCGACAGAAGTACACGCCGCAATGGTGCGACGCAGCAACAAAGCCGGATTCTAGTCCCGATCACTGGTATGTCAAGGGCGAATTGGTTTCCGCGAGTGTTTTGTGTGGTGCCACAATCCGGCGCCTTGTTGCCATGAACGCGAACCGCCGCCGCCGGGGCACGGCCATCCGCCGTGGTGCCCGTTCCTGATGACCAAAGAGGTCCCCATCGATACCACTCGCGCCTTTCCGGATCCGTCCGTGACGGTGGAAAGCTACCGGGCACTGCAGGACGCCCTGATCGAGGCCATCGAGCAACCGCTCGCCGCCATCGGTGCCGACGGGCGGCTCCTCGCCGGCAATGCCGCCTATCGCCGCGAGTTCGAGCGGTTGTACGGTGTGCAGCTCTCGATCGGTGACAGCATCTTTGCCCACTGCGCCCGCCTGCCGAACGAGGCCGAGCGCCTCCAGGGGCTGATGGGACGCGCGCTCGCAGGCGAGTCTTTTTCCGCCACAGCCGAGCTCGGGGATCCGGCGTTCGCCCGGAAGCTGTACCACATCCTGCTCGCGCCGATCCCGGACCCCGGCGGAGTCGTAGCGTCGGTGGCCTTCGCCTCCACCGACATCACGGAGCGCACCCGGGCCGAGAGCCGCCTGCGCCAAAGCGAGCAGCGTTTCCGGGATCTGGCCGCCAATCTTCCCGGCGCGGTCTACCAATGGGTGGAGCGCAAGGACGGCACTCGGGGCTTCCGGTGGATCAGCCCGCGACTCGCGGAGATCTTCGGGCTCAACGAGTCGCAGCTCGAGAACATCGCATCCATGATCCATCCCGACGACCGGCCCCGATGGGTGGAATCCATCGAGGAATCGAACCGCGCCGGCGGCGTCTGGAACTACGAAGGGCGGCTGCTCTACCCGGATGGCCGCATCAAGTGGTGGCAGGGGATCTCCCGCCCCACCCACGTGACGGACGACGAGATCATCTACAACGGCGTGATGCTCGACATCACGGACCGCAAGCTGGCCGAGCACGAGGTCCGACTCGCCGCGAAGGTGTTCGAGAGCAGCCACGAGGGCGTGATGATCATGGATGACGCCCGGCGCGTCGTGTCGGTCAACCGCGCATTCGCCGCCATCACCGGGTTCCGGCGGGAGGAGGTGCTGGGCGAGCCGCCGCGCGTCCTCGAATCCGGTCGTCACGACACTGCTTTTCTCTCGAGTGTGTGGGCGGCTGCGGGGGCCGAGACCGGTTGGGAAGGCGAGCTCTGGCTGCGCCGCCGCGATCAGCTGGTGTTCCCGGCCTGGACCCGTCTCACCGCCGTCCGGGACGACGCCGGCACGATCACGCAGTACATCGGCGTGTTCGAGGACATCTCCGAGCGGAAGGCCCAGGAGGCGCGGATCCACCATCTCGCGCAGCACGACTTTCTCACCGGGCTGCCCAATCGCGCGCTGCTGGAAGACCGGATGCGAAAGGCGCTGCCGCTCGCGCAGCGCACGGGGTCACGTCTCGCCGTCCTGTTCATGGACCTCGACCGTTTCAAGATCATCAACGATTCGCTCGGCCACCAGGTCGGCGACCAGTTGCTACGACAGGTCGCACGTCGGCTGGCCGGGTGCGTGCGGGCCGCCGACACCGTGAGCCGGCAGGGCGGCGACGAGTTCGTCCTGCTGCTGCAGGATCTCGACGAGCCGGATCACGCTGCCGCAGTGGCGATGAAGGTGCTCGAAGTGATCTCGGAGCCGTTCTCGATCGACGGCATGAACCTGTCCGTGACGCCGTCCATCGGCGTCGCGATGTACCCCGAGGACGGCACGGAGTTTCCGGCCCTCCTGCGGAACGCCGACGCGGCGATGTATCACGCGAAGGCGATGGGACGAAACAACTTCCAGTTCTTCACGCAGACGATGAATTCTCGCGTGCTCGAGCGCGTCGACATCGAGGCCCGGCTGCGTCGCGCACTGCGCAGCGGAGAGTTCAGCGTGCACTACCAGCCCCGCATCGACCTCGCGACGGATCGGGTCGCCGGTCTCGAAGCGTTGCTCCGCTGGACCGATCCCGACCTCGGACCGGTGCCGTCCGAGCGCTTCATTCCGATCGCGGAGGAGTCCGGGATGATCCTCGCCGTGGGCGAATGGGTCATCCGGGAGGTCTGCCGGCAGTGTGCGGAATGGCGGCGCCAGTCCGCGCTCGACGTCCCGGTCTCGATCAACGTCTCGGCGGTGCAGTTCCGCCAGCGCGGCCTGGAGGAGATGGTCCGCGGCGCCATCGAGATGCACGGGCTCGAGGCCTCGCAGTTGGAACTCGAACTGACCGAGAGCGCGATCATGGAGGACGTCGAGGAAGCGCGCGGCGTACTGGACCGCCTGAAGGCCCGCGGCATCCAGATCTCCGTGGATGACTTCGGGACGGGCTACTCGTCGCTCGCGTACCTGCGCCGGTTGCCCCTCGACCGCCTGAAGATCGACCGTTCGTTCGTGAACGACGTGACGGACGACCCCGAGGATGCGGTCATCACCACCGCGATCATCGGCATGGCGAAGACGCTGGGGTTGAAGACGCTGGCGGAGGGGATCGAGACGCCATCGCAGCTCGCGTTCTTCCGCGAGCGCGGCTGCGACGAGGCGCAGGGCTTCCTGCTCGCGAAGCCCATGCCGTCGGAGGAACTGCTGGCATGGTGGGCTGCGCGCGAGGCGCAGTGACCTTGCGATCGGGGGCGGACGCGCGCTCCGCCCCCGGGTTCACCGCATTCAGCCGATGCGTTCGAAGATGCCCGCGATGCCCTGACCGCCGCCGATGCACATCGTGACGAGGGCGTAGCGTCCGCCGATGCGCTGCAGTTCGTAGAGCGCCTTGATGGTGATGATGCAACCCGTGGCCCCGATCGGGTGACCAAGAGCGATCGCGCCGCCGTTCGGGTTGACCTTCGCGGGGTCGAAACCGAGGTCCTTCGCCACCGCGCACGACTGCGCCGCGAAGGCTTCGTTGGATTCGATGACATCCATCTGCGCCACCTTGAGGCCCGCCTGCTTCATGGCGTTCGTCACCGCGGGGACCGGACCGATGCCCATGATCTTCGGGTCCACGCCGGCGTGGCCGTAACCCACCAGCTTTGCCAGCGGCTTCAGGCCGCGCTTCTCGGCGACGCTGCGTTCCATCAGTACCACTGCCGCGGCGGCGTCGTTGAGGCCGGAAGCGTTGCCCGCCGTGACCGTGCCGTCCTTCTGGAACACCGCGCGCAGCTTCGACATGTCGTCGGGCTTCGCGTCCGTGCGCACGTGTTCGTCGGTGTCGAACACCACGGTGCCCTTCTTCGACTTGATCTCGATCGGCAGGATCTGATCGCGGAACCGGCCCGCGGCGATCGCCGCCGCGGCGCGATGGTGGCTCTCGAGCGCGTAGGCGTCCTGCAGTTCGCGCGAGAGGCTCCAGCGTTCCGCGATGCGCTCGGCCGTGACGCCCATGTGCTGGCCGTCGAACGGATCGGCGAGTGCCCCGCCCATCCAGTCGATCAGTGCGGCGTCGCCCATGCGCTGGCCCCAGCGCGCGCCGGGCATCATGTAGCCCGTGCGGCTCATGCTCTCCGCACCGCCGGCCAACGCGATGTCGGCGTCGCCCAGCGCGATGATCTGCGCCGCACTCACGATCGCCTGCAGGCCGCTGCCGCACAGACGATTCAGCGTCATGGCGGGCGTCTCCTGCGGAATGCCGCCGAGCATCGCGCACACGCGCGACAGGTACATGTCCTTCGGCTCCGTCTGCAGCACGTTGCCGAACACCACGTGGCCCACGTCGGGCCCCGTGATGCCGGCGCGCGAGATCGCTTCCTTCACCACGCGCGCGCCGAGGTCCGTCGGTGCGAAATCCTTGAGGCTGCCGCCGAAGTCGCCGACCGCGGTGCGCACACCGCTCACCACCACCACTTCACGTCCGTTCATGTTTTCTGTTTCTCCGTGACCGCTGCTCGTGCGGGTCCTGCTGCAACGTGTGTCTTGACGACGGGGCGCGGGCTCAGCGCTCGATCGCGAGGGCGACACCCATGCCGCCGCCGATGCACAGGCTGGCGAGGCCCTTCTTCGCATCGCGCCGGATCATCTCGTGGATCAGCGTCACGAGAATTCGGCAGCCCGACGCGCCGATGGGGTGACCGATGGCGATGGCGCCGCCGTTCACGTTCACCTTCGAGGTGTCCCAACCCATGTCGCGGTTCACGGCGATGGCCTGCGCGGCGAAGGCTTCGTTGATCTCCAGCAGATCGAGGTCCTGCACCGACCAGCCGGCCTTCGACAGGCAGAGCCGGCTCGCGGGGACCGGGCCCATGCCCATGAATTTCGGATCGACACCGGCGGACGAGTAGGCGCGGATCTTCGCCAGCGGCTTCAGCCCCAGCTCGGCAGCCTTGCGGGCCGACATCATCATCACGGCCGCGGCGCCATCGTTCAGGCCGGACGCGTTGCCGGCGGTCACGGTGCCTGCCTTGTCGAACGCGGGGCGCAGCGCGGCAAGCGATTCCGCGGTCGTGCCGTGCTTCGGGTATTCGTCCGTGTCGAAGATCGTGGGCGGGCCCTTGCGGCTCGGGATCTCGATCCCGACGATCTCGCCCGTGAACTTGCCGGCCTTCTGCGCGGCCTCGGCCTTCTGCTGGGAGGCCGCGGCGAAGGCGTCCTGCTCCTCCCGCGTCACGCCCCACTTGGCGGCGATGTTCTCGGCGGTCGTACCCATGTGGTACTGGTTGTAGACGTCCCACAGGCCGTCGACGATCATCGAGTCGACCAGCTTGGCGTCGCCCATGCGGAAACCGTCGCGCGAGTTGGCGAGGACGTGCGGCGCGGCGCTCATGTTCTCCTGCCCGCCCGCGATCACGATCTCGGCATCGCCGGCCTTGATCGCCTGGGCGGCGAGGTGGGTCGCCTTGAGGCCGGACCCGCACACCTTGTTGATGGTCATGGCGGGGACCATGTCGGGGAGGCCGGCGAAGATGCCGGCCTGGCGCGCGGGGTTCTGCCCGGAGCCGGCCGTGAGGACCTGCCCCAGCAGCACTTCGCTCACGGCGTCGGCCTTGACGCCCGTTCGGGCCAGCAGGGCCTGGATCACCGCGGCACCGAGGCGCGGCGCGGGAATCTTCGCGAGCGTCCCACCGAACTTGCCCACCGCGGTGCGGACCGCACCAACGATCACCACATCGTCCATGACTCACTCTCCTGTTGTCGTGTCCCCGATTCCACGGGCGTGGCGGACGCCGTCGTCACCCGGAGGGCGGGTGGCGCAGAGCCCGGGGGTGCTGCACCGCAAAAGCGGCCGTCAGTCTACGCGCGCGTTCGCGGCAATGTCGAGCGGGTGGTGCGGTACAGCATCCCCGGGAGCCGTCAGTCGCTGTCGTCCTGGAAACGATCCATTTCCCGGCGATCCTTCTTGGTGGGGCGCCCCTTGTGCAGCGGGTTCGTCGGGCGGCTCGCGCGGAGTTCGTCGGCCACCCGCATCCGCGCGACGCGGCTTTCCTCGCTCTCGGTGTAGAGCAGCTGCGCCGTGGGTGGCGGACCTCGGCGATCGGACAGGGCGAGGATCTCGACCAGCCAGGTGAAGGCGCCGATGCGAATGGACAGCCGGTCGCCTGCCTTCACCGCCTTCGCGGGCTTCACCCGCTCGCCGTTCACCTGCACCTTGCCGCCGTCGACGGCGTCCGAGGCGAGCGACCGCGTCTTGAAGAAGCGCGCGGCCCAGAGCCACTTGTCGATGCGCAGGCGGTCGGGGGCTTCGCTCATGGCGGGAACGGCTAGTGACGCGTCCGACCCGGCGGGGTCTGCACTTCCGCCGCGAACACCTGTTCGGCATCGACCGGGTCGAGCGTGTAGCGCTTGCGGCAGAACTCGCAGGTGACCTCGACCTTGCCGCGTTCCTCGAGGATCGAATGGACTTCGTCCCGACCGAGCATCCGCAGCATGCCGACCACGCGATCCCGGGAGCACGAACAGCGGAACGCCAGTGGCGTGGCCTCGAAGAGGCGCACGTCCTCCTCGTGGAAGAGACGCCGGATGACTTCGCGGGCAGGCAGGTGGAGCAGTTCGTCGTTCGTGAGCGTGCCGGCGAGGTGATTCACGCGGGCCCAGGCATCGAGATCGGATTCCTCGGTCGCGGGGAGCTTCTGGATGAGCATCCCGGCCGCCTGGCGGTCGTCGCAGGCGAGCCACAGCTTCGTTTCGAGTTGTTCCGAGGCGGCCATGTAGTGTTCCAGCACCTCGGCAACGGTGTCGCCATGCAGGTCGACGATGCCCTGGTACGGCTGTGAACCATCGCCGGGCACGAGCGAGATCGCGAACCGGCCGCCGCCCACGAGCGCCTGCATCGTCCCCTCGACGAGGTCGCCCTCCCACGTGGCCGTCGCGCGCAGCGTGCCTTCGCTCGTGACTTCCACCACCAGCAGCGTCACCGGTCCGCCGCCCTGCATCTGCATGATGAGCGCGCCTTCGAACTTGAGCGTCGCCGAGAGCAACGCGCCCGCGGCCATCAATTCGCCGAGGAGGGCACGGAGTGGTTCCGGATATTCGTGGCGTTCGAGCACCGCGCGCCACGTGGCGTCGAGGTGCACGAGATGGCCGCGCACCGGGGTGTTCTCGAACAGGAAACGCTGGAGGGAATCGGTCATGATGCGTCGGGGGAAGCGGGCCGACATTCTAAGTTCTTCCGCGCCCGGTGCAGAGTCGATTGCCGATCGCCTGCTTCCGTCCGGACCGGTCAACCAGGTAGTCCTGCCGCCGTTGCGCCCGAAGATGCGAACCCTGCCCGTCATCTCTTGTTTCCTGTGGCTCGCGGCCTGTGCCGGGTCCGGGCATCTCGACCAGCCCCCCGTACCCACGGCCGTGGCTGCGCAGGCGGCACCGGCCCTCGACCGGGACGACGCGCGCCACCTCCTGACGCGCACCGGTTTCGGACCCACACCCTCGGAGATCACGGCGCTCGTCGGCGTCCCCAGGATCGTCGCCGTGGATCGGCTGCTCGCTTCGGCGCGGGCGACGGCCGTGACACCGCCGCCCGACGGCATCGACGTCTTCCAGTCGCCGGCGCAACTGCGTGACGGGGACGCATCCTCGAGGCGCGATGTCCAGCGTCACCAGTTCGAGCTGTCGATTGCACTTCGAGGTTGGTGGCTGGAGGAGATCCTGCATACGCCGTCGCCACTCACCGAACGGATGACGCTCTTCTGGCACAACCACTTCGTCTCGAGCCAGGAGAAGGTGAAGTCGCCGGTGCTCATGTACCGCCAGAACGTGCTGCTTCGCCGTCACGCGGTCGGCAGCTTCGCGACGCTCGCGCACGCCATCGCAAGAGATCCCGCGATGGTCGTCTACCTGGACAGCGCGCAGAACCGCAAGGGCGCACCGAACGAGAATTTCGCGCGCGAACTGATGGAACTCTTCACGCTGGGTGTCGGGCACTACGGCGAGCCCGACGTGAAGGAGGCGGCGCGGGCCTTCACAGGCTGGAGCATCGATCGCGAGACAGGGGCGTTCCGCTTCCGTCCGTTCGCGCACGATGGCGGGACCAAGACGCTGCTCGGTGCCACCGGCCGCTTCGACGGCGACGCCGTCATCGACATGCTCCTGGCGCGACCGGAAACCGCGGAGCGCATCGTGTCGAAACTGTGGCGCGAGTTCGTGTCCCCGACGCCAGACGCCGCGGCGGTGACACGCGTCGCGGCGCGCTTCCGGTCGCAGCGCTACGACATCCGCGTCGCACTGCGCGACCTCCTGCTCTCCGACGCGTTCTGGGATCCGGCCAACCGCGGTGTGCTCGTGAAGTCGCCGGTGGATCTCGTCGCCGGCACGCTGCGCACGTTCGAGGTCGAGACCGGCGATCCTGCACCCTTCGTCCTCCTCGTGGCGTCGCTCGGCCAGAACCTGTTCTCGCCGCCCAACGTCAAGGGCTGGCCAGGCGGTGAGGACTGGATCGACGCCACCACGCTGCTCGCCCGCCGCCAGTTCCTCGATCGCCTGTTCCGTGGGCAGGACATGGTGATGGCGGCGGATCGGCTCGGGAAGGGGGCGGGACTCGGCAAGGGCGGTGGACGCGCGGGTCCGGAGGGCCGACAGCGTCTGGCGCGCGCGCTGGGCGAGGTGCGGTTCGATGCCGATCGCTGGCTCGCACGCTGGGATCGCGATGTCGCCGACGGTGTCGCGGCGTCGATCCTGCCACTGCCGCCGGTCGAGGCCCCGGCGCCTGGAACCCAAGGTCTCGAACTGCTGCGCGCCCTGACGCAGGACCCCGTCTACCAGCTCCGATGAGGATGCCGATGACGCCCACCGTGAACTCGACCGTCGTGGACCGTTCGCGCCGCCGATTCGTGCAAAGCCTGGCGGCGCTGGGTGGCAGTGTTCTCTGGCGTCCGTCAGGGGCCGCCGGCACCGACGGGGCCTTCGACCGCCTGCTGATCCTCGTCGAGCTGAAGGGGGGCAACGACGGGCTGAATACCGTCGTCCCGTTCGCCGACCGCGAGTACCTGCGGCTGCGTCCGCGCCTGGCGATCGGTCGGGATCGCGTGCTCCCGCTCGACGACCGCACGGGTCTGCATCCATCGCTGGGGCCGCTGTTGCCTCTGTGGCAGCAGCGCGAGCTGGCCATCGTCCAGGGCGTCGGCTATCCGGATCCGAATCTCTCGCACTTCCGGTCGATCGAGATCTGGGACACCGCCTCCGCGGCAGACGAGACGCTCGACGCCGGCTGGCTCACGCGTGTCTTCGCAGCCCATGCGCCACCGCGCGAGTTCGTCGCCGACGGCATCGTGGTCGGCAGTGCGGAAGGTGGCCCGCTGGAAGGCACCGGCGGGCGCGTCATCCGGCTCAACGACACGGCACAGTTTCTCCGTCAGGCCAGGCTAGCACTGCCAGAGGGCCTGGCAAGCAATGCGGCGTTGAGACACATCCTCGAGGTGGACCGGAACGTCGCGCATGCGGCGCGCGGACTCGACGCCGGCGGCCGTCTCGCGACGACGTTTCCCAACGGCGCGTTCGGCAACGCCGTGCGCACGGCCTGCCAGGCCATCGCCAGTCCGGGAGGTGTGGCCGCGCTGAAGCTTTCTCTCGGCGGATTCGACACGCACGTGAACCAGGCGGGCCGACACGAAGCGCTGCTGAGGGAACTGGCGTCAGGCCTCGTCGCGTTGCGGGCCGGCCTGATGGAAGTGGGGGCCTGGCAGCGCACCCTCGTCATGACGTACTCGGAGTTCGGGCGGCGTCCGCGGGAAAACGACGGCGGCGGCACCGACCATGGCACGGCGGCGCCTCACCTCGTGCTCGGCGGCCGCGTGCGCGGCGGACTCTTCGGTGCTCCGCCGCGTCTCGATCGTCTCGACGGAAACGGGAATCTCGCGTTCGCGGTGGATTTCCGGGCGCTCTTCGCGACTGTGATCGAACGGTGGTGGGCGCTGGAGAGCCGATCGGTGCTGGGCGGCGCATTCACACCACTGCCGATCGTTTGAATCGGGCGATAAACGCTAGGGAGCCTCTGCATAGCCTGCGCGGTCGCGACGGAGGTCTTCCGGGCGGATGAGGCGAAGGACCAGGCCGCCGTGTGCTCGTTGCACACAAGGACTGTGCCGACAATGTCAGCC
>VYME01000337.1_pt1 | contig 17812 bp, 9 predicted proteins | sample 5115281 | NCBI WGS metagenome assembly VYME01 (sample SAMN12291780, study PRJNA351875) | freshwater metagenome | isolation source: freshwater lake | place: USA: Michigan, Wintergreen Lake | collected 2013-08-08
CCACCACCGGATGCAGCTGCTGCGGCTTGTCGCCGCCGCGCTCGAGCATCACCTTCTTCGCCTTCTTGTCGACGAGCCCGGCGAGCAACGACGCCAACGCTGGCGACGCCGGATCGGCGCCCGGCCACTGCACGGTCACCGTCGTCGTCGACAAGGCCCCGAGGCCGGCGAGCACGGCGGGCAGTTCGCGCGCCAGCTGGCGCGCCACCATCGCCGCGTCGCCGGTCGGCTGCACCACCAGCTTGACCGCCTGGCTCTTCTTCTCGGTGGCACCGAACAGCGGCGGATGCACCTGCAGCGGCTCGGGGCCGTCGAGCACGACGCGCGCAGCACCGCGCGCGACCAGCAGCTTGCCGATCGCCTCGGCGATCGAGCACGGGCCGACGGTGACGACCGCACCAGCGCCGACCTGAGCGGCGTCGAGTTCGCGCCCGAGCGCCTTCTGCTGCTGCGCTTCGTCGCGACCGCCGACGACCGCCGCGAGGTGCACGGCGCCGTCCTTCTTGCTGACGGTCAACATGCCGGGCAGCAGCACGTCGACGTCGCCCGCTTCTTCGAGTTCGAGGCGCATCGCGCCGGCCGCTTCGATCGTGCTGCACAGCGAACGCAGCAGCGTGCGCGAGACGACGGCGGTGCCGGCGACCTGCACGCGCACCGAACGGCCGCGCCAGCCGGCGAGCAGCGGCGGCAGCGCCCGATCGAGCGCGCGCTGCAGTTCGGCCGCCTTGCCAGCCTCGCCGTCGAGGCGCAGCACGAAGCCTTCGGCCGACGCCGCGCACGACACCGGCTCCGGCAGGAACGGCTCGCGCAGGTCGCCACCGACGGTGAACGCCGCACTCTTGGCACCGCCGACCACGGTCGCACTGCGCAGCGCCGTCAGCGCCGCGGCATCGACGGCGAAGCCGGCCGGCCAGTCGACGACGACCGCCTTGCCCTTGGTCGCCGCCGCGTGTTCCGCAGCCTCCTTCACCAGCGCCGCCAGCACGGCGTCGCGGCTGCGGCCGTTCGGCTGCACGCGCAGCACCAGTTCGGCGCCCTTCGCCAGCGACAGCAACGGCGGCCACACCACCGACGGCGCCGCGTTGGCGACCGCAACCTCGATGCGGGACGCGCCCTGCTCGCGGGCGAACGCGACGAGCTCGTTGCTCGGCCCGTCGGCGGCGCGCGCCATCTGCACGCGCACGGCCTTGCCCTTGCACACCCCGCCATGCTCCGGCAGCACGAGGCCGAGCGCTTCGCTGGTCGTCGCGTCGTCGGCCGCCGGCTCGACGGCGATCGTCACCGCGTCGCCACTGCTGGTGATCCGCACGCGCGACGCCAGTTCGAGATCGAAGAACACCCGCTCGCCGATGCAGAAGCGCGTGGCGCCAGCGGCCTTGGCGGCGGCCACCCACTCGGCGCGCAGGGCGCTGTCGGGCTTGCCCTTGCCGGCGAACACCAGCTGCAGCTTCTTGCCGCGCACGCCGGCGAGCGCCTTCGTCCAGTGCGGCCCGAACACCAGCGCCAGGTCGATCGGATCGAGTTCGCCGGTGGCGACGTCGAGGCGCAGCGCGCCGTTCGCCTCGGCCGACTTGACCTGGATCTCCGGCACCTTGCCCTGCAGCACTTCTTCGTCGCCGTAGCCGCGGCTGACGACGCCGCGCAGCGGCACGTGCACCGCGAGCGCCTTCGCCGTCGCATCCTTGGCGGCGGTACCGATCACCGCCTCGCCGACGAACAGCACCTGCACCCGGCGGTGGCGCAGCAGCTTCGCGTTCGCACCGAGCACGCGCGCGAGCGGGGCAGCGATTGCCGCGACCACGGCCTGCTTGTCCATCGCCGGCACGGTGACCGTGACGACCGTGTCGAAGGCGGCGCCGTCGCCCGCCGCGACCGCGACCTTGACCGGGCCGTCGTCGACGACCTCTGCGAGCGGTTCGAGCGTCGGCACGTCGTCTTCGAGCGGCTCGAGCGTCGGCACGTCCGCGTCGGCAACCGGCTCCAGCGTCGGCAGATCGGCAACCGGCTCCAGCGTCGGCAGGTCTTCGGCGATCTCGTCCTTGGCGGAGCGGCCGGGCTTCTTGCGCGGCAGCTCGTGGCGGTTCTTGGTCATGGGTCGGCGTTCCGGGGAGAGGGTCCGCTGAAGCTACCGGACCCGGCGCCCGCGCCAAGAGCGACCTTGCTCGGCGATGCAGGTCGACCCCCAAAACAGCGCGAGCCCGCACTCCGCTCGGGAGCACGGGCTCGCACCGCTCCGTCGCGCGATCCGGAGACCGCGCGGCGTCACCTCACCAGCTGCCGATCGTCGAAGCGATGCCGTTGCTGGTGGTCAGGCCGAACGCGTTCTGGCCGTTCGGCAGGCTGTTCGGGACGATCAGCGCGGCCGACTGCGCGAACAGCTGGATGCCCGCCGGCAGACCGGCCGGCAGCGGCAGGGCGCTCGTGTTGGTCGGCGTGGTGCCGATCAGGTTCAGCGTGACGTCCAGCGAGCCGATCAGCGCCGGGCAGCCCGGGGCGCCGATGATCACGAGGTCGACACCCGGAGCCGGGATCTGCGTCAGGCTCAGGATGTTGATGCCGACGTAGATGCCAGCACCCGGGGCGAACTCCGGCATGGCGGCGGTCGTGTAGACGACGGTCGAGCCCGAGGTCGGGGTCGAGACCGGCGACGGCGAAGCAGCGAGCGTCATCGGCAGCAGCTGCGACGAGGTCGTCAGCGGCAGCGCCGTGGCGAGGACCTGGCTGCCCGGATCGGTGATCGCACCGCCGGCCTTCCAGCCGACGAGGTGCGAGCTGCCGAACGTCGACGTGATGTTCGTGTCGACGACCGTCCACAGCATGGTCACCGCACCGGTGGTCAGGTCGAGCTGGAACTGCATCGTGCCCGGGTTCACCGCCAACGGGTTGGAGTAGTTCTCGACGCCGTCCCAGGTGATGCAGAAGACGTTGCCGACCAGCTCGGTCTTGATCGCGCCGCTGCCGGCCTCACTCGGGTTGTAGTCGTGCCAGGCGTAGAAGCACGCGCCGGCCGCGTTGGAGAACTCCGCGCCGGTCGGCGAGAAGTCGGCACCATTGTTCGCGGTCGCGCCAAGGCCGATGACGGCGTTGCTGGCGATCGAGATCGTGGTGACCGGGCCGTTCGGCGTCGGCATCGGCCCCGGCAGGGCGACACCCGTCAGCACACCGTCGTCGCTGGCGACGAGGCTGGTGGCAGAACCGCTCGGCGCGATGAACGCCGTCGCACCACCGGCGAGCCAGATGCCCGTGTAGCCGAAGCCGGTCGGGATCATCGACAGCGCGTTGCCCTGCAGCGCGGCCGAGGCCACGGCGGCGTCGCTGTGGAACTCGTAGACACCCGTGCCCGGCGCCGCGTAGCAGCCGGTGCCGTAGGCGACGTTGGTGCCCGAGGGGCACGGCGTCGGGACCCACGTGTAGCCCAGACCGGTCGGCACGAAGAGCACCGACTGACCGGCCAGGTCGAACGAGCCCAGCGTGGTCCAGTTCTCCCACGCCGTCGCGGTGGTCGAGGTGTTGACCACGGCGAAGTCGCTCGCGGCGGGCACCGCCACACCACCACCTTCCGACATGCCGACCAGGAAGTCGCCGGTCGTGCGGATCTGGCAGCGCGAGTCGTAGGTGAAGGTGATCTCACCGGTCACCGACAGCTGCATCTGGACGGTGAAGCGCTCGGAGTTGCCGAACTCGACCGCGTTCTCCCACGTGATCACGGCCTTGCCGGGCAGCGCGTTGTACTTCACCGCCGAGCCGTTGGCCGCGATGATGTTCAGGTCGCTCCAGTAGGCGCAGATCTTCGGCGAGCCGGCGACCAGCTGGGCCGTGGTGCCGGTGCAGCAAAGGGCGCCACCCGGAGCCGGCACACCGCCGTTCGACAGGTAGACGAAGCCGTTCGTCGAGATGTGCACGTCCGTGAAGGTCGTGCCGTTGAACGGGAAGGCGAAGCCGAGCGCCTGGACGCCGAGGACGATGTCGTCACCGGTGCCGACCGCCGCGCCGAAGTTGCCTTCCGCGCACTGAGCCTGGAGGGAGAAGGCACTGGCGAGAGCCGCCAGGGTACCGAGAGCAAGAAGACGCTTTTGCATGGATGGATCTGAGGTGCGGATCTGAAGTTCCGCCCTGCTGAGACGAAGCGGGGCGGAAACTGGTTTCACCGCGTCGCAAGTTTTCCCCGTCGAAGCGACGAGCACGTGCGGCAAACCAGCGGCGAAAAAGACTAGCTCACGCGAGAAGTGAAGGAAGGGCTCCCGGGCGGTTTCGCGCGCAGCTCGAATGCGCAGCTCCGGAAGCGACGCGAGCCCGCCATCGCATCGACGGCAGGCTCGCAGGTCGGTCGTCGGCGCCGGTGCGGCGCCGAACTCTTCAGCGACTCAAGCGCAGACGCTCACCACGAGCCGATCTTGCTCTCGACGCCGTTGCTGACCGTCATGCCGAAGGCGTTCTGGCCATTCGGCAGACTGTTCGGCGCAATCAGCGCGATCGACTGCGAGAAGACCGACAGGCCCGACGGCAGGCCAGCCGGCAGCGGCAGCGAGGCCGTGCCCGTCGGCGTGACGCCGACCATGTTCTGCAGCACGTCGAGCGACGCGATGTAGGCCCGGCAACCCGGCGCACCGAGGAAGAACAGGTCCACGCCCGGGTTCAGCTGACCGATGCTCAGCACGTTGATGCCGATGTAGATGCCCGCACCCGGCGCGAACTCGTTGATGTTCGTGGTCGTGTAGACGACCGTCGAGCCCGAGGTGGCCGACGAAACCGGCGCCGGCGAAGCCGACAGCTGCATCGCCAGCTGGTCGAGCGCCGAGGTCGTGAACGGCAGGTCTGTGGCGAACGTCATCGAACCCGGATCCACCGACGCGCCACCCGGCGAGTAGCCGACGAGGTGCGGCTCACCGGTCACGAAGCCGGTGTGGGCTGCCGCCGAGACGGTGCCGAAGGCGATGACGACGATGCCCGTCGCGCTGTCGAACTGGAACTGCACCTGGTTCGCATCGGCGACCGTGGTGCCACCGTAGTTGAAGACACCGTCCCAGGTGATGTAGGTCGTCGTACCGACTTCCTCGAACTTGACCTGACCACTGCCGGCTGCACCCGGGTTGTAGTCGTGCCACGCGTACCAGCCGGTCTGCGGGTTGCCCAGCATCGTGCCGACCGCCGGCGCATAGGCGATGCTGTTGCCGGTCGCGACCCAGACCGAGCCGTTCGAGCAGACGGTGAACGTGCTCGCCGTGCCACCCGCGTACGGGAACGGCGTCGTCAGCGACGGCGTCGTCACCTGCGAGTCGTCGGTCAGCGTCAGCGGCGTCGCCGCGCCCGTCGGCGCCGTGAAGGTGCCGCCCGGGATGATCGTGTAGGCGCCCGAGCCGGTCGGGATCAAGGTGATGCCCGTGTTGCTCAGCGTCGTCGAGGAGACCGCCGGGGTCGTCGTCAGCTGGTAGAACGAGTTGGTCAGGTTGTAGCAACCCGAACCGTAGTTCGTGTTGGCCCCTTTCGGGCAAGCGCTCGGGATCCAGACGTAGCCGGGCGCGGTCGGCACGAACAACACCGACTGGCCAGCCAGGTCGAACGAGCCGAGGGCCGTGAACAACTCGAAGTTGGTGTTGGTCGTCGAGCTGCTCGAGGCCGCGAAGTCGCTGGCCGCCGGCACCACAGCACCACCACCCTCCGACATGCCGACCAGGAAGTCGCCGGCGGTGCGGATCTGGCAGCGCGAGTCGTAGGTGAACGTGATCTCACCGGTCACCGACAGCTGCATCTGCACGGTGAACTGCGACGTGTTGCCGAACTCGACCGCGTTCTCCCACGTGATCACGGCCTTGCCGGGCAGCGCGTTGAACTTCACGTTGCCGGTGCCGGCGATGACGTTCAGGTCGCTCCAGTACGCGGCGATCTTCGGCGAGCCGGCGACCAGCTGGGCCGTCGAGCCAGCGCAGCAGAGGGCGCCACCAGGAGCGGGCACGCCGCCGTTCGACAGGTAGACGAAGCCGTTCGTCGAGACGTGCACGTCCGTGAAGGTCGTGCCGTTGAACGGGAAGGCGAAGCCGAGCGACTGGATGCCCAGGACGGTGTCGTCACCGGTGCCGATCGCAGTGCCGAAGCTGCCTTCCGCACACTGGGCCTGGAGGGAGAACGCACTGGCGAGAGCCGCCAGGGTGCCAAGGACGAGGAGTTGCTTTTGCATGGCGTTACCGTGATGGCGGAACCGCAGGCCGCCGCGAAGAGAGGACAGAGAGACCAGTCGGTTCGATGCGGCGGTGAGTTTTCGCGCCAACTCGTGGTCGCGAACGCATCAACCCGGGGCTGCCTCGACGCTAGTTCATTTCTCCTCGGATTGGCAGCGGGGGACTTTGCTGTTTCGCGAGCGTCTCGCCGCCTCCATGCGCCAGCGCGGAAATCAGGGTGCACCCCGCCGGCGCGAGAGTCACACCGAAGTCGAGGAACCCCTGCCCGGGATCTCCCGGCCCCGTCCGGCGACCTCTTGCGCGCGTCAGCGCGCGGCGCCGCTCGGATCAGCCGCGCTTCTGCCCCGGCATCGGCACCGGATCGACCGGCAGCGGGCCGAACTCGTAGTTCTCGGGCCCCCACTTCTCGTCGCTGGCGAGCGCCTTGTCCCACGTGACCTCGCGGCCCGAGTAGGTCGCCATGCGGCCCATGATCGCGGTCAGCGTGCTCTCGGCGACCATGCGACCCTCATGGAACGGCTTGCCGGCGCGGATCGCCGCGAACAGGTCGTCGTGCTCGGTCTGGTAGGGATCGTTCTGCTGGCCCTCGAACTTCCACGCGTTCTTGCCGGTGATGCGGAAGCTGCCGCCCATGTGCGCCTCGCCGTCGGCGCCGTAGACGTGCTCGCTGACGTCGTTGGCGCAGCCGTCGATCTGCCGGCTCTCGGAGAAGCAGTAGGCGCCGCCTTCGTACTGGTACTGCACCGCGTGGTGGTCGAAGATGTGGCCGTACTTCGGATCCGTGCGCACCTGGCGCCCGCCCATGCCGCGGCAGCTCTTCGGATGCGCCTGCAGCGCCCAGTTGATCACGTCGAGGTTGTGCACGTGCTGCTCGACGATGTGGTCGCCGGACAGCCAGGTGAAGTAGAGCCAGTTGCGCAGCTGCCACTCCATGTCGCTCCACTCCGGCTGGCGGTCGGCGTGCCACAGGCCGCCCTGGTTCCAGCTGCAGCGCGCGAACAGGACGCGGCCGAGGTCGCCGCGGTGGATGCGCTGCATGATCTCGAGGTACGGATTCTGGTGGTGCCGCTGCAGGCCGCTGCAGACCGCGAGCCCCATCTGCACCGACTTCTCGTGGGCCGCGATCACGCGGCGCACACCGGGCGCGTCGACGGCGACCGGCTTCTCGAAGAACACGTGCTTCTTCGCCGCGATCGCCGCCTCGAAGTGCGCCGGCCGGAAGTGCGGCGGCGTCGCCACGACGACGACGTCGCAGCCCGAGGCCATGACACCGAGGTAGGCGTCGGGGCCGACGAAGCGGCGCTCCTTCGGCACGTCGATGCGCTTCTTCAGTTCGTCGCTCTCGGCGAGGTTCTGCAGACAGCCGTCAAGGCGGTCGCCGAACATGTCGGCGATGGCGACGAGGCGCGTCGGCCCCTTGGTGCTCAGCGCCTGCGCGATCGCACCACTGCCGCGTCCACCGCAGCCGACGAGGGCGACCTTCAGTTCGTCGCCGCCCTGGCCCTGCCGCGCGAAGCGGCCCTGGTCGCGGGCGCGCAGCAGGCTCTGGGCGGTGGCCGCGGCGGCGGCGGTGTAGAGGAACGAACGTCGGGTCGTCGTCATGGTCGCGAGGGCTGGGACACGGAGAAGGGACGGGCGGAACGGGGCAGGACGGACGGGCGGGAGAGGGAGCGGAACGCGCTCACAGCGCTTCGAAGCGCGCGCGTTCCTCGGCGGTCGGCGCCTTCAGGGGGCGCACGACGCGGAAGCCGATGTGCTGGCCTTCGGTCAGGTACCACCAGCTGCGCGGGATCTGCGGATCGCGCTGGTTCCACGCCGCCTCGCTGGCGAGGCGGTTGGCGCAGCGCAGCGCCTTCGCGTCGTCGCGCCAGCTGCCGCCGCGCGCCGTGTGCGGGAAGCGCAGCGGCCGACCGCGCGCATCCTTGGGCGGTGCGAAGAACGGGTCGGTGCGCGGCCCCTTGCCGTTCGCCTCGGCATAGGCGTCGGCGAGGTAGTGGTCGGCGCACCATTCGGCGACGTTGCCGTGCAGATCGTGGATGCCGAGCGCGTTCGGCTTCTTCTCGCCGACCTTGTGGTAGGCCGGCACCGGCGACGCCCCGGGCTCGAGCACGCGCGCGCTGTTGTCGGCGAACCAGGCGAACTCGCCGAGCGCCTTCGCATCGGCGCCGCACGCGTAGGCCGTCGTCGCGCCGGCGCGGCACGCGAACTCCCACTCGGCCTCGGTCGGCAGCCGGTAGAAGTGGCCGGTCTTCTCGCTGAGCCACTTGCAGTACTGCCGCGCCGCGGTGTGCGACATGCAGATCGCCGGGTAGCCGTCGCGCCCCATCGTGAACGTCATGTCCATGTAGGGCGGCGTCGGGCGCGCGACGCCGTCGGGCTTCTTGCTCTGCGGCCGGCTGTCGTCGGTGCTCCACAGGTCGTACTCGGCCCAGGTCACCTCGCAGCGGCCCATCCAGAACGCGCCGACCGTCACTTCGAGCTGCGGGCCTTCGTCCTCTTCGCGGTCGGGTTCGTTCGCCGGACTGCCCATGCGGAAGGTGCCGCCGGCGACCGGCACCAGGTCGAAGCCGACACCGCTGTCGCCGATCGGCTGGCGGTAGGCGACGAACTCGGCGGCGGCGGGCTTCGCCTCCTGCGCGCTCAGGGTGGCGGTGGCCGCCGCGGCGACGGCGATGGCGAGGACGAGGTGGACACGGCGAAGGGCGACCATCGTGGCGCGCAGCTTAGCGAGCGCGCGGCGGAGTCAAGGCGCGGCCCGAGGTTCCGCTGCCGCCCAGCTGTTGCGCGCGCGGCGACCTTCGCCACACTGCGCCGATGCACTCCGAGGCGATCTGGCAACGCGCGATCCTGCTGGCCGGACAGCAGCGCTGGGATCTCGCCGGCAAGGAGCTGCGCGCGCTGCTGGCGCAGGAACCCGACCACGCGCCGGCCCACGCGCTGCTGGCGCAGGTGCTGGCCCAGACCGGCGAGCTCGATGCCGCACTGCACGAAGCGCAGCAGGCGGTCGGCGCCGACCCGGAGCTCGACTTCGCGCACGGCGTGCTGGCGCAGGTGCTGTGGCAACGCGACGAACTGCCGGCCGCGGCGGCGGCGATCGCGCAGGCGATCGCGCTCGATCCCGACGACGCCAGCCACCACGCGATGCTGGCGCAGATCCGCCTCGGCCAGCGCCGCTTCGACGACGCCCTCGCCGCCGCCGACGAAGGCCTGCGCGTGAACCCGCAGGACACCGACTGCCTGAACCTGCGTTCGGTGGCGTTGACGCGGCTGGGCCGCGGCAGCGAAGCCACCGACACGCTCGACGCTTCGCTCGCGCACGACCCCGAGAACCCCTACACGCACCAGGCGCGCGGCTTCGCGCTGCTGCAGCAGGGCGACGCCAAGGGCGCGCTGGTGCACTTCCAGGAAGCGCTGCGCCGCGACCCGCAGTCGCGCGGGGCCCGCGCCGGCCTGGTCGAGGCGCTGAAGGCGAAGAACCCGCTCTACCGCGTCGTGCTGGCGTGGTTCCTGTGGCTCGGCCGCTTCTCGGGCGCGCGCCAGATGCAGATCGCGATCGGCCTGTGGCTGCTCGCCCGCTTCGGGGCGCAGGGCCTCGACGAAGCCGGCGCTCCGCTCGCCGCCACCGTCGTTCGCTACAGCTGGCTCGGCTTCGTGCTGGTGACCGCGTGCGCGGTGCCGATCTTCAACCTGCTGCTGCTGCTGCACCCGATCGGTCGCCATGCGCTCGAACGGCGCGCCCGCCGCGATGCACTGTGGCTCGGCGCCACCGTGCTGGCGGCGTTGGGCGTCGGCCTCGGACGGCTGTGCTCCGGACCGGTGTGGACCGAAGGCTGGTTCTTCTGGCTGATCCTGCTGATGCCGGTCGCCGGCATCGGCCTGTTCGAGCCGGGCTGGGGCCGCCGCACGCTGCAAGCGTTCTGCGCCTTGGCGGCGGCGACCTGGATCTGGTGGGCGATCTCTGCCCACCGCTGGGTCGCGAACGGCCTTTCGGCGGCCGCCCGAGACGGCGGCGAACCCGACCCGGCCCGGCTGGAGGCCGCCCTGGACGCGACCCGCGGCGACGTCCAGTGGATCGGCACGCTGATCCTCGCGACCGCCCTCAGCACCTGGTTCGTGCTGCTGGCACCGAAGGGCCGTGCCCGCCGCGGCGTCGGCGCCGACGGCGACGACTGAACGCCGAGGGAACGGCGTCCGCATCGTGCGACCGCCGACTCCAGCCCGTTCGCCCCCTTGAACGGCACCGGCCCGGTCGCAATCCTGCCTCCCCCGATTTTCCGGAGACCACCACCATGACTGCGACCGTCGAGAAACACGTATTCCAGGCCGAGGTCAACGAGGTCCTCTCCCTCGTCGTCAACTCGCTCTACAGCCACCGCGAGGTGTTCCTGCGCGAGCTGATCAGCAACGCCGCGGACGCCATCGACCAGCTGAACTTCCGGTCGCTGACCGAGCACGCGCTGCTCGGCGACGACAAGGAGCTGCGCATCGAACTGATCCGCGACGACAAGGCGGGCACGCTGACGATCCGCGACAACGGCGTCGGCATGACGCGCGACGAGATGATCGGCAACCTCGGCACGATCGCGCGCAGCGGCAGCAAGAAGCTGATGCAGTCGCTGTCCGCCGAGCAGAAGAAGGACATCACGCTGATCGGCCAGTTCGGCGTCGGCTTCTACAGCGCGTTCCTGGTCGCCGACTCGGTGACCGTGATCTCGCGCAAGGCCGGCAGCGACGAGGCCTGGCAGTGGACCAGCCAGGCGAAGGGCGACTTCGAGGTGCAGAAGGCCGAACGCGCGGGCCGCGGCACCGACGTGATCCTGCACCTGAAGGACGACGCCAAGGAGTACTTGAACGAGTGGCCGGTGCGCGAGGTGGTCGGCAAGTACAGCGACTTCGTGCGCTGGCCGATCCGCATGGAGGTCGAGCGCGGCGGCGGCGACGAGAAGAAGAGCGAGTGGACGACGCTCAATCAGGCGCGCGCCTTGTGGACCAGGGCCAAGGGCGACGTGACCGACGAGCAGCACCGCGAGTTCTACAAGGCGCTGGCGCACGACTGGACCGACCCGCTGGCGTGGACGCACTTCAAGGTCGAGGGCACGCACGAACTGACCGGCCTGCTCTACGTGCCGGGCAAGGCGCCGTTCGACCTGGTCGAGAAGCGGAAGAGCGGCGTCAAGCTGTTCGTGAAGCGCGTGTTCATCATGGACGACGCGCAGGAGATCGTGCCGGAGTGGCTGCGCTTCGTGAAAGGCGTGGTCGACAGCGAGGACCTGCCGCTCAACGTGTCGCGCGAGATCCTGCAGAAGGACGCGACCACGCGCTTCATCAAGAAGCAGGTCGTCGGCAAGGTGCTGACGCTGCTCGAGGAGCTCGCCGCCGAGGGCGAGACCGAGCGCGAAGTCGACGGCGAGAAGCAGAAGGTCGACCGCTTCCTGCAGTTCTGGGGCGAGTTCGGCCGCCTGCTGAAGGAGGGCGTCTACCACGACGTCGACGCGCGCGACCGCCTCAGCAAGCTGCTGCGCTTCCGCAGCACCAAGGACGACGGCCTGCACGGCTTCGCCGCCTACGTGGCGCGCATGCCCGCGGACCAGAAGGCGATCTACTACGTCGCCGCCGACAGCCTGGCGACGGCGAAGGCGAGCCCGCACATCGAGGCGCTGAAGAAGCGCTCCTACGAGGTGCTGCTGCTGACCGACGCGATCGACGAGTGGATCGTCGACGCGCTGCGCCAGTTCGACGACAAGCCGTTCGTGTCGGCAGCCAAGGGCGCGCTCGACCTGCCGGAGAGCGACGAGCAGAAGCAGGCCAAGGAAGCGAAGGAGAAGGAACTGGCGCCGCTGACCGAGCGCCTGCAGAAGGTGCTGGCCGAACAGGTGAAGTCGGTGCGCGTCACCGACCGCCTGACCGACTCGCCGGCGTGCCTCGTCAACGACGAGCACGGCATGAGCGCCCGCCAGGAGCGCGTGCTGCGCGACGCCGGCCACGACGTGCCGACGCAGAAGCGCATCCTCGAGCTGAACGCCGACCACGCGGTGGTGAAGAAGCTGCAGGGCCTCGCCGACGAGACCGCGTTCGCCGACTGGTCGGCGCTGCTCTACGACCAGGCGCTGGTCGCCGAGGGCACGCTGCCGGCCGACCCGGCGGCGTTCGCGCGCCGGCTGACGGCGCTGATGAGCCGGGCCTGAGAGTCCGCGTGCTTGCACGGCGAGGCGGCGGGCCCTAATCCCGCCGCCTTCCATGCCGACCTCGACCCACGAACTGCTCGCGCAACTGCGCTGGCGCTACGCGACCAAGCGCTTCGACGCGCAGAAGACCATCCCTGCCGACACGTGGTCGGCGCTCGAACAGGCGCTGCTGCTGGCGCCGTCGTCGTTCGGCCTGCAGCCGTGGAAGTTCCTCGTCGTCGCCACGCCAGCACTGCGCCAGCAGCTGCGCGCCGCCTCGTGGGGCCAGTCGCAGGTCACCGACGCCAGCCACTACGTGGTGTTCACCGGCCTGCGCACCACCACCGAAGCCGACGTCGATCGCTTCCTGCAGTGCCAGAGCCAGGTGCGCGGCACGCCGCTCGAGTCGATGGCCGGCTACCGCAAGGTGCTGGTCGACTTCCTGGCGAAGGGCTGGGCGAGCAAGGACCTCGCCGCGTGGAACGCGCGCCAGGGCTACATCGCGCTCGGTCAGTTCATGACCGCGGCGGCGATGCTCGGCGTCGACACCTGCCCGATGGAAGGCATCGACATGGCCGCCTACGACCGCATCCTCGGCCTCGACGGTTCGCGCTACACGACGCTGTGCGCGTGCGCCGCCGGCTACCGCGCGGCCGACGACAAGTACGCGACTGCGCCGAAGGTGCGCTTCCCGCTCGGCGAAGTCATCGAGCGCCGCTGACGACGCGCGGCAATCCGCTCACGCGCTCACTGGTATGTGTAGCTCGTGTTCGCCACGCAGCCGCCGGCCGTCGTGATCACGACCGGAGCCACACCCGGCGTTCCCGCCGGCGTGCGGATCGTCATGATCGTCGCGCTCGACGACAACACCGTCGCCGGAGCCCCGCCGATCGTCACCGTGCTGCCGATGGAGAAGCCGGTGCCCTGCACGACGAACGTGGCGTTGCCGATGGCCGGGCCGGTGCCGAGCAGCGTGCCCGTCACCACCGGCGTCGGATTGAACGCCGTCTGCGCCCCCTGGCCGTCCGGGTTGATCACCGCGACCGTGCTGCCGCACGGCGTGCCCGCCGGATACGGGAACACGATCTGCGTCGCCGTGCGCGACGTCGGCACGATCGGCGCGCCGTTGACCAGCAGGATGCAGCCCGGCAGGAAGCGCTGGCCGCTGACTGTCACCGTGGCGCCGGCCTGCGCGCTGAGCGGCGTCACCGCCGTGATCGACGGCGCCTGCGACGGCACGAACGACACGTCGATGGCGTTGCTGACGCCGAGCGCGAACGGGCTCAGCGAAGCGATCGTCACCGCCTGCATCGTCAGCTGCAGCGGGAACGTCACCACCGCCGGCGGGATTGCGATCGTGGTCGGCGCCAGCGGGGCCGGCAGCAGCGCCGGGAACAGGCCGAAGCCGTCGACGAGGACCAGTTCGCTGGCGCCGGTCGGCAGCACCGGGAAGCACATGTCGCCGAAGCCGAGCGCAGTGCCCAGGGCACCGGGCTGGGGCAGCAGCGACGCGAACAGCACGTACGGCATGCCCGGGCCCGTGGCGGGCGTGACGTCGATGCCGATGCCGAACGGCTGGTAGGTCGCCAGCTGCACCTTGCGCAGCAGGCCGCCGGTCGAGCCGTCGATGCGCAGCACGTCCTGCGGCAGCGAACCGGCATAGCACGGCGGCGTCAGCGGCGTCGAGTTCCACGTCCACGACAGGATCTCGACCAGCTCGGTCAGCGTGCCCGCACCGGTGGTGGCGCAGAAGCCCGCGATCGCGGTGCCGTTCGCCATGTTGGCGCCGGGCGCGGTCGTGCCGCTGGCATAGAGGCCGCCAGTGACGAGGTCGTAGGCGCGCGAGATCAGCGGCGTGGTGGCGCCATCGACGAACACTTCGATGGTGCCGGGCACGTAGCGCACGCGCAGCGTGTGCACCTGGCCGTTGGCGAGGTTCTGCGCCGGCGTCGCGCGCGCGATCGAGTACTGCTCGTTCTCGTTGTTGCCCTGTGCACCGCGCGTGTGGATCGTCAGTTCGTTGGCGCTCGAGTCGGACAGGAAGCCATCCAGGTAGGTGTCGAACTCGATCGCGATCGAGTTGCGGATGCCGACCGCGCTGTTGGCACCAACGCCGTAGCCCATGCCCCAGACGGTGCCGCCCTGCGTCGCCGTGCCGTTCGGATCGTCGTGGATCACCAGCGCCATGCCCTCGGCCTTGGTGCCGACCGTCGGCGGCGTGACGCGGAACGTGAAGGTCGTGTCGAAGCCGGCGACGACCGGCAGCGCACCCTGGCGCCAGACCCAGCCGGTCTGGTTGCTGCTGTTCGCCGTGAGGCGCAGCGCCGCGCCGCTCTGCGCGGCGTTGCCGAGCAGGCTCAGCTGTGCGGTGCTGCTGAAGTCGGTGTAGGTGAAGGACTGGGCGACGAGGCCGGTGGCGAGGAGGACGGAGGCCGCGACGGCGCGGCTGGAAGCGAAGTTCATGCGAGGTTGCGAATCGGGGCGTTCGGGGGGCGCGGCATGGTAGCGGACGCGACGCAGCGGCCCAGGGCCGACGGTTCGGGACCTTCGCCTTGCCCGCCCGCTCGGCGCGGAACAGCCGCGCAAGCACCGATGGCACCGGGCTACCGACCCTGGGGAAACCCCGATCCAGGACACCCCGGAGCGAAGACGAAACGAACGAGCGATGAGGGCCCAGGGAACCATCTGGCTGGCGTGCTGCCTGCTGGCTGCGTGCAGCCAACCGCGCGTGACGCGCCTCCGCATCGGCATGAACCCCTGGCCAGGCTACGCGCACCTCGCGGTCGCCGTGCAAGCGGGGCTGTTCGCCGAGCAGGGCATCGACGCGCAGCTCGTCGAGTACACGTCGCTGCACGACCTGAGCCGCGGCTTCGCCGACGGGCAGATCGACGTGCTGCCGTCGACGCTGGTCGAGGTGCTGACCTTGCACGCAGAACGTCGGCGCCTGCCGGAGGTCGTCTGGCTCGCCGACCACAGCACCGGCGGCGACGTCGTGGTCGCGCGCGCCGAGAGCGCCGCGGCGTTGCGCGGGCGCCGCATCGGCTTCGAGGCGCACTCGCTCGGCAGCTACGTCCTGGCGCGCTTCCTCGAACGCCACCAACTGCAGCCGACCGAGGTCGAAGCGGTCACGATGAGCCAGGACCAGCTGGCGACCGCCTTCGCCGAGGGTCGCATCGACGCGGCGATCACCTACCCGCCGTTCTCGACGCAGATGCTGGCGATCGACGGGGCACGCCGCGTCTTCGACACGCGCGAGATCCCGGACGAGGTGATCGACACCATCAGCATCGATCGCGATCTGCTCGACCGGGATCCGACGCTCGTCGGCAGGTTCCACGCGGCGATGGCCGCGGCCCATCGCCTGAGCGCCGTCGACCCGGCCGCGACCGAGCGCATGATGGCGCGTGGCTGCGGCATGAGCACCGACGAGTTCCGCGCCGCCAGGGCTGGTATCGAGGTCTACGGGCCGGAGGTACAAGCAGACTGGCTGCGCGGCGGCTCGCGCCTGCGGCTGCTGGCGGAGCGCATCGGACGGGAACTGAAAGTGCCCGCGAACACCTCCGACTTCGTGCTCGCGGCCAACCGTTCCTCGCCGCTGCTCGCGCCAGCGGCGCCGAGGTGACGGCTTGGGCTGGCCCACGGGACTCCGCGCACGCTTCGGCACCGCGATGCTGTCGGGTGGCCTCGGCCTGGCGATCGCCGTCTATGCCATCGCCGGCAGCTACGTCGACCGGGTGCTGCACGACGAACTGGAGGGCACCGCGCGGCTGTTCGCCTCGGTGATCGCCCACCAGGTCGACCACGCGTCGTCGACGAACGAGGTCGAGCGCATCGTCTACGTGATCGGCGGCAACCGGAACGTCCGCGAGGCCATGTGCGTGCTCGACGACCCGCCGACCATCGTCGGCGCCACGCAGCGACTGCTGGTGGGGAACCGCACCGCACTGTCCGTCGACCCGCTGCTCGCCCGAGCCCACGGCGACGCCGACTTCGAGTACGTCACCCATCTGGACGAAGCCGCCGCCGTCTACGAGCTCGTGCAGCCGGTGCACTTCGCCAACCTGAACGTGCCCGAGCTCGGCCAAAGGCACGGCGCCGTGCTGGTCCGCATCGACGCCGCGCAGCTGCTGGCGCGCGCGGGCACCACGCACCGCCTGCTGCTGGGCGGCACCGTCGGCGTCGTGGTCGCGATGATCGTGCTGTTCATGCTGCTGACGCAGCGCCAGATCCTGTGGCCGATCGCGCGGCTGCGCGCGGTCATGGCCCGCCGCCGCGACGGCGACCTGGTGGCGCGCCCGGAGCGCATGCCGAACAGCGACCTGCAGTCGATCGCCGACAGCCTGGTCGAGCTGATCGACGCGCACGACCGCATGGCGGCGATGCAGCGCGCGGTCGTCGAAGGCGCCTCGGATGCGATCGTCACCATCGACGTGCGCGGCACGATCCGCCAGTGGAACGGCGGCGCCGAGGAGATGTTCGGCATCTCCACCAACGACGCGATCGGCGCGAACATCGCGCGCATCCTGCCGGTCGAACACCGCGACCAGCACGATGGCTACATCCGGCGCTACCTCGACACCGGCATCGCCCGCGTGCTCGGCTTCTCGCGCGAGGTGCAGGCCGTGCGCGCCGACGGCTCGTTGTTCCCGGTCGGCCTCGGCATCAGCGAAGCGCGCGTCGGCGACGAGCGCCTGTTCGTCGGCATCCTGCGCGACATGACCGACGAGGTCGCGACGCGGCGCGAACTGCAGAAGGCGAAGGACGCCGCCGACGCGGCGGCGACGGCGAAGGCCACGTTCCTCGCCAACATGAGCCACGAGATCCGCACACCGCTGACGGCGATCCTCGGCTACGCGGAGGAACTCGGCGATCCGGAGCTGACGGCGGCGTCGCGGCAGGAGGCCGTCGAGGTGATCCAGCACAACGGCGAGCACCTGATGACGATCGTCAACGACATCCTCGACCTGTCGAAGATCGAAGCCGGCCGCATGGCGACCGAGAAGGTCGAGTGCCAGGTCGAGCGCATCGCCGCCGACGTCGTACGCCTGATGCTGCCGCGCGCGCAGGCCAAGGGGCTGCAGTTGCAGGTGCAGTGTGCTTCGCCGATGCCGCGCGCGATCACCAGCGACCCGACGCGCATCCGCCAGATCCTGATCAACCTGGTCGGCAACGCCATCAAGTTCACCCGCGCCGGCAGCGTCACCATCGAGCTCGCCCCGGACTTCGCGGCCGAGACGATGCGCCTGGCGGTGGTCGACACCGGCGTCGGCATCGCGCCCGAAGCGCTCGAGCGCCTGTTCGGCTCGTTCGTGCAGGCCGACAGCAGCACGACGCGCCTGCACGGCGGCACCGGCCTCGGCCTGCACATCAGCCGCCGCCTCGCGCGCATGCTCGGCGGCGACCTGCTGGTGGCGAGCGAGCTCGGCCGCGGCAGCACGTTCACCTGCACGCTGGCGACGGGCCCGATGCAAC
>VYME01000666.1_pt1 | contig 17771 bp, 13 predicted proteins | sample 5115281 | NCBI WGS metagenome assembly VYME01 (sample SAMN12291780, study PRJNA351875) | freshwater metagenome | isolation source: freshwater lake | place: USA: Michigan, Wintergreen Lake | collected 2013-08-08
CCTTTTGTGCCTTAAGTCCTTTCCTGTATGAATTTCAGCTACTTTTGAGCGTAGTTGCTCTCATCGAATTTTATTTTAAGTTAATTATTTGCATAACAATTCCCGAAGAGCCGAACTTTTCTAAAATTAGGTGATCTTCGGGCAAAATGTCTAATTTCATTTTCATCTAAGGTAGCCCATGCCTCAATCATTGTTCTAAAAGCAGGGAAATAAGTTGCTTTTAAGTCAATATCTTGCTTCTTCTTAGAAGATGATGGATAATAACGTGCAGGCAATAAAATTTCGCTATTTTCTTTTTGCTTTTCTTCTTCTAATAATTCTGCAAAACGGTAAGAATCAACTTCTTGATTATTAACAAAGACTTTTGTTACTGTTTCTTGAGGTTCTTGAGGAGAATTCTGCTGTTTTATCAATATTTCCGTATCATCATCTAATGTAATGGTTAATTTTTGAAATTTTAAATAGCCAAAACGTCTAAAATCTTCGTTGACGGCATTAGCAAGAATATGCAATACAGTGGTTTTGCCTGTGCCATTACTTCCATGAATAATATTAATTCCATCTTGAAAATCAAGATTAATATCAAATCTTCCATGTATTCCAATCGCTTCTAAACGCTTAATAAATCGAGACATACCTTTAATCTCCTATGACAGTCTCAAACGAAAATTATAATCTAATATGAAACTTTTCTCAAGTTTTTTCCTAAGCTGATCCGAACGGGTAATAATAACTAACACTGAGAGAGCTTATTTTAGTGCGATCATCGACCTTGACCTTGGTAAATTCTTGTCTAATCCTTTGAATTAGTCGATACTGCTGCCGATTCAACCCAAGGAAACCCCGAATAAATCTAACGCCTTTTGTTGCCGAGGAGAATTACGATTAGGGAATTTTCCCCTAAACTTTCCCCACTTGTTTATTAAGAAATATTATAATAAACATGGGTACATACAGAAAAGTTAATGGGTGTATCCATTGATGGATAAGGGTTTTTGGTTATTATAGTATATATGTATGAAGTATCGTCGCAATAATAGCGGTGCTTTGCTATAGCTAACGCTACTGAGAGGAACTATTTCTTTTCAAGGCAATTGCTAATTGTCTCAGTCGTTCACTAACTTCTAAATTAAATTCTTGAGATTTCAAATTAGCGGGTAATTCTGCTACAAGCTGAGGATTCTCTTTATACCATTCGTTTTGAGCGACACCTGCCCATGTTCCTTCTTTTTCTCGAAAAATATCCACTAATCCTCTTAATTCTTGAATACAGTAGGACTCAAATCCTGCGGCTTCAAAAATACCATTGCGTAGATATTCTTCAAAAGCGTTAATATCATTAGTTACTTCAAAGGTAACAACCTCTCTGGGTGGGGTTAATTGGTCGGCTAAATCGATAACTGTATCTACCGTCATTCCGATAACGTTTTTGGCAATTTCTGTTACACCTAACACCTGTTGACGAAGACTAGGATTAAAGAGTAAATCAGAACCATATTTAACGTATTTTTTTAAGACCCTAAAAGCCGGTTCATCTCCTTGATAATAGTTATCAATCAGTTCCACATCAGCCCCCAATAATTTGACAATTTGGCTGCGGGTATCACTGTTAACAGGACCGCGAATTAATGCTTCAGCAACGGGACGAGCAAATCTTAAAAATAACACTGATAAACTATTTTCTAAGCGAGTTAAAAACTCCTGTTCTGAATAACCAATAAGTCGTTCTTTTACTTGAGAACTTCCCCATAATAAAGAGGACATATAATCGACTAATTTTAAGGCTTCATCTTTTAATTCTGCCGCTAATTGTCGAGCAAGGGCAGCCAAAAATGTTCTAACATCCCCATACAAGTCATCCCGCCAAGCATAATTAGCTCTTACCTTGTCGAAGTCTGGAAAAGAATTTGCGTCAAAAATAATTTCTTTTTTTCTTAAAGTTTCTTGTCTTAATTTTGCCATTTCACTGGCTAAAAGTTGGCCATAGCGTTCTTTAAATTTTTCGATACTACTGGAAGATTCGTTATTAACTTTTTCTAAGGGTTTGTTAATGACAGATGTTTCATAAAAATTTTGTAAATCAGCTTTTATCTGTTCCCATTTTCTATGCCACCATTCTGAAAAATCAATTCTTCTTCTTTCTTCTTCAAAGCGTTGTGCTTCCTCAGGATTTTCGGGAAATCTTTGACTGACAAGATGATGAATGTCCTCTGAGGTGCTGACAATTTTATCAATGGAAGCTTCACAGCGTTTCTTGAGAATTGCCACTCGCTCAGTATTAATATAATTAAAGATTTTTTCTTTAATTTCAGGGATTCCTGTAGCTTGAGTTTTTAACATTTCATCATCTATAATTCCAGTTAAAGTTTTTAATTTATCTTGAATATTGCTGGCTTGTCCGATTTCTAATTGAGTATGTTCTTCCGCCAGATTATTTAAGATTAAATAAGCTCCTGCTGAACCAGAAACAATGCGATTAACAGGTAAATTAGCGCGTTTTAACCAATCCTGAGAGGCTTCTGTAATATGAGTTTTAAGGGCTTCTGGGCTACCGAGAGAGTCAATATGACTTAAAAAGACAAATAATTTATCAGCAATGGTGACATTCTTATCACCTTGTTCGGTAAATTTAATAATTTCTAATTCGGCTTCTCTAATACTGCGAAAACGCTGAATTACGATGACTGCATCACAGTCGGATAACATTTGTTGGGCTTCATCAACGTGCTTGGCTAACCCAGAATCTGAACCAGGGACATCATAAAAGACGATTCCTTCTGCTTGAGCGAGTTTATTAGTATAAAGTCGGGCTTCTAGGACTGCATGGGCGTATTTTTCATCGGCAACGTATTTTTTTAGTTGTTCTCGGATGTCTTCGAGTCGAGTAAAAGGAATAACTAAATTACCTTCCTTTCTGACTTGTTGTAGAGTGATTTCGTTTTCTCTAATGGTTTTTAAGTCTTCTTTTGCGCCAACGGTTTCTAATTCTTTGAGGAGATGAATAAATTGTTCTTGGGTGCGGGTTTGCACTTCTAATCTTTGTTCAGATTCGCTTTTAACGGAATAAATTTGCGTGGTGGTAAAGGTACATCTTCCTCCTTTGGCAGGAAGTAAATCACATTCTAACCAGGCGTTAATAAAGGTACTTTTTCCTGCCTTTTCTAAGCCAACAACAGCGATACGAAATTCTCTTTTTCTCAGTCTTTCGAGTTGACGGTTAGCAGGTATTGCCTCTTGCAGGAGGATTTCTGTTAATTGAGAGGGAACTTCAGCTTGGGGAAGTTTGGCTAAGTCAACAGCAAAATGTTGGATATTTAAGACATCACTGAGACGGGTTTCATAGTAGGATGAGGCAGATTTCCAATCCATTAAATTAACTCCTTAAATACGGTTGAATGATTTGAGAACAGACGCATCTCTCAAGCGACCTAGCTGTATAATTTTACCCTCTGTATCCTTAGGTATATCCCTTTTAATAACATACTTAGTTTCTGCACCAATAATATCTTGTCCATTGGGTATGTCAATCCTAATATAAAATTTAAGTTGGCTGTCTTGTAAAATTTCTTGATTAATAACATCTATCATTTGTTGTTCAGCTTCCTCTGTTCTAATACATAAAAACTCTGGGGCAGATTCAATTAGTTCAATGATTTTCTCTCTATTTATCCGCTTTCCTACAGTTAAGCCATAAACTGCTGATGCAGGAACAGCTAGACAAATCGCTGTAGGAATGGGTTGGCTAGGAAGTACAGGATGAATTGTGTTTTGTTTGCGGGAATCCCCTAACAATTTTTGAGTAAAATATGTTCCGATTAAGATAACAGCAGCGAGTACAATTAATTCCATTTTGTCCTTATCATTATCTACTGATTTACGAAGTGGTCTGGAGACATTTTTAACGAGTTCTCCCCCCATTTTAAGGATAGAGAATTCTTTAACAGGTTTTTGTTTATTGATAGAAATTGTATATATAATATCATCAGATAAATCTAAATCTTCATCTAAAGAAGCCTTTTTTTTAATATCATATTCTTGACAAAGTTCCTGGGCTTGGCTTTTATTATCTAAAATCAAATAAATGACAGAGCTTAAAGTACCTACTTCCTGACTTTTAATGTGAGGAAAAACTTGTTCAAAAATTTGCTGATATCTGGTTTCAAAGTATTCAACTACCACTGGAATCAGCCTCCTTTTCAAAATTTCCTAGTCGAGAAAATTCCTCTTCTAATCTTTTCGCTCTTTGTTGCATAGGTTGCCACACATTTTGCTGTTTTTCATAATCAAAAGTAATCTCCTGTCTAGCTTTTTCTAGTCTATCTCGATACTGATCAAGAATATCATTTTGAGTTTTATCTACACTTTTTTTTAAATCGTCAATTTGTGCTAATAGCCATTCTATTACTTGTTTTAACATCTCAGGTTCAACTTCTTTTAACTGTTTTTTCCAGTCGGCTAAAATTTGTCCTATACTTGGAATTTTTGCATTTTCACTGGATCGTTTTTCCTTTTTGGGAACTATCCATAACCAATGTTTCCAAGTTCTGCATTTTTCGGTATATTGTTCTTCTTTAATTTCAAAGTCCGAATCAAGCCTAACAAAATCAAATTTTAGATCATTTGTAACTTTGTTTAACTCTGATTCTGGAAATCTAATCACAATATCAGGAGCGCGTTCATTAGAACCTTTTTCTAAATAAGCAAGATGACAGATGAATAATTCATTTACTGCTTCATACATTCGCTGAATCTCTTGGGTAGAAATTTTATCCAACACTTGCGCTATAATCAGACTAAGATGAATAGACAGTTCGTTAAGTTCATAATTTTTTTGCTTAAGATTCTCTTTTTCTTCCTGAGTTTTTGCAACTACATTTTGTCCATTTTTGGCGAAATAATAACTATAGCCCAGTTTGATTAATCTTCTCAGATTACCCTCTAGCAAGTTAACATTGACAATATTAGCTTTTTTAAAATTAGGATGGTCTAGCGTAACTATGCCATTTTCTAATGATTCTGCAACTGCTTCTAAAATCTGGTCAACTCCTCTCCCCAGAGCATTTCTCCAATCATAGAGAGGGACTAATTTTTCTTCAATTTCATTATAAGGTTCAGTAAATTGAAGATCGGTAATAGCTTCTGTTAATATAGAAAGGGGATCATCTTCTGTTTGTTGGTTTAAATACTCCTCACAGTTTTGTTTAATTTTTTCAAAAGGCTTTCGTAAATTAGCATCACTCACTTGAAGAAATTGAGCTAAGGAAGATTTAATCCATGATATTTTTTCGATTTCCTGTTGATAATTTTCTTCCGAACTGTTAAGAATTGCCGTGGTAGTTTGTACTGCCCATTGTGCAATACTATTTCCCGCCGCTACATTAAATTTTTCTAGAGCTTGGGGAATAACTAATTTAGGAAAATGTTCTGCTATGTGCTTGCTTAGTTTGTCTTCAAATTCTTCTGCATAGGATTGTTTGAATAACTCTTTAGCAATTTGTTCTTGTTGAGAGATAGTCCATTGTTTAGGATCAAGACTTAAGTTTCCTCGCTTCATCATTTCCTTAATTAAAACTTGAAAGTTATCTATGGCTTGCTCATAGGGTTTTAAGACTTTCTCAAGTCTAGTTTGATCATGCTCTGACCAATTTTCTTCTCTCGTAGGTAATTCCTCTAACAGCTCCTGAAGCAATTTTTTATTATCCTGAATTTGTAAAGCTAATAAGGCTGGCCATGTACTCAGTTTTACAATTCTCAAATTTTCAATATCTTTTGTATATTCTCTTAAATTCTCGATCAGTTTTTCCTTAATGTTTTCAGTCGTTTCTTCAATAAACTCACCTTCACTTTCTTGCCAATCATCATCTGATCTGAATATATCAATTCGATTTAAAATAAATAGCATTCGTGCAGGAGAGCCTCCTAAATCTTTAACTTGATTAACAACTTCTGATAACAAATTATCAACTTTGTAAGGGTCTGTTTCTGCGCTGTTATATGTTACTAAACATAAAGCTTCACGACATTGTTTTATAATCCCAAGATTTCCCTCATCTCCTACATAAGAGAACCCAGGTAAATCTAATAACTTAACTCTAACCCCTTTAGGCAATTCTAAGAAACTTTCATCTTTAACCAGTCTAAAAGGATAATAAATAATAGATCGAGGATAAGCTAAATCAGGTTGTTTTTTTCTGGCTTTAATATAAGCCTTCATTAACTGTTTTAAGCGACTATAAATATCTTCATCGCTAATCTTTTCCCATTTCCCGCATTCCCACAATGCTCCAGGTGTTTCTTCAATAATTAAAGTCTTTTCTTCGCTATACTCAATGGTAACTGTTCCTGCACTCATTTCTCGCTGTGCCATCGGTACAATATCAGCACCACACAGGAGATTCACTAAGGTACTCTTACCACTGCTCGTCGTGCCAGTCGTCGCTAAAATCAGGGTAGGATGGCGCAATTCATTGATTAACACTTCTAAAGCTTTCTCTAGGTTACTAGAAAGTTCGTGGATTTCACCATGATAGGATTCAGGCAAATGCTGAATAATCTCCGTTTTGAAGTCACCCCAATAACCCGCTAGAAGGTTAGCTTTATTTTCCACTGCTTGGAAAACTTCGTAAGATTTTTGACCCATAATACTCTATCGCTGACAGAATAAGCCACAACTTTATTATAACGATAATTTTTTTTCTTGCCTAGATCTCCTGCAAAAATCAAAAATCTTCCCTTATGTAAAGAGACGAAAGACAGGAGGAGAAAAAAGACAAAAAACAAATACACTCTCGATAAAAACCAAGATTATGTCAAATTTATCCCACATTCAGCACTTGATGATGTGAGTATATATACTTAACGAGCTACTCCCAGCAGATTATTTTGCCAAACTTTTATTTATTGAAAAACAGCTAACACCATTGCAGAGTAAGTATTTCAGGCTTTTCTGTTGTCTATAAATGATTTGACGGTATATTGGGTTCAAGTCCGACTAAGCTATTGAGAGGAGTATCAATTCATCCAATATCTCCCCCATGAGAGATTTAGACAAAAATACTTAAATAGCTGTAAGCCTTTCTATGACTGGGTTAGGTTAAATAAAAAATATTCAAAATAACCTGCTGGATGTGGGATTTATCTGAAGTTTTAGATATTTTGAACCGATGGCTCCTCGATAACTTACTTTTACAGCAGGTCTCCTTTAATTCTCCTATTCTAAACTGGTAAAAAATCAAAATCTATAATTTCTGCAAAGGTGTAAGGACAAACTTGCGGAAACGTATCCAAAGATAAACCAGTTTTTTTGCTCACCGATCGCTTGGCTTTATCATAAATTATATCTAACCTAGAAGCCCCATAATTGTAGAGGGTTTTTGACTGGAATAAAATTTCTAGTTCTAGACGGAAATTATCGATTTCATCGGCCCATCCCCGGCCACAATTACCTTTTTCAATCAGCCAATACTGATACATTAATAAATGTTTAACGGTTTGAATTAGATAGCTTTCCACTTGGTTTCTTTGTTCTCTCCCCCAATCTTCTATCTCCGTTAAAAGATGTTCCCAATCTAAATTTTTCATCTCCCCGCTTCGAATTTGTTCGGTGGTTCGCTCAATCCACAAAACAAAGTCCTGATCATAAAGCTGTTTTAATTCTTCCCACTGCATAGATTTTTGAGATTGAGCCGCGCTTTTATTATTAATCATCGGAAATTTTGGGTCTGAAACCCCGCCGTTCTACGGCGGCTTTACGTTAGAATTAAAAGGCCAGTCTCGAAAACCAAGTGGACGGCGCAGCACCTTGAAAACTCGGCTTAGGGGGTTCCGACCAGAAAAGCTTGGCCGGGTAAAAAGTCGCAATCGTGAGGTTTAGGAATCGCCGCACTTTTAGGGCGGCGAGGATGTCAAAAACAAAACCCCCCACCAATGGGCGGGGGGTTTTTTAGTTACCTAATTCAAGGTTTAGCCGAACTTGCCAGCAGTGGAAGCGATCAAGAAGGCGGCGTAGGTGAAGATATAGCCAACGGTGAAGTGAGCTAAACCAACCAAACGAGCCTGAACGATCGAGAGAGCCACAGGTTTGTCTTTCCAACGAACGAGGTTCGCCAGAGGAGTGCGTTCGTGGGCCCAAACGATAGTTTCGATCAACTCTTGCCAGTAACCACGCCAAGAGATCAGGAACATGAAACCGGTTGCCCAAACGAGGTGTCCAAAGAGGAACATCCAGGCCCAGACAGAAAGGTTATTAACACCGTAGGGGTTGTAACCGTTGATTAATTGAGCCGAGTTAGCCCAGAGGTAATCGCGGAACCAGCCCATCAGGTAGGTGGAGTTTTCGTTAAACTGAGCCACGTTACCCGACCAGACACCGAGGTGTTTCCAGTGCCAGTAGAAGGTTAACCAACCCAGGGTGTTCAACATCCAGAACATGGCTAGATAGAAGGAATCCCAAGCAGAGATGTCGCAAGTACCGCCACGACCGGGACCGTCGCAAGGGAAGGAATACCCGAAGTCTTTTTTATCGGGCATTAATTTGGAACCACGAGCGTCTAAAGCACCTTTAACCAGGATTAGAACGGTGGTGTGTAAACCAAGAGCGATCGCATGGTGAACGAGGAAGTCGCCAGGACCGATGGTTAAGAAGAGGGAGTTAGTGCCGCTATTGATTGCGTCTAACCAACCGGGTAACCAAACATCACCGTAGTTGGGATAGGCGGTGTAAGCGATGCTATCGGGGTTAGACAACAGTACGTTCATGCCGTACAGGGTTTTACCCGAAGCTGCTTGCACGAATTGAGCGAACACAGGTTCGATGAGGATTTGTTTTTCGGGAGTACCGAAAGCGACGACTACATCGTTATGAACGTAGAGGCCGAGGGTGTGGAAACCTAAGAAAAGGGAAACCCAGCTTAGGTGAGAGATGATCGCTTCTTTATGCTCCAGCATCCGCGCCAGGACGTTATCTTTGTTCGCTTCGGGATCATAGTCACGCACGAAGAAGATAGCACCGTGGGCGAAAGCACCCACCGCTAGGAAACCAGCGATGTATTGGTGGTGGGTGTAGAGAGCCGCTTGGGTGGTGTAGTCCTTAGCGATAAAGGCATAAGGGGGTAGCGCGTACATATGCTGCGCCACCAGAGAGGTGATCACGCCTAAAGAAGCGAGAGCCAAACCGAGTTGGAAGTGGAGAGAGTTGTTAACCGTGTCATAAAGATTTTTGTGACCGGCTCCTAACTTACCACTGGGGGGTCTGTGTGCATTGAGGATGTCCTTGATGCTGTGACCGATGCCCCAGTTGGTGCGGTACATATGACCAGCCACAATGAAGATCACAGCGATCGCCAAGTGGTGGTGAGCCATATCGGTTAACCAGAGGGACTCGGTTTGGGGATGGAAACCACCTAAGAAGGTGAGAATCGCAGTTCCCGCGCCTTGGGCAGTACCGAAAATGTGGTTAGCAGTATCGGGGTTTTCCGCATACACACCCCAGTCACCGGTGAAGAAGGGTAGTAAACCCGCCGGGTGGGGGGGAGTGGAGAGGAAGTTGTCCCAACCAACGTGCTGACCGCGGGATTCGGGGATAGCAACGTGAACGAGGTGTCCGGTCCAAGCTAAGGAGCTAACACCGAACAGAGCGGCGAGGTGGTGGTTCAGGCGAGATTCAGCGTTTTTGAACCAAGCGAGGCTAGGACGGAACTTAGGTTGTAAGTGTAACCAGCCAGCAAAGAGGAAAATCGCCGAGAGAATCAGCAGGAAGACCGCACCTTGGTATAGGTCTTGGTTGGAGGTCATACCGATGGTATAGAACCAGTGGTAAACCCCAGAATAGGCGATGTTAACCGGGTTAGAAGCGCCAGCTTGGGTGAAGGCATCTACAGCGCCTTTACCGAACTGGGGATCCCAAATCGCGTGGGCGATGGGACGGATGTTTAAGGGATCTTTGATCCACTGCTCGAAGTTACCTTGCCAAGCGACGTGGAATATCGTACCGGAAGTCCACAGGAAAATGATTGCAATGTGGCCGAAGTGGGACGCGAAAATCTTTTGGTAGAGATTCTCTTCCGTCATGCCATCATGACTTTCAAAATCGTGGGCTGTGGCGATCCCGTACCAAATCCGACGGGTAGTCGGATCTTGGGCTAGATCTTGGCTAAATTTAGGGAATTTAGTTGCCATAGCTGTTTAGGAAATTCTCCTCTCTAAATAACTGAGGCTCTTACACGAGTGCTGGTTATTTCCTTTTTTCAATTCACCCACTGTAATAGGAAACGCTTACAGAGGTATCGGTCAATCGACGCTGGTTGAGCCTAGTCTTGCCAATCCACGGGGGACTGGCAAGCCCTTATAGGCAAGTTTAGCCAATCGAGAGACTTCTGGCCAAGAAGAATGCCCAAGTGGTGACAATACCGCCTAAGAGGTAGTGAGCCACACCAACGGCACGACCTTGAATGATGCTCAGGGCGCGAGGTTGGATAGCGGGGGCAACTCTTAACTTGTTGTGCGCCCAAACGATCGACTCGATTAATTCTTGCCAGTAGCCGCGACCACTGAACAGGAACATCAAGCTAAACGCGAAGACGAAGTGACCGGCTAGGAACATGATTCCGTAGGCGGACAGGGCAGAGCCATAGGAGTTAATCACCTGGGCCGCTTGCGCCCAGAGGAAATCCCGTAACCAGCCGTTGATGGTGATGGCACTTTGAGCGAAGTTACCGAGGGTAACGTGGGTGACAGTACCATCGGGGGCGACGGTTCCCCAGACATCGGACTGCATTTTCCAGCTAAAGTGGAAGATTACCACCGAGAGGGAGTTGTACATCCAGAACAGGCCGAGGAAGACGTGATCCCAACCCGAAACTTGGCAGGTACCGCCGCGACCGGGACCATCGCAGGGGAAACGGAAACCGAGATTTGCTTTATCGGGAATCAGACGGGAACCGCGAGCGTAGAGAACCCCTTTGAGGAGAATCAACACGGTTACATGGATGGTGAAGGCGTGGATGTGATGCACGAGGAAATCGGCAGTACCGAGAGTGATCGGCATCATGGCCACTTTGCCACCCACGGCTACCACGTCGCCACCGAAAGCATAACTAGCGGTAGTTAGAGCGTTAGGAGCGGTGTTGCCGGGGGCTAGGGTGTGGAGACTTTGTACCCATTGGGCAAAGATGGGTTGTAGTTGAATTCCCGTATCCGAGAACATATCTTGGGGACGACCAAAAGCCCGCATGGTGTCGTTGTGAATGTATAAACCGAAGCTATGGAAGCCGAGGAAAATACATACCCAGTTCAGGTGGGAGATAATTGCGTCGCGATGACGGATCATCCGATCGAGCAGGTTATCGACGTTTTTGGCCGGATCGTAGTCCCGTACCATGAAGATCGCTCCGTGCGCTCCCGCACCGACGATTAAGAAGCCACCGATCCAAGTGTGGTGAGTGAACAAGGATAGTTGGGTGGCGTAGTCAGTCGCCTGATAGGGATAGGGCGGCATGGCGTACATATGGTGGGCCACGATGATGGTTAGCGAACCTAAGAGAGCAAGGTTAATCGCTAACTGAGCGTGCCAAGAGGTGGTCAGGATTTCGTACAGTCCTTTGTGACCTTGACCGGTGAAGGGACCTTTGTGGTTTTCGAGGATTTCCTTCATGCTGTGACCGATACCCCAGTTGGTACGGTACATATGACCGGCAATGATGAATAATACAGCGATCGCCAAGTGATGGTGAGCGGTATCGGAAAGCCAGAGACCACCAGTCACGGGGTTCAAGCCACCTTTGAAGGTGAGGAAATCCGAGTAAGCACCCCAGTTAAGGGTAAAGAAAGGGGTCAAACCCTGGGCGAAACTGGGATATAAATCCGCCATCTTGCTCGGTTCGAGAATGAACTCGTGGGGCAAGGGGATGTCTTGGGGAGCTACTCCAGCATCGAGGAGTTTGTTCACCGGTAAAGAAACGTGAATCTGATGACCAGCCCAACCTAGGGAACCTAAGCCGAGTAAACCCGCCAAGTGGTGGTTCATCATCGATTCCACGTTTTGGAACCATTCCAGTTTCGGTGCGCTTTTGTGGTAGTGGAACCAACCGGCAAACAGCATCAGACCCGCCATAACTAAACCACCGATAGCGGTGCAGTATAGCTGATAGCTGTTGGTGAACCCGGAGGCGCGCCAGAGGTAGAACAGACCAGAGGTGATCTGAATACCGTGGAAACCACCGCCCACATCGCCGTTGAGAATGCCTTGACCGACGATCGGCCAGACCACTTGGGCGCTGGGTTTGATGGCAAGCGGGTTGGTTAACCAAGCTTCATAGTTAGAAAATTTCGCGCCGTGGAAGTACATTCCACTCAGCCAAACGAAGACAACGGCGAGATGTCCGAAGTGGGCGCTGAAGATTTTCCGAGAAATATCTTCGAGATCGCTGGTTTGACTATCAAAATCGTGGACGTTGGCGTGTAGGTTCCAAATCCAGGTGGTGGTTTTGGGTCCTTTGGCTAAAGTGCGATCAAAATGCCCCGGTTGACCCCACTTCTCAAAGGAAGTAGGTACTGGGTCTTTATCTACAATCACTTTAGCTACCGCTTTGGGGGGGAGTGCCATGAGGATTCTCCTCTCTCGACAATAGACTTAGCGTTTTATTTGAGGATAGATTTTTTAACCTAAAAAAGGCAAGTTGAAATCTGACCCACCTTTTGTTAATGTCGCTTGACTTTCCTCTTGGGTGAGATTCCAGTCGAAAGCATCAATAGTAGATGATAAGTCTTTGTTCTCTTGTCTGTTCGTTATGCTTAACAATAATTAAAATTGTCTTAATCCTTGATAAGCTAAACGGCTTTTACTTCGGATCACCGATATAGACTCCAAAAGGGTTATAGCTATTGGATCATGCAGGTTAAGCGCCGTTTAGCTTAGGAGAGACATTTTCTGCTATGGACGGTCTCAGTCAGGGTCAGACCAGTGATTTTTCTTGACAAAAGTTTATTAATTGTCGCCCCAGAAGCCGATTTCCCCCTTTTCTCCCTCACCAGACCATATAGAAAATTCAATAGATAGATTCTCAAAAAACAATCAAACAATTCTGTAAAATTGAGGCCATGACCTGATCTTCTCGCGCTTTTGCTGACACCAGAGCATTCGATGACTCTCGCAAAAATCAATGGTTTGTATAGATTTTGGCCTTGGCTCTAGGAGGAACGTGCTATCCCTACTACATAAATTAATCCCAGTCAAAACCCTTCATATATGTCTTGTGATCGGTTTACTGACCACCCTATTAACCGCCTGTGGCGATCGCCTGACGGCTACCAATCTCCCCACTTCCGAAACCTCTAATCTTCCCGTCGTTCGAGGCCGCATTTCTGAGGTTGCCCCCCCGGCCCTAATTCAGCAACTGCGCCCCAGTTTAGATCGTTACGCTCCCCAAGTAACGATTCTCAGTCCTCTGGCCGAACAAGTTTTCGATGACCCTCAGGTGACAGTTAAACTACAAGTGTCGGAGCTGCCAATTTTCCAAGACGACACCCTGAAATTAGGACCCCACTTGAGCCTAATTGTCGATAATGAACCAGCATCGGCTATCTACGACCTCAAGCAACCGATTATCTTAGAAAATCTCGCCCCCGGTACTCACACCCTCCGCGTCTTGGCCCTGCGTCCTTGGCAGGAAAGTTTTAAAAATGATGGGGCCTTCGCTGAAACAACCTTTCATATTCTGACAAAAACAGGCAAAAATACCCCTGATAACAACTTACCCCTATTAACCTACAGTCATCCGCAAGGAATCTACGGTGCAGAACCGATCCTGCTCGATTTTTATCTGAGTAATGCTCCTCTACGTCTGCCCAATACTGTCAACGAGGATAATAGTCTTCAAAATTGGCGCATTCGTGTCACTGTCAACGGTGAAAGTTTTCTGCTTGATACTTGGGAACCGATCTATCTCAAGGGTTTTGACAAGGGCAATAACTGGGTACAATTAGAATTCATCGATGGTAAGGGAAATAAAATCGAAAACGAGTTTAATACCAGCGTGCGCGTGATTAGCTTTGATCCCTCTTACCAAGACGGCCTTAGTCAATTAGTCCGCGGCGATTTATCCCCTATAATTGCCCGTAGCATTGTTGATCCCAACTATAAAACCATTCCCAGTCTAGAGGAAAAAACTCCCATAGTTGAGGAAGAAACCCCCGTTATTGAGCCAGAAACCCCTATAGTTGAGGAAACCCCCGTTATTGAGGAGGAAAATCCTGTTATTGAGCCAGAAAGCCCAATAGTGGAAGAAAATCCTGTTATTGAGCCAGAAAGCCCAATAGTGGAAGAAAATCCTGTTATTGAGCCAGAAAGCCCAATAGTGGAAGAAAAACCAGTAGAGACAGAAACAATCGAAAAGGTGGAGGAAACCCCTGAAGCGATCGAATCTCCCTTAACCACCATACCGGAGACAAAGGAGATTAACGAACCGGCCTCTAGTATTTAGCCTCCGGTAGAAGTGGAACCTATTCCCGAACCCTAGAACAATAGCGAGCAAAAAATCACCATTTTCGATCGCATTCAACAAACCTTAAATCGTTTCCAGTTACCCTCTCCCCCAGCAGAAACAGATAGCGAACTACCCATCCTCGATCCTGAATTATTTACCAATGGGGATAGGGGTTAGGGAATAGGGGTTAGGGAATGGGGAAATGGGGATTTTTCAGTGAGCAGTGAACAGTAAACAGTAATCAGTGAAAAGAAAGTTCCCAAGTTTGCTTCTATTGGAGTTAAAGTGATAAGCTTATCTTATCGAAAAAAGGGCATAAGCCTTATGTCCCTACCATTAATATCGTGCCGGCTGTAGGGGCGCAAGGTTTGCGCCCATTATGTAACACTGTGAACATTTTTCACCTGATGTCCAGAAGACCCCGAAGTTTTCACCTAACACTGTCCACTTAAAACTGCAATCTGATAACTGATAACTGATAACTGAAATCCCCAACACCTCGATCGAGAAATTATTAAACAAATATTTCGCAATATAGACAAAATTGGGAACTAAGTTATAATCTAGAACGTCTCTAGGTAATTTACTAACTTTTTGCTTGAGGTAATTGTGTTTAACAAAATTTCCCTTGTCGCTGGTTTTGCCGGTTTAGTTGCCCTGACTACCGTTGGCGCTGTACCCGCACAAGCAGGACCGGAAAATAACGAAATCCTGATCAGTCAACTGCGCGGCCATAACACCTACAGAGGTGAACCGCAACTCAACCCCGGTGACTATGTACTAGGTCGCGTCCGGGGAACCGTGGGAGGGATTATGTCCATCCAATTGATCAGACCTGTAACAGTGGATGGCAAAGAAATTTTCAGTGGCGACTTTGCTGACGGAACCACCGCTCGTATTGTTGGGGATGCCACTGGTGGCGACGATGTACTATTGCAAGTGGTAGATGGCAAGTTAATTTATGTGGGTAAAGCTCGTCCCTATTGGGTTTCCCGCTTGAAACTAAAATCGGAAATCACCACCAGCAGCAATCGCTCACAACTTTTAAGAGAACTTAACGAAAAACAACCCGCTTGGGGACTTCCCGCTTTACCCCCGGAAACCAGAACCTTTACTGAAGTTGCTCCTCAACCCGCTACCGAGCCTAGTGTATCTCCTATCCGCGGACTTTGGTAGTGGGAAGACATCAGGAGAAAATCTCTTGTCTTTAGACTGAGAAGCTGAAAAATCTTCTCAAAATCTCATACAAATATACTAAAACCCCCCTTTTTTTCGATCGAAGGAGGGGTCTTTTTTCGTCAAAAATTGAGAAATAATTGTATTTCAGCCCAGATTCTCGTCAAAACATCGGTAAGGGCATGATCGCTATCTAATTCGACTAATTTTACCCAAGGGCGATTTATGCAATAATGGCGACTATTTTCTAGGGGAATCACCTCATCGGCACGACCATGAACAATCAGGGTGGGGAGCTGCCTGATTAACTTTTCTTGGGGATAATTAGCTAAATCCTCGATGAATTTGTAATAAATTGGCAGAGAACGACGATAACCGTAGTGATAAACCGATAAACTCCCAGATTTTTGCCAATTGGCTAGGGTTTCTGCTCCCAATTGTCCTAACCAAATCGGCCCGAAATTAAAAGCCGGAGCTAATAAAACGAGCCTTTGCACCTGAGAATAAGTTTCTGCCAGCCAAGCTGCCGTTAAACCGCCAAAACTGGAACCAATCAGAGTAACGGGAAGCTGAGATTGTTCAATCAATTGGCCGACTTGAACAATCTGACGAGTGAGAGTTAAGCTAGAAAAGTTATCACCGTTAAGATCGGTAATTTCCATTGCTAAACCCTTATTTTGCCAACAATGTCTCAAAAATTGCGCTTTTGTTGATTGGGGGCCAGAAGCAAAACCGTGTAGATAAATATGTCTGTTATCAAGGACTGCCATTCTAGAACCAATTAGATTTCTTCATCTTGCTCTTTGGTGGCACTGGGAGAAGAATTATAAATGGCATCTAACTGCTGACGAGCATCTTCGACAGTGAGAGAACGAATCACTAACAAAGGTTCATTGATTAGTTGTCCGGACTCGTCCAAAAGTTCGGGATGGGAAGTCATGGGATAACCGTAGGGATTATAGGAATTACCCGATTTAGCAGGACGTTTCTGGGAATCCATGCTGACAGTAATCAGACTACGAATTAAATTATTAATGGTCAAAAAAGCGATAACCGTGAAGGCGAGGATATAGAGCAGATGTAGCATTGACCAAGTCTCCCATGAATTATGTGTGAATATTCCTAATTGCCAAAACTTTATGCTAAAAATTCGCTCAACTCTCTAGCTTACCAAAAAGTTTCAGATTAAGCGTCAGTTTGAGGAGATTGATATTCTCCCCAACCCTGTAATCGACGACGACGACTGCTGACACCCCAACACTCTGCCACCAACTGATGCCAAGGCAACAACATCTTGGCCTCAATACCCACCTGACCACCTGTGGTTTTAAAGAGTAAATGAGCCGTAGCCACCTCCTGTTGGGCGTTTTTGACTCTGGCCAATAAATCGTTTTGTTCCTCGAGGCTGAGAAAGGATAATCTCTCGGATTCGAGGAGGAGACGGGAACGGGAAAACCAATGGGTGAAATCCTCCAGTAGAGGTTCCAAGATAGTTTTCAGGAGTTCGTTTTCGGTGGGTTGCGAAGGGAACATTATTCTTATAATGACGATTTTGCTTACCTTAATCTTAGCGTTATTTATATTTCTTAACATTGTGACGGGAAAATTTTAAGATTTGCCCCGGCTGTAGGCGGCACTAAAGAACTCCTGTTCACAACTAAGGGCATAACGATAGGATAAAGAGATATTTTCCGTCATCAGAGCGTATTTATCCGCCAATTCCTCTAACTGGCTTGCTAAAGCTGCGAATTCATCCCCACTATAACTATCAATCCAAGCTTGATAGGGATTCTCAGAAATCGGTTCTAAGGCTAATTGTTGGCCCAGATAAGCATAAAGACGCATACAGGGACTCATCGCCACGGCAATCGCACCGATATCACCCATCCAAGCGGTAGCGAGAAGAAAATCCCGATAGCGACGGGTGGCATTAGCGGGCTGAACCTTTCTTAGGTCAACCCCCCACTGTAAAGCATAATTTTCGTGTAATTCTAATTCCTGTAATAGTTAGTAAAAGTATAGTCAAATATAGACAGACTGAATTCCATTTCAGAAATTCCCTTCACTTTTACTTCGAGAGATTAATTCTCCTTGGGTGAACTACGCACCTCTCTA
>VYME01000341.1_pt1 | contig 17674 bp, 13 predicted proteins | sample 5115281 | NCBI WGS metagenome assembly VYME01 (sample SAMN12291780, study PRJNA351875) | freshwater metagenome | isolation source: freshwater lake | place: USA: Michigan, Wintergreen Lake | collected 2013-08-08
ATGTGACCGATCGTGAAGCGCGTCGCCGATTGCTCGGCCATCCCGGGATCGCCGTGCTGATCCACGCCGCCGCGATCACGCCCGACGCGGCGCGCGAGCGCGCGGCCCCCGGCTCGATCCTCGCCGTCAACGCGGCCGCCGCCCTCGATTGCATCGCCGAGGCGGTCGAGCGCGGCATCCGGCGGATCGTCGCGGTCTCGTCGGTCGCCGCTTACGGCCTGGTGCCTGCATCGATCGCGACGATCGACGAGGATGCGCCGCTGGCGCCGTTCAGTCTCTACGGCCTTTCGAAGCTCGCGCTCGAGCGCGGCTTGCATCGGCTGCGCGACCTGGTCCCGTTCGATTTGCGCATCGCGCGTCTCAGTCCGCAATTCGGAAGATGGGAATGGCGCAGCGGCAAGCGCGACGCGCTTTCGGCGTTGCTCCAATGTCTCGCCGCCGCCGACAGCGCGCGCGAGGCCGTTCTGCCCCGCGACGTGGCCATCGACTGGCTCTATGCCGCCGACGCGGCCGACGCGCTGCTGCTGCTGGCCGACGAAGCGGCCCTGCCCGCCGACACGTTCAATATCGGCTCGGGCGGGCGCTTCAAGCTTTCGGATTGGTGCCGTGCGATCGAAGCGGCCGCGCCCGGCTTCCGCTGGCGTTTCGATGCCGACGCGCCGAACATCGTGGTCAATCCGGGCTTCGAGCGTCCGCCGCAATCCATCGCCCGGCTGGCATCCGCCGGCTGGCGGCCGCAATTCGGCCTTGCCGCCGCGCTCGCCGACTACCGCGGCTTCGCCCGCGACAATCCCGCCTTCGCACCGGCGCGGCAGTCGCTTGCGGCGGTTTGAGCGTTCCCGTCGTCCCCGCGCCGCCCGGCCGGCGCGTCCCGCCGGACCGCCGCCGCGCCTACCAGCGCGGGCGTTTCGGGTTCCAGTCGGGCCAGTATTTCTTCATCTCGGTCACGTCGTCGCGCTTGCGCAGGCCGCATTTCTTCCAATTCTCGTGCAGGCGCGCAAGCGCCGCGCGGTCGAGCGTCACGCCGAAGCCCGGTTTGTCGCTCACGCGCACGCAGCCGTCGTGGAATTGGATCAAGCCGCCTTCGATCACGTCGTCGTTCGCCCAAGGATAATGCGTGTCGCACGCATAGGAGAGATTCGGCGTGGCGGCGGCCAGATGCGCCATCGCCGTCAGGCTGATGCCAAGATGCGAATTCGAGTGCATCGACAAGCCGATATCCCAGGTCCGGCACATCGCCGCGAGTTCGACCGTCGCGCGCAAGCCGCCCCAGAAATGATGGTCGGCGAGGATGACCTTCACCGCACCCTTGGCGATCGTCTCGGGCATATGCTCGAACGCGACCGTGCACATATTGGTCGCGAGCGGCAGCTTGGTCCTGTTCTGCACCGCCGCCATGCCCGAAATCGTCGGCGTGGGGTCCTCGAGATATTCGAGAATGCCATCGAGCTGCGGCAGCAGCTTCAGCGTCGTCTCGACGGTCCAGGCGGCGTTGGGATCGATGCGCAGCGGCATATGCGGGAAGGCGGCGTTCAGCGCCTTGGCCGTTTCGACCTCCAGCGTGGGATCGAACACGCCGGCTTTGAGCTTCAGCGAGCCGAAGCCGTAGCGCCCGGTCATCTCGCGCGCTTCGCGGACCATTTCTTCGGGCGTCTGGACGTTGCCCCAGGGATCGTTCCAGCCGTCGTCGAAATCCTTATGGCCGGCGAATTTGTAGAACAGATACGCGCTGAACGGCACGTCGCGGCGGCACGCGCCGCCCAGCAGATCGTAGACCGGCCGCCCGACGACGCGGCCCATCGCGTCGAACGCCGCGACCTCGAGCGCTCCGAAGACGCGCGGCAGCATGGTGATCTGCGCCGTGCGCGGCGAGCCATCGGATGTGGGCGCCGAGAGCCGGGCGAGGGTGTCGCGCACGCGCGCTTGCATGGCGTTGATGTCGAACACGTCGATCCCGGCGAGCGCGTTCCCGCATTCGGTCAGAAGGTTGACCGTCGGATCGTCGCCATAAGTCTCCGACAAGCCGACCGTGCCGTCGTCGAGCGTCATTTCGATGACGGAGCGCAAGGCCCAGGGTTCGTGCAGGCCGCCGGCGTTGAGCAGCGGCGGGTCGCGGAAGGCGATCGGGGTGACGGTCACGTTTTTGATGCGGGACAAGTGCGTTTCCTCGTGTTGGCTCGGCATGCGCGCCGTTATTCGTCTTGATCATCCACGCTGGCTGCCGCAAATTCCAGATCAATCGCATGGCGCGGCCGTATGCCCCGTGCATCTGAAGGCCCTCGCCATGGCGCTGCACAACATCGACTCGATTTCGATTCCGTCGGTTGTGACGCCGCTGCTCGCGGCCGCGCTGATCGTCCTCAAGACGGCCGGAATCGTGTCGGATGGCGCGGCTTTTGTCCTGATCGCCGCCGCTGCACTGCTGGGCGCTTGCGTCTTCGCCGCCGTACATCATGCCGAGGTCCTGGCGGCAAGGGTGGGCGAGCCCTTCGGCTCGATCATCCTGGCGGTCGCGGTCACGATCATCGAAGTGGCGCTGATCGTGTCGATCATGCTGGCCGCCGGGCCGGGCGGGGATGTCGTGGCGCGCGACACGGTGTTCTCCGCGCTCATGATCGTACTCAACGGCGTGATCGGCCTGTGTCTCGTGCTCGGCGGCAAGCGCCATCACGAGCAATCCTTCCAGCTCAACGCAGCCGCCGCCTCGCTTGCCGTGCTGGCGACCGTGTCGATCCTCGTGCTCGTTTTGCCCAACTATACGCTGAACGGCGCGCCCGGCGGCTACGCCGCCGTGCAATTGCTGTTCGTCGGCGCGGTTTGCCTCGTCATCTACGGCGTGTTCATCTTCATCCAGACGATCCGCCACCGCGACTATTTCATGGACGAAGCGGACGATCCCGAGGCCGGCGTGCCGCATGCGCCGCCCGCGAAGGTTACGCTCGCCAGCATCGTGCTGCTGCCCGCGTCGCTGACGATGGTCGTGCTGCTCGCCAAGACTTTGTCGGGGCCGCTCGAATCCGGAATCGCAGCCGCCGGTCTGCCGCAGGCCTTCATCGGCGTGGTCATCGCCGCGATCGTGCTGCTGCCCGAAGGCATCGCCTCGGTGCGCGCCGCCCAGCTCAACCGGCTGCAGAACGCGGTCAATCTGGTGCTCGGCTCGGCGCTGGCCAGCATTTCGCTGACCGTCCCCGTCGTCGCGGTCGTGTCGGTCGCCGGCGGGCTCGACCTTACGCTCGGCTTGCCGCCCGAGCATATGGTACTGCTGATCTTGACGCTGTTCGTCTCGACGCAGACGCTGGGCACGGGGCGCACCACCGTGCTCCAGGGTGCCGTGCATCTGGGCATCTTCGCCGTGTTCGTGCTGCTGTCGGCGCTGCCCTGATCTAGTCGAACAGGAATTTGACGCCGAACGCGCCGGGGGCGAGCAAGCCGGTCGCCCAGATCAGCGCCGAAGCGAAATTCGCGGCCTGGAACGGCCAGAACTTCATCCGGCAGGTGCCCGCGACGATGGGCACGGCGGCGCGCAACGGCCCGAAGAAGCGCCCGAAGAAAACGCTGAGCGTGCCGAAGCGTTCGAAAAAGCGTTTGCCGCGCGGCAGCAACTCGGGCTGCTTGGTGAAGGGCCAAGTATGGGCGAGGCGGTCGCCGTAATGCCAGCCGACCCAGTAGGAAATCCAGTCGCCTAAGATCGCGCCCAAAGCGGCGGCGGCCCAGATCGGCCAGAAATTCAAGTCGGTCGCCCCGATCAACGCGCCGATGCCCACCAGCATCACCGTGGCGGGGAACAGCAGCGACACGAAGGCGAGGGATTCGCCGAAGGCGAGAACGAAGACGATGGGCGCCGCCCAGGCGCGATTCGTCTCGACGAATGTGACAACCAGGTCGGCGAACTCGGCGATCGTCATGATCGCCGAGTGTGCCGTGCGCCGGGCCGTCGATTCAACGCTTCGTTTACTTGGTCAAGCTGCGGACGAAATCGGCATGCGCGCCCGAAGAACCGCCGTGACCGCCGCCGTGACCGTGACGCTTGCCGCCTTGGCCGCGATGATTGCCGCGCTTCGGGCCGCCGCGATGCGGGCCCTTGCCGTGGCCCTGATGGCCGTGCGGGCCGTCGGCGCGGCGATGATGCTCGTGGCGCTGACCCTGATTGGGTTGGGCTTGCGGCTGGCCGGCACGCGCTTCTTGCGGCTGCGCGTCGCCCTGAACCTGGGCGTGGCGGTGCTCGCCATGACGCTGTTCGCCGTGACGCTGTTCGCCGTGCCGGTTGCCGCCGCGATGGCGCTGCCCGCCGTTGCGATGCTGGCCGCCATGGCCATGCCGCCCGCCACGGAACGCACGCGGGTCGCGCTCGGCCGGCTCGGACAGCGAAGCGCCTTCCGGCATCGCGGGCATCGGAATTCCTTCCGGCGCCGCGACGAACGGCACTTGCAGCTTGGTCAGGCGTTCGATGTCGCGCAGGAAAGCGCGCTCGTCCGGCGCCACCAGCGCGATCGCCACGCCGGATTTTCCAGCGCGCGCCGTACGGCCGATGCGGTGCACGTAAGCTTCGGGCACGTTCGGCAGCTCGTAGTTGATGACGTGCGATACGCCGTCGACGTCGATGCCGCGCGCGGCGATATCGGTGGCGACCAGCACCTTGATGTGACCGTCGCGGAACGCATCGAGCGCGCGCTCGCGCTGGTTCTGGCTTTTGTTGCCGTGGATGGCGGCGCAAGGGATGCGGGCGAAGTCGAGGAACTTCGACACGCGGTCGGCGCCGCGCTTGGTGCGCGTGAACACGATCGCGCGCGTGACGTCCGGCGCCTGCAGTATCGCGCCGAGCACGGCGCGCTTGGCTTGCGCGTCGAGCGCGATGGCGCTCTGCTCGATGCGCTCGATGGGCTTGGACGCCGGCGCGACCGAGATTTCCTGCGGATTGCGCAGGAAGTTCGATGCGAGCTGGCGGATCTCCTTTGGCATCGTCGCCGACAACAGGATCGTCTGACGCTCGCGCGGCAGCATCGCCATCAAGCGGCGGATCGCCGGCATGAAGCCGAGATCGAGCATTTGGTCCGCTTCGTCGAGCACGATGGCTCGGGTATGCGCGAGGGTGGCGGCACCCGTGCCGATATGGTCGAGCAGGCGGCCCGGGGTGGCCACGAGAATGTCGAGGCCGTTCGCCATTGCGCGGATCTGGGCGCCGGGCGACACGCCGCCGACCACGACCGCCGTGCGCGGGCGGATATGGGCGCCGTAGGTGCGAACCGAATCCTCGATCTGCGAGGCGAGTTCGCGCGTCGGCGCCAGGATCAGCACGTGATTGCCGCGCGCCGGGGCGCGCTTGTTCTCCGCCGCCAGGCGGGCGAGCAGCGGCAGCACGAAGGCGGCGGTCTTGCCGGTCCCGGTCTGCGCGATGCCGACGATATCGTTGCCGGCAAGGATCGCGGGGATCGCCGCTTCCTGGATCTTGGTGGGGGTCGTGTATTTCTGGTCGGCCAACGCGCGCAGAATGGAATCGGGCAGGCCGAGACTGTTGAAGTCGGTCATTAGATAAAAAACTCTCGTTCGCCCGGCGCGCGGAATCGTCCGCGCGGGGCAGGTCTTTCGATGGAAGCGTGACGTGGAACAGCCGCCGGGGGAATGGTCCCTGAAAGGGACTCGCGAAAACCGGGGCTAAGTGAACCGAGACCCGAAAATCGAAACCGCGACCCCGGGCGCGACTTGGCGCCATCCACGTTGGGTCCGCGGATGGCGCGTGTATGAGGTATCGCCGTGCGAAAGGCAAGCGAAAGCCGCGCATGGCCGCTGCGCGTTCCGGCTAATCGTCTGCGGCGGCTTGGTTTTCGGCGTGTTTGAGCGCCGTTTTTATATCGCTGCGGGCTTCCTGGATCAGGAATCGCAGCGCTTTTTCCGCCGCCGCCGGCTTGCGGCCCGCGATGGCGCGCAACACCGCCCGGTGGAAGCCGATCGCCTCTTTGGCCCCTTCGGCGGAGCGAACCGAACGGCGGAACGAAACGTCGAGCAGCGCGCCCAGCAGCGGCGCCAGCGACGCGACGAATTGGTTGCCCGACGCGGCCAAGATCGCCTGATGGAACTCGAGATCGGCAGCGACGTAATGACCTTTTTCGTCGACGGCGTCGGCCATCGACGCGAGCGCGGCTTCGATTCGCGCGATATCGGCGGGCGTGGCGCGCGCCGCGGCCAGCCGCGCGGCCATCGGCTCGATCGTCAAACGCAGCTCCAGCAGATCGTCGAGGAAGCGTTCGTCCACGCCGGCGGCGACGCGGAATGCGACGACGTCGGGATCGAACAGGTTCCAATCGGCGATGGACCGCACGCGCGTGCCCTTCCGCGGCCCGGTGACGACCATGCCCTTTGCCGCGAGCGTTTTCATCGCCTCGCGGACGACGGTGCGGCTTACGCCCAATTCGGCGCCGATTTCGGGCTCGGTCGGCAAAGCCGCACCCGCCGCCATGCGTCCGCGAATGATCTTGCGCGCGATCTTCGCGACCGCGTCGCCGTGAATCCCGGCCGCGCGTTTCCCCCCGGACATGACTCGATGATGACGGCGGAACGCCGCCGTGTAAATGTCAGTTCGGCCGTGCCTGGAACAGCTCGCGCAGATCGTCGGCGGCGAGCGCGAGATCCGAAAGATGCGGGTTGAGCGCCAGCGCTTTCTCCCACGCGGCCAGGGCGGCCGCCGGTTGGCCCTGGCGAAGGGCGATCTGCCCGAAACCGGCCAGTGCCCCGTAATGGCGCGGCTCGCGCGCCAATGTTTCCAGGATGTCGGCGATCGCGTCGGCGTCGCGTTCTTCGATGAAAGCGAGAGTGGCCCGTTTGTTGAAGGCCTCCGCCCAATCCGGCCAGCGCGCGCAAAGATCGTCGAGCAATTCGCGCGCGGTGCGCCCGTCCTTGGCGATGATCTTGCCGATCGCTTCGTGCATCGTATCGACGGCGACGGCGTCGGGATGATCGGTCCAGATGCCCCAGATCAAATCGCCGATATCCTCGGCCGAGCGCTTCAGCTTGCGCGCGCCGATCTCGTCGAACAGCCGATCCAAGCGTTTCGAAGCGCCGCGCGGCGGCGGTTTTTCGCACAAGGCGATCAGCTGCTTCAGGGCGGCGGCGATGTCGGGCTTGATCTCGGGCATCGGCTAAAAGCTTAGCATGCGCGCGTTTCGGGCTATAGTCGCGCGCGTATGACAATTCCACGACTCGTCTCCGTCGGGGCGACCTGCCTCACCACCATTTACCGCGTCGATGCGATCCCGGCTGCGCCGGGCAAAGCGCTGGCCCATCGGGCCGCACGCGTCACCGACGGCATGGCGATTTCGGCCGCTTGCGCCTTCCAGCGTCTGGGCGGTCACGCCGCGATCTGGGCGCGCGTCGGCGCGGACGCTCAAGGCAAGGCGATGAAGGCGGAACTCGCCGAGACCGGCGTGGATATTGGCGCGATCCGCGAATGCCCGGGCGGCCGGTCTTCCCATGCCAGCGTGACGGTCGATGCGAAGGGCGAGCGTATCGTCGTCGTCTTCCACGATCCCGGCCTCGATCCCGATCCGTCCTGGCTGCCGCTCGACGATTTGGCCAGCGCCGATTTCGTCCACGCCGACGTGCGCTGGATCGAAGGCGCGGTCCGCACGCTGACGGCCGCGCGCGCGCGCGGCGTGCGCGCGATGCTCGACGCCGAGACGACCGCGCCGGAGATCCTCGCGACCCTCGTGCCGCTCGCCACGCATGCCGTGTTCTCCGACGCCGGGCTCGCCGTTCACACCGGTATCGCCGATGTCGAGCTGGGCTTGCGCGCCGTCGCCGCGCGCCGAACCCATGCGCATGTCGGCGCCAGTTGCGGCGCGAAGGGCTATTGCTGGATCGAGGACGGCGCCTTGCGCCACGTCCCGGCGCCGCGCATCGACGCGGTCGATACGCTCGCGGCGGGCGACGTGTTCCATGGCGCGCTGGCGCTCGGCCTCGCCGAGGGGCGCGGCATCGAACAGGCGGCGCGCTTGGCGTGCGCCGCCGCCTCGCTCAAATGCACCAGATTCGGCGGTCGCCTGGGATGTCCCACGCGCGAGGAAGCCGAAACGTTCATGCGGGGCGCTTGAGCGCCGCCGCCTGACGGGCCAGCGTTTCGATCGCCTTCCAATCGCCCTTGGCGATCGCGTCGGCGGGCGTCACCCACGAACCGCCGACCTGAAGACAGTTTGGCTGCGACAAATGGGCGAGCACGTCGCCCGGCTTCACGCCGCCCGTCGCGCAGAAAACGAGATCGGGAAACACCGGCTTGATCGCCGCAAGCCAAGCGATCGCGCCGATCACGTTTGCCGGGAACAGCTTCAATTCCTTGAAGCCCATTTCGCGCGCGTACATCGCTTCGCTGGTCGTCTCGACGCCGGGCAGGAAAGGAAAATCCGCCTGGCGCACGGCCTTGAGCAGTTCGGGCGTCATGCCGGGCGACACGCCGAACTGGGCGCCGGCGCCTATCGCACGATGCAAGTCGGCGGCGTTGAGGATCGTGCCCGCCCCGATGATCGCTTCGGGAGCGGCCAGGCGCATCGCCTCCAGCCCCTTCAGCGCGGCCGGGGTGCGCAGCGTGATTTCGAAGACCTTGACCCCGCCCGCGACCAGCGCCTTGGCGATCTCCCGCGCCGCGACCGGATCGGCGACCGTCAAAATCGGCATCACCGGACCCTGGGCCATAATTTCGCGCATCGGCAGATACTTGGCGGTCATTTCGGCGGTTCCCCTCTGGGTGCTGGCGGCCGGACCCTATTCGTCGCCCGGTCCGCTGTAAAGCGCGGCGACCCCCGCGAATGTCTGACGCGCGGAACTTTTCGCGGTATCTTTGTCGCCGCAATGGAACCCGCTCGTCAGCCGCCGCCTCTTGCCGTTGCCCGGCCGCGCCGCCTGATGGCGGCGGTGACCGGCGTATGTCTGGCGGCGCTGGCCGGGACGTGGACGATCCGCGAATGGTATGCGGATCATGCGATCCAGCGCGCCGCGGCGGAGGCCGCTGCCGAGGCCGAGCGCGCCGTCCGGCTTTACGCGGCCAGCATCGAACGTACCATCGCCGTCGCCGACGCCGCCGTGCGCACGACGCGCGGGGCGATGCGCCGCGAAGGCGACGCGGTCGATCTCGACCGCGTGCTCGCGAGCTACGCCGACGGGCCGGCCGGTATTTTCGACATCGTCGCGGTGGGGCCCGACGACAGGGCGATCGCGATATCGGGCATTCCCGACGCGCGCGGGCGCGACTTGTCGGCTCACGCGAGCGTCAAAGCGCTGGCGAATATGGCGCCGGGCGATCCGCTCTATGTCGGCCCGCCGGCCGCGGGCGTGGACGGCGAACCGCGCGTGCCGGTCGCGCGCCGTCTGCTCGACGACAAAGGGGATCGGATCGGCACTGCGATCGTCGAATTGACGCCCGAAACCTTCGTGCGGCCGGTCGACCGCACCGCGTTGAAGCCGGGCTCGACGGCGAACGTCGCCGGCGTCGACGGTATCGTGCGCGGCCGTCTCGATTCCGAAGGCCGGTTCAGCTTCGGTCAAAACGTCGCCGCCTCGCGCGTGTTCCAGGCGGCGGTGCGCGATGGCTTCGCGGTGGGCGAGGTGACCGGCGCCATCGACGGCGTGCGCCGCCAGACCGCCTGGCAGCGCATTTCAGGGGCCGAACTCGTCGCGCATTTTTCCGTCGATCTCGACCGCGCGATCGCGCAAACCGTACCCGCGCGGCGCGATGCGACGTCGCTCGCCGCCGCGGCGAGCGCATTCATTCTGCTGCTGGGCGGCCTGCTGCTGCGCGCGATCGCGGGTTTGACGGCGACGCAAACCCGCCTCGCCGACGGCGAAGCGCGATTCCGCGATTTCGCATCGTCGTCGTCCGATTGGTTCTGGACCACCGATGAGCTCGGGCGGATCGCTTACATATCCGAGAACGCGCGCGACTATGGCATCGACATCGAAGCGCATCTCGGCCGGCGCGGCGAGGATATCGCGGTGCCGTTGTCCGGCGCGGCCGACGACGCGATGCGCGATGCGGCGCTGGCGCGTAAGCCCTTCCGCAACGTCGTGCGCGAACTCGCGCGGCGCGACGGCGTCAGGATGCTGATCTCGTTCTCGGGCATGCCGGTCTTCGGCGCGGACGGAAAATTCGCAGGCTATCGCGGTGCCGCGCGCGACGTGACCGACGAGGCGGCCCAGCGCGAGCGCATCGAAGCGCAGGCCCGCCAGCTTGCCGAATTGTCGGCCTTCGTGCCGGGCGTCCTCTACCGGCTGACGCGCGCGGCCGACGGCACGATCGCTTTTCCCTATATGTCGAGCCGCGCGCTCGACCTTCTCGGCATCGACGCCGAAACGGTGATGCGCTCGGCCAGGGTCCTGTTCTCGGTCGTCGCGCGCGACGATCTCGTGCGCGTACGCCGCTCGATTTCCGAGGCGACCGCGCGCGGGACCGAGTGGATCACCGAGTTCCGCGTCGAGCCCAAGGGTTCGGGCCAGTCGCGCTGGGTGCGCGGCCACGCCACGCCCACGCGCCGCGCCGACGGCACGATCGTGTGGGACGGCTTGCTGCTCGACGTGACGGCGGAGAAAACGGCGCTCGAAGCGCTGGCCGCCAGCGAACAGCGATTCCGCGACGGCATCGAAAGCATGAGCGACGGCTTTGCGCTTTACGATGCGCAGGATCGCCTGGTTGTATGGAATCGCCGCTACGAGGAGATTTTTCCCTACGTCCAGGGCCGTTTGCGCGAAGGCGCGCCCTACGCCGAAATCGTCGGCTGGGCGGCCGACTGGCCGGGCTACGGCTTCGACGAGGCGCAGCGCGCCGAGTTCGTCGCCGCGCGCCTCGCCCGGCGCGAGCGGCTCGGGCAGGTCTTCGAATTGTCGGCCGCCGGCGGCACGTGGCTGCAGCTGGTCGAGACGCCGGCGCGCGAAGGCGCCTTGGTGGCGATCGCGCGCGACGTGACCGATCAGCGCGCGGCGCTGCTGACCGCGGCGCTCGCCGAACGGCGCTTCCGCGACGGGATCTCCGCCATGGGCGAAGGCTTCGCGCTCTATGACGCCCAGCGCCGGCTTATCGCGTGGAACCAGCGTTTCGAGGAGATGTTCCCCTATCTCAAAGGTCGGCTCGAACCGGGGATGTCGCACGATTCGCTGCTGCGCCTCGACCACGAGCTTGGCGAGCTCGACGATACGGGCAGCGTCGAATCGTGGCTCGCCGCCGCCGACCGGCGCCGCCGCTTGGCCGGCGTGCCCTACGAAATCCGTTTCAAGGGCGGGCGCGTCGTCGAAGGCACGCAGCGTGCGACGGTCGAAGGCGGTCGCGTCGTCACGTATCGCGACGTGACGGCCGCGCGCCGCACGCTGAAGCTCCTCGCCGACAACGAGATCCGCTTCCGCGACTTCGCACAAGTCACCTCCGACTGGTTCTGGGAAACCGACGCGGAGCACCGATTCTCGTTCGTGTCCGACCCGCGCGGCAAGCTCGGGCTCGATCTGTCGCGCACGCTGGGACGCACGATGCTCGATATCGTCGCCGACGATCCGGCCACGACGCGAGATGCGCTGGGCGAACACGCCGCCACGCTTGCCGCCAACCGGCCGTTCCGCGACTTCGTCCACTCGATCGATACGGGCGCGGGTACGCGCGAATGGGTCTCCGTGTCGGGGATTCCGGTGTTCGACGACGAGAATCGTTTCGTCGGTTATCGCGGGGCCGGGCGCATCGTGACGGCGCAGGTCATGTCCGAACGGCGCCTGGCCGCCGCGCGCGACGAAGCCGAACGCGCGCGCGAAGCGGCGGAGAAAGCCAACCGTGCGAAGTCGGAGTTTCTCGCTTCGATGAGCCACGAGATCCGCACGCCGATGAACGGCGTGATCGGAATGACGGCGATGCTGCTCGACGCGACGCTGAGCGAACGCCAGCGCCGCGCAGTCGAAACGATCCGCGATTCGGGCGAGTCGCTGCTGCACATCATCGACGACATCCTCGATCTATCGAAGCTCGAAGCGGGCCGTATGGATCTGGAAAAGCTGCCTTTCGATCCGCGCGTCCTAGCGCAAGGCGCCCTCGACGTGGTCTCGCCGCGCGCCAAGGCGAAGGGATTGACGCTCGAGTTCCACGCCGATCCGCGCGCGCCCGAGACCGTGACGGGCGATCCCGGCCGGTTGCGCCAAGTGCTGCTCAATCTGCTGGGCAACGCCGTCAAGTTCACCGAAGCGGGCCGCGTGGCGCTGTCGCTTTCGGGATCGGGGCCGGGTATCGACGGCCGCGCGCGCTTGGTGTTCGAAATCCGCGATACGGGCATCGGTATCGCACCCGAACGTTTGAGCGAGCTGTTCCGCGAATTCAGCCAACTCGACAGCTCGATCACGCGTCGCTACGGCGGCACCGGGCTGGGGCTCGCGATCTCGAAACGCCTCGTCGAGCATATGGACGGACGCATTTCGGTGGCGAGCGCTTCGGGCGAAGGCTCGACCTTCCGCGTCGACCTGCCGTTCGACGCGGTTTCCGGCGCGCAAGTCGCGCAGTCGGCGGGATCCGCCGACGGCAGCAAGGCGGCGGACGTTCTGCGCCGCCGCGCCGCGGCCGGCCCGGCGTTGCGCGTGCTGCTGGCGGAGGACAATCTCACCAACCGCCTCGTCGCGATCTCGATGCTCGAGACCGTCGGAATATCGGCGGACGTCGCCGACAACGGCGTCGAGGCCCTGGCGGCGGTGCGCGCCAAACCCTACGACCTGGTGCTGATGGACATCCATATGCCGGAGATGGACGGGCTGGCGGCCGCGCGCGCGATCCGCGCGTTGCCGGGCCCGGCGGGCGGTGTACCCATCGTGGCGCTGACGGCTAACGCGTTCCAGAGCCATGCCGACGAATGCCGCGCGGCAGGCATGAACGACTTCCTCTCCAAGCCCTACCGCAAGGCCGCTTTGCTCGAGACGATCGCGCGGCACGTGAGCGCTGCCGAGCGCGCGGCGGAGTAGCTTGACCCGGCCCGTTGGGCTAGTTTCGGAGCGTCATGGCCGGTTCCATTTCCAGCGCCCCGCCGCCCCGCGCCGTCCCCGCGAGCGCCAAGGCTGCCACGCAAGCGCCCCCCAGCGCCGACGTGCCCACGGCGCGGCGCCCCGATTCCGGTCCGCCGATCACGGCCGAATCGCTGGCAGCGCGCGCCAAGGCCGCGTATGTCGCACGCGACGACGCGCGCATCGCGCGCGACCAGGCCGAAGCGCGCGCGGCGCTGTTTGCCGTCGCCCAACGAAACGTCGATTTCTTCGTATAGGAGAACGCCCATGATCGTCACCACCACCGACGGCGTCGAAGGCAAGCGCGTCGTCGCCTATCTCGGCATCGTCTCTGCCGACGTCGTGATGGGTTCGAACGCGATCCGCGACTTCTTCGCCTCGGTGCGCGATTGGGTCGGCGGCCGGGCGGGCAGCTACGAGAAGGTTCTCTCGTCGGCGCGCCACGAGGCGATCGAGGAATTGGCCGAGAAAGCGGCCAAGCTCGGCGCCGACGCGGTCATCAGCGTCGATCTCGACTATCAAAGCGTCGGCGGGACGATGCTGATGGTCGCGGCCAACGGTACGGCCGTGAAGCTCGGATGACCGCTCCGTTCCGCCGGGGGGCGTGGCTGATGGGGCTGCTCGCGACGATTTTGGGGCTGCTCGGCTGCGGCGAACGGCCGACGAGCCAAGTCGTGTTCAAGTCGGGTGATCCTTGGCAGGCCTTGCAAGCGGCGTCGCGCGACGGCGCGGTCTATGTCGGCGCGATTGGTTCGGCCTATGGCGAAACGCCCGAAGCGCTCGCCGCGCGCGCCGCCGCAATTCTTAGCGCGAATTTTTCCGATCCATGGCTCAAATTCGAGACGGACGCGGCGCGCACCGCCAATCCGTTTCGGCTGGTCTTTGTGTTCGAGGCGCGGGTCGTCCGCCAGCCGGATTTCTACGGCGTTTGCGCCGGCAAATCGTTGAGATTTGAAGCCGATCCCAAGCAGGCCAATATCCACGCCGTCCTCTGCGGACCCAACGGGCCGGTCACCGGCGTGCATGGCTGGATGCGCCGCGCGGAACGCGCCGACGCGCCCGACGTCGCAAAATTGATCGTCCAAATCGCCCGGCAGGCGATGCAGGGCGCTACATAAATCATCCTTGTATCTGTCGCGTGCGTTTAACGCTTTTTTATGCTGCGAGGCGGGATAAGCTTTCTCGACGTATCGTGAAGAAAGCCGACCCCACGTGTCCGATCCGACCGAAGTCGAAATCCGTTTGATCGATCGCCTGCCGGAGGCGGTGCTGGTGCTGAACGCGCAGCGTCGCGTGCTGGCCGCCAATCGCATGGCCACGCGCATGCTCGGCGGCGATCCGGTGGGGCAGGCGCTGGTCGAATTGGTGCCCAACGCCGACGCCGTGCCCGATGTCTGGAATGTGGCCGGGGAAGCCACCGCGCAGTTCGAAGCGCATGCGCTGGCCAAAGATGGGCGCGCGTTTCCCGCTTATGTCTCCGTCGGCGCCGCATCGCCCTATTTTCTCGTGACGCTGCGCGATCTGACCGACCAGGCGGCGATCGAGCGCCAGCTTGTCGAGCGCACGCTGCGCGATCAATTGACCGGCTTGCCCGCGCGCGCCTTGTTCCTCGAACAGGTCGAACAGGCGCTGCTGCGCCGGCGCGTCCACGGATCGACCAGCGAAATCGCGGTCGTCTGCCTCGACGTCGATCGCTTCAAGGTGATCAACGATTCGCTGGGCTATCACGCGGGCGACGAATTGCTGATCGCCGTCGCCCGCCGCCTTGAAGAGGCGCTGGGCGCGGGCTATGCGCTCGCGCGCCTGGGCGGCGACGAGTTCGGCTTCCTCGTCGAGTGCACCCGCAAGGCGGACGCCGCGCTTCTCGCCGACGCGGCGCTCGACGCGTTCAAGAACGGATTCGCGCTGGCCGGTTCGCTGCCCGGACGCCAATTGGCGGTCGGCGCTTCGGTCGGCCTCGCTTTCGCCGATTCCGGGACCGCGCCGCGCGCGCCGACGCTCGTCTCCAATGCCGACGTGGCTTTGCATCGGGCGAAGGCGTCGGGCGGCGGGCGCATCGAGATTTTCGAGCCGGCGCGCCACGGCGACGCGCTCGGCCTGCTGGAAATCGAACTCGCCTTGCGCGAGGCCGTCGACAAGAACGAATTCGAGATCGTCTATCAGCCGATCGTCGATCTCGACGGCGGGCGTATGCGCGGCGTCGAAGCGCTGCTGCGCTGGAACCGGGCAGGAAAATTCGCGGTGCCGCCGGGTGTGTTCATCCCGATCGCCGAGCAATCGGGATTGATCATGCCGATCGGCCGCCACGTTCTCGCGCAAGCGTGTCTGCAAATGGCGCGTTGGCGGCGCGAATACGGCGCCGCGGCACCCGATTACGTCGCAATCAACGTTTCGGCGCGCCAACTCGCGCGCGAGGATATGCCCGCCCTCGTCGCCTCGACGCTGGATGCGGCGGGGCTCGACCCCTGCCATCTCGAACTCGAACTCACCGAAAGCGCGGTCGTGGATAATCCGGCGGCGGCGCGCAAGCTGCTCGACGCCGTCGTCACGCTCGGCGCCACGCTCGCGATCGACGATTTCGGCACGGGCCAATCCTCGCTGTCGCTGTTGCCGTCGCTGCCCTTCGCCAAACTCAAAATCGACCGCAGCTTCGTGGGCGAGATGGACGTCGATCCCAACAGCTTCGAGATCGTGCGCGTCATTATCGGGCTGGCCAAGGCGCTGGGCCTGCGCATGGTCGCCGAAGGCATCGAACGCGAGAGCCAGTCGAAGCTGCTGCTCGATCTGGGCTGCGTGCTGGGTCAGGGCTTCCACTATTTCAGGCCGCTGCCCGCGCGCGAAATCGAGCGACTTTGCGCCGCGGCCAAGGCGACACCGCTCGCCTCCGGCAAGGTCGTCGCCTAAATCAGCGTCCTTCGCGGCGCCACGCGATCAGCAGCAGGGTCAGCGCAGCGAGGAAGGTGAGCAATCCCGGCATCAGCGGCGTTTGCGCGACACCTGCCACGACATAGTCGCCGTTCGCGCGGAAGCCGAGCCAGCTGCGCGTCGCCGAAATCTGTCCGCCCATGTCGCGGCCCGGACGCACGCGGCGCAACTCCGGCACGCCGTCCTGTAGCCAGGCGATCTGACCGCCGTTCGCCTCGGCGGCGGGGCGCATCAGTTTATCGGTCGTACGCACGTCGGCCGTCTCGGTCGGGTTGACGGCGCCGACCGCCGCGAGCGTCGAACGTTCGCCGTCGGTCAGGCGATAAAGCCCCGGCTTCTCCGCGACGAACACCGCCGTCTGGCGGCCGCCGCGCGAATCGGTCAAGCGCAGTTCGGCCGAAAAATCGTCGGGCCCTTGCACGCGCACGGGCGTCGACACGGGATCGATCGCGCGGCGCTCGATTTCGACCCGGTTGCCGCGCACGCGCGCCTTCAAATCGTTCTCCTCAAGCTCGGGCTCCTTCATCAGCCAATGCGCGACGCGGCGCAGCAGCTCGGCATGCGGACCGCCGCCGTCGTAGCCGCGCGCCCATAGCCAGATATTGTCGCTCATCATCTGCGCCACGCGGCCTTCGCCCACGCGGTCGAGCAGCAGCAACGGCCGGTCGGCGGCGCCGCTCATCAGCACCTGACCTCGGCGCGGCTCTGTATCGACATGGCGGAACCAGCGGCCCCATTCGGGCGTGGCGCCCGCACCGCCGGGAAGATCGGCGGTCACCGGATGGCGTCGTCCGACCGGCGACAGGCCCGGCAGATAGGCTTGCTCGAAGGTTTGGCCCGTCGGGATCCCCGGCATGATCTGGCCCAGCGGCGAATTGAACAGCGAATTCGGCGACGAGAAATTCGGGCCGACCGCTATCAACAGCGCGCCGCCGCCGCGCACATAGCGCACGATGTTGTCGAGATAGACCTGCGCGAGGACGTCGCGCCGCCGATAGCGGTCGAAGATCACGAGGTCGAATTCGCGCAGCTTCACTTCGAACAATTCGCGGATCGGAAAGGCGATCAGCGACAGCTCGTTCACCGGCGTGAAATCCTGCGCCTCGGGCGGGCGCAGGATTGTGAAATGGACGAGATCGACGGCGGGATCGGATTTCAGCAGGTTGCGCCACGTCCGCTCGCCCGAATGCGGCTCCCCGGTGACGAGCAGCACGCGCATGCGGTCGCGCACGCCGTTGACCACGACGACTTGGCGGTTGTTCTCCAGCGTCAATTCGCGCGGTCCGGGCTCGACCTCCAACTCGAAAATCGTCGTGCCCGGCTTGTCGATTTGGAACTCGACCTGCGCGGGCGCGCCCACCGGCGCTTGCACCGTGCGAAAAGGCACGCCGTCGCGCTTGATCTCAACGCGCGCCATCTGGCGCGCGGCGCCGGGGCGCGGCGCCTCGCCTTCCTCGACGCGAATTGTCAGAAATTGCTGCTTGGCGACGATCGCGAAGGCGGGCGCCTCGTCGATCACCAAGCGCCGGTCTATTTCGCCGCGGTTGCCCGCCAGCAGAACATGGACCGGGCCGGGTAGGTTCAGGCGCTGGATCTCGTCGACCGTGCCCTTGGGCGCGTCGTGGACCTGCCCATCGGTCACGACCGCCACGCCCGCGATGCGCCCGCGCGGCACGTCGGCCACCGCGCGCTCGATCGAATCGAACAGCCGCGTGCCGTCCGCGCCCACGCCGCCCGCGCCCGCGCGCAC
>VYME01000345.1_pt1 | contig 17491 bp, 16 predicted proteins | sample 5115281 | NCBI WGS metagenome assembly VYME01 (sample SAMN12291780, study PRJNA351875) | freshwater metagenome | isolation source: freshwater lake | place: USA: Michigan, Wintergreen Lake | collected 2013-08-08
GGGCTAGGGGCTAGGGGCTAGGCAGGGATCCTGGAGCATCCGCCGATGATCGGCGCCCCCTCGATCAACCCCATCACGCCGCATCCCACACCAGCAACCGGATCTGCGTCGGGTTGTACGCGTTGCATGGGTTGTTCAACTGCGGGCAGTTCGAGATGAGGCACACCACGTCCATCTCCGCGCGCATCTCCACGTACTTGCCCGGCGCCGAGATGCCGTCCGCGAATCGGAGGCCGCCTTCTGGCGTCACGGGAACGTTCATGAAGAAATTGATGTTGTGCGTGATGTCGCGCTTGCCGAGTTCGTGCCGGTGATCGTGCGCGATGGCGGACATGAAGTTGTCGCGGCACGCGTGCATGTGGCGCTTGTCGAGCGAGTACCGCACGGTGTTGCTCTCCTGCGCGCACGCACCGCCCAGGGTGTCGTGCCGCCCGCACGTGTCGGCGACGATGGTCAGCAGCGCACGCCCCTCGGTGGAGACGAGCTTCGTGCCGACGCCCAGGTAGAGGTTGGCCTGTCGCTGGATGGTGTCGACCGCGCTGTAGCGTTCCTCGGGATCGGCAGCGTTGTAGAACAGCGTGTCGACGGCCTGGTTGCCCTCGGTGTCGAGGATGCGGAAGACCTGGCCCTTGCGGATCGTCTTCATCCACGGCTCTCCCGCGGGGCAGATCTCGTCGACCACGGCGTCGGCCGGGTCGAGCAGGCTCTCGGTCAGTGCTTGGGGCATGGTGTCTCGTCCTCCGTTGTGACGTCGCAGGCGGTGGTGCGTGGTGTGCTGCGCCTACGCCGCGAAGTACCGCTCGGTGTTCTCGAATGCGCGCTGGTTCTCGCCGCGGAAGTTGCGGCAGAGGTCGTCCGCCGGCGCGAGGCCGCTGCGCCACGCGGTGAGCGAGATCGGCGACGGGTCCCACGTCGGGCGCGGATCGAGCGGGTGCATCGCCGCCGACACGATCACGAGCGCATGCATGTCGAATCGCAGATCGACGTATTGGCCCGGCGCGCGGTGCGCCGCGTCGAAGTGGAGGCCGCCGTCGTCGTCGGCCACGAGCTTCGTGAACCAGTTCACGTTGGCGTGGAGATCGCGGCGATCGAGGCCCCAGCGGCCCAGTTCCTTGAGGAAGCCCTCGCGGCCGCTGCGCTGCATGTCGTTGCGGTGCTCCTGGAAGCGCCGCACACCGAAGCGATCGAGCAGCTGGTCGTCGTGACTGACGCCGGCGACGGTGTCGTGCCAGCCCGCGGTGTCTTCGACGATGGATGCGATCGCACGCCCCATGTCGGTCATCAGCACGCGGCCCCTGGAGAGATACGCCGTGTGCTGCGCCTTGAGGGTGTCGGGCATGTTGTAGCGCTCCGACTTCTCCTCGAAATTGAAGATCAGCATCGCGAGATTGCCGGTGCCGAGCGTGTCCGTGATGCGCAGCGCGACGCCGCGCCGCACGACACCCGACCAGTGGCATCCGCCAGGGATCGTCTCTTCCCAGAGCACCGGCCCCGGGGGCGTGCCCATCGTGTTCGTCGTCATCCTGCCTCCGTGTATCGATCGCGACTCTCGGGCCGCGAATCTCCGGGCGTCAGCCCGCCCCTGGTCCCTAGCCCCTAAGTGGCATCCGCACTCCGCGACATCTGCGCGAGCAGGTCCGTGTCCGTCTTGATGCCCGAAGTCTCGCGGATGCGGTCGAGGATCTCGCGCTTCATGTCGAGGAACTGGCGGCTGTGCTTCATTTCCTGATGCCGCTCGGCAGGCAGCGGCACGTCGTAGATCGTGTCGATACGACCCGGCCGCGGCGCCATCAGGACCACGCGGCTGCCGAGGTACAGCGCTTCCTCCACGTCGTGGGTGACGAAGACGATCGTCGCCTTCTCGAGCTTCGCCACGTGGAGGATGAGGTCGTGCATCACCTCGCGCGTCTGCGCATCGAGGGCGCCGAACGGTTCGTCCATCAGCAGGATCTCGGGCCTCGGCATCAGCGCTCGGGCAATCGCCACGCGCTGCTGCATGCCGCCGGAGAGCTGGCTGGGAAACGCCTGGGCCACGGTCGGCATGCCCATGAGATTGAGCAGCGCATCCGCGCGGCCGGCAGCTCGCTCGACGTCAGCCGATGTGATGTCCTGGCGGTTCACCGCGAGCCGGCGCGAGAACTTGATGTTGTCCATCACCGTGAGCCATGGATACAGGCTGTAGTGCTGGAAGACCATCGCGCGGTCGGCGCCCGGCCCCGCCACCACCTTGCCGCCCGCGACGAGTTCGCCGCTCGTGTGGTATTCGAGACCACCGATGATCCTGAGCAGGGTCGACTTGCCGCACCCGGACGCGCCGACCAGCGTGACGAACTCGTTCTCCTGCACGTCGAGACTCACGTTCTCGAGGGCGACCACGCGCTGGCGGCCCTCGAAGATCTTGCCGAGTCCTCGGATGGAAATGCGCGGAGCGGGCGCTGTCATTTGAGATGCATCCAGGGAAACGCCTTCCGGTGCCAGAGGCGGAAGAGCTGGTCGGTGATCAACCCGATGAGACCGATGATGATGATGCCGGCGAAGATCTTGTCGGTCTGCAGGAAGCGCTGCGCCTTCAGGATCGCGTAGCCCAGGCCGGAGTTCGCGGCCACGAGTTCGGCGACGACGAGGTACGTCCACGCCCAGCCCATCGTCACGCGCATGGTATCGAGCAGCGCGGGCTTGGCCGACGGCAGCAGCACGAGCTGGATGATCTCGGTCCGGTTCGCCCCCATCGTCTGCGCCGCCTCGATCTGCGGCAGCGGCACGCGCCGCACGTCCTCGGCGACCATCAGCACCATCTGGAAGAACGTGCCGATGAAGATGATCCCGATCTTCGAGCCCTCGTCGATGCCGATCCACAGCATCACGAGCGGGATGAACGCCACCGCAGGCATGTAGCGGATGAAGTCCGTCAGCGGTTCCAGCGCCGCCTGCACCGGACGGAACGTGCCGATCATGAGGCCGAGCGGCAGCGCGATCACTGCAGACAACCCCCAGCCGGCTGTCACGCGGTAGATGCTGATCGCCATGTCGCCCGTGAGATTGTCCTCGACGAGCCACGTGACGGCGCGATCCCACACGGCGCCGGGCGACGGCATGAAGACCTTCTCGACAGTGCCGGAGGCCGCGACGAGCCACCACGCGGCGAGCGGCAGCACGAGTCCGGCGATCGCCAGGATCCAGTAGTGCTGCCGCGACAACGGGCCGCGGATGGACCAGAACCCCGGGCGGGCGGTACGAGGGCTTGCAGACATGGCCGGGGCTCCCTACTTCTTCGCCACTTCCTTGACGAGGGAGGCGTCGAGCGCCTTTGCGAAGTCCGGCTTGCCCTCGACCAGCTTGTACGCGTCGAGGAACTTCACGATGGCCGGCGCGGCACCCATGAGCGTCTTGGTGGTCGAGGCGTCGGTGCCGAAGGCCTCGAGGTTCTCCTTCTCGCCGAAGAAGCGGGTCCCCGGGAGGAAGACCTTGTACTCCTCGGGCGTGAGGCCGACGATCTTCGACATGATCTTCACGGCCTCGTCGGGGTTCTCGCGGATGAACTTCTCGACGTCGTACCAGGCCTTCACCATGCCGACGAAGTCCTTGCGATGCGCGGCGACGGACTTCTCCTGGGCCACCAGCAGATCGGGCACGAGGCCGGGGATCTCCTTCGACGAGAACAGCGCCCGCCCCTTGCCCGACAGTTCGATCTTGTTGACCCACGGATTCCACACCGTGGCGGCATCGACGCGTCCGGCCAGGAACGCCGCCGCGGCATCACCGGCGGAGAGGTTCACGATCTTCACGTCCTTCGCACTCATCTTGTTCTTGGTGAGCCCGGTGACGAGCAGGAAGTGCGAGACGCTGAACTCCTCGAGCGCGACGGTCTTGCCCTTCAGGTCGGCGAAGCTCTTCACCTTCGGACCGGCCATCACGGCATCGTTGCCCGCGGAGTTGTCGTTCACGAGCACGACCTTGAGCGGGATGCCCTTGGCGAGCGGCGCCATGGTGTCGGACCACGTCTGGCAGTTCGCGTCGACCTGACCGGACGACAGCGCCGCAATGGAATCGCTGTAGTTGGGGAACCACACGAGCTTGACCGCCGCGCCGTGCTTCTTGAAGAAGCCCTGCTGCTCGGCGATGGCCCACGCCACCCAGCCCGGCCAGTCGCTGTAGCCGACCTTGATCTCGGCCCGGGCGGGCACGGCCGTCAACGCCAGGGTGCCGACGGACGCGGCGACGATCAGCGGGCGGGCAAGATCACGAAGATGGCGACGAAGGCGACTGCGGACACTTTCGAATCTGGACATCGCATGCTCCCGGGTGGACGTGATGGCGAGAGGACGAATGAAAGGACCACACTCGTTCTCCCGGGCTTTTGTCCCTCCGTGGAGCCCCGCGATGCAGCGGCGGGACCGTCGGCTCTCGGACCAGCGGCGCACCTGCGCCCGGAACCCTAGCCGACACCAGAGCGAAGTCGCTTCGCTCCTCTCGCGGCTCTACTTGGCAATCGGCATGCCACCGAAAAATGGCGTTCGCGACGCGGAAAACCCCTGGAAAGCATCACATTCCGCACCACGACGGGGCGAGAATTCGTCCCGCGCACCGCGCCCGTGCCGCAGGAAGCTGCACGCGACATCCCGTGGCGCCCGCGCGACAATGACCTCTCCTGTCCCTCTTGCACGGAGCCCCCCGATGAAGCTGCTCGTCGCCATCACGCTGCTCGGCGGTCTGCTGGCAGGCACTGCCTGGGCCGCCGACACGGCCCGACTGGAAGCGCTCGAGAGTGCGTGGCGGAACGGCATCCTAACGAAGGAGGAGTACGAGGCGAAGAAGCGCGCCCTGCTCGCCAACGCACCCAAGCCGACGACCGCGAAGCCGGTGACAGCCACGGCCGGCAGGCAGGCCTTCCAGCGCATGCGGATCGCGCGCGTGATGGACCCCGAGGGGTGGGGCGAACCCGCCGAGGTACTCCGTCTCCTGATCCCGAGCGACTGGAAGACCGAGGGCGGCGTCCGCTGGGTGACCAACGTGGGCTGCCCGTCGAACATCATCCAGCTGCGGTTCCGCGCCACGGCGCCGGACGGCATCACCGGCATCGAGTTCCTGCCGATGTACTCGTGGGTGGCAGCCGAGGATCCGCAGATGCAGGAGATCCAGCAGCGAAGCGCGCAGTCCCAGACGGGTTGCCAGCCCGGACCCGCCGTGGGTGCCGTCGACTTCCTCCGGGGCATGGTCGTGCCGCAGATCCGGCCGGGCGCGCGCGTGATCGCGGCCGAGCCGCTGCAGGGCGCCACGCAGGCGGTCCAGCGCAGCCTCGTCCCGCTCAATCAGCAGTTCGCCGCGGGAGGACTCGAAGTGCGGCGCACCGGCGACGTGGGCCGTGTGCGCATCGGGCTGGATGTCGCGGGGCGCGCCGCCGAGGAATGGATCACGGCCACGGTGATCGTCACCACGTCGATGGGGCTGAACAGCGCAGCGATGATGCAGGGCGACTACAACGCGAAGTCCCCCATGTACCAGCTGACCGGCCAGGACGTGCAGGTGATGCGCGCTCCAAGGGGCGAACTGGATGCCCGCGCGCCTCTCTTCGCGCAGATCCTCGGCTCCGTGCAGGTGAACCCCCAGTACATCGGTGCAGTGGCGCGGTTCTATCAGGCGATCGGCCAGGTGCAGAACCGCGAGAACGCGAACCGCGCCCGCATCTGGCGCGAGGCGCAGCAATACATCGAGCAGTCGCGACAGGAGGTCGCCGCGACCAGGCGCCAGAGCCAGGACCGCATCCAGGAACAGTTCGGCCAGACGATCCGCGGCGTGGAAACCTACACGGACCCGCGCACGAACGAGCGCGTGGAACTCTCGTCTGGCTGGACCAACGCGTGGAGCAACGGCAAGGGCGAGTACATCGTCAGCGACTCACCGCAGTTCAATCCGGCGGCGGAGTTGAAGGAAGACTGGCGGCCGCTGCGACGGGGCGCTGAGCGGTAGGGTCGTGACGTAGGGGTCGCGGCGCAGGTCGGGCTTCAGCCCGACCTGCGCGATTCGGGACTCGTCGTGCCCCCGGGACGCATCACCCCCGACGGCGACGCGCCAGGAACCCCACGCCGAGCAGCCCGATCCCCATCAGCGCGTAGGTGGAGGGCTCGGGAACCGGAGTGATCTCGAACAAGGCCGTGCGATGCGAACCGTTGAGCGCCGGAACGTCTTCAATCGATTCGTTGGCGACGGCCAGGAACAGCTTGCCATCATGCTCGAACACGGTGAGCCCCTCGGGTCGGACCTCGGGGCTGAGCCCGGGGACGGCGTCGCCCACGATCATCTGCAGGAAGGTCGCGTTCGCCGGGTCGGTGATGTCGAACACCGCCACGGCGCTGCGCGTGGTGCGCTCGAGGCCGACGAACGCGAGCGTCCGGCCGGCCACCGTGTACAGCGCGATGCCCTCCGGCTCGACGCCCTTGTCGTCGCTGCGCCCGTCGGCGTAGAGGCCAATATCGTTGGCCGCGATGTCGAGCAGGTCACCGCTGTCGTAGACGAGCGCGCCATTCTCGTCGCGGATCGACATCGAACGCCCGCCGATGCCGATGATCTCGGTGAAGCCGGTCGGCCCGGCACCGAGTCCGTCGGCACCGATGAGGGAGACGTTCAGCCGGCCGAGATTGGCTTCCTGCTTGAGCGTCGCCGCATTCGGGAACACGGTCGGGTCGAGAACGATCGCAGAGCTGGAGAGACGCCGCATGTCGGCATCGTCCGTGAAGGCGTCGCCTTCGTTCGCCATGGCGTAGTAGGTCTTGCCGTTCGCGGTGAAGGACGCGACGCCGTCGGGTTGGTACAGCGACTTCACCGGGACGTTGCGGAAGGTGACCCCGCCGTCGCGATCGGACGGATCCATGGTGACACCCGTCACATTGAAGTCCTTGGTGCCCAGGCCGACGATGTTCGTGAAGCTCCGGGTCTGCAGATCGAGGGTCGCGATGGCGTTGGCTTCCTGCAGCACGACCTTCGCGGTCTTGCCGTCCGGGGCGATCGCGATGTACTCGGGTTCGAGGGCCACCGAGGCGCTCGAACCCGCCTGGATGCGGACGCCGGCCGCACGCAGGGCCGTCTCCTGGCCGTCGAACGAGGTGAAGCCGACGGTGGTGACAGCGGACGTCCCGGGAGCCGCGGCGTTGAAATCGACGATGCTGACGCTGCCCACCGGATTGGTCGTCACGCCCGACACGACGAACCGCTCGCCCTCGTTCGCCACGAGGAGCCGGCCATCGTTCGTCCAGGTGATCATGTCCGGCACGTTGCCGACCGCCACGCTGCCCAGGCTGGCGGCGCCGAGGTTCGCCGCGGTCAGGAAGGTGGAGGTGTTGAAGAAGTGCACCGTGCCGTCGCCACCGCGGGAGGTCGGGTTGTTGAAGGCGACCGCGGCGATGCCGTCACGGATGGCCATGCTGTTCGGGCTCCCGAACAGGCTGGCGGTCTCGAAGGACTTCAGCAGATTGCCGCCGAGGTCGAGGACATCGAGGCCATTGCCACCGAGCACCCAGAGGTTCGAGGTGGCGGCGTCGAAGGCGACGATCTCCGCGGACCGGCCGGTGCCAGTGGGCACGGACCCGCCGGCGGTGAAGTGGTCGAACGACCAGGCCTTCGTCACGCTCTCGATGGGTCCGGCGGCGTGGCTGGCGGCCGTGGCGAGGGAGAAGGTGGCGCCGATCAGGGCGGCCAGGATGCTGGGGCGGAATGGCATGGGGTGGTCTCCAGAGGTGTGGTTTTTTCTACGGTGAAGCACGCTAGCAATCGCCGATGACACGGCCCCGTCACCGCCTGTGAGCCGATCGGCAGGGTCGGCGTCAGTTTTTTCGACATGCGGCCGTCTTGCCGCGGGGAACACGGCGCTCCGCGCAGCGGTCGGAGGGGCTCGGTGAGAGCCGCCTGTCCGGCGTTGTCCGCCGGTCGTCGACCCACTATCCTCATCGCTCTGCTTCTCGAAGACATCGCCATGCCTGCTTCCCGCGTTCGCCGTGCCCTCCTCGCCATGTCCCTCGCCGTCGTTGCCGCGCCGGCCTTCCCCGCCGACCCCGTGACGGCCGAGCGCGCCTCGCTGGGCATCGTCACCCGCGACCCCATGGATTTCGAACGCGAGATGTGGCGCCTGGAAGGCGGCGCGTGGATCGTGCGGGTGAAGCCCGATGGCGCCGCGAGCCGTGCGGGGATCGCGCTCGACGACGTGATCGCATCGCTCGACGACACGACCATCGCGGACAGCGCCTCGCTCGTCGCTGCGCTGGGCAGCCGCAAGCCCGGTGACAAGGTGCGCGTGCGGATCATCCGCCGCGGCCACCCCGTCGAGATGGATGCCACGCTCGGCGCCACGCGCTGACCTGCCCGCTTCCCGACTCCCGGAGCCGCCATGTCCCGCTGGTCCGCCCGCCGCGAGCGCTTCCGCGCCCTCCTCTCCGGCAACGAATGCCTCTATCCAGGTTCGGTCTTCGACCCGGTGTCGGCACGCATCGCCGAAGACCTCGGATTCGAGATCGGCATGTTCGCGGGGTCCATCGCGTCGCTCACGGTGCTGGGGGCGCCCGACATCATCGTCCTGACCCTGACCGAGTTCGCGGAGCAGGCCAATCGCATCTGCCGCGCCGGCGAACTGCCCCTCATGGTCGACGCCGACCACGGCTACGGCAACGCGATGAACGTGATGCGAACGGTGGAGGAACTCGAAGCGGCCGGCGTCGCCGGGCTCTCGATCGAGGACACCGATCTGCCCCAGCCCTTCGGTGCGGGCGGGAAGGCGCGGCTGCTGTCGGTGGAGGAAGGCGTCGGCAAGATGCGCGCGGCGATCGAAGGGCGCCGCGATCCGCGCCTAGTGATCGCCGGCCGCACCAGCGCGCCCTCGATCACGGGCATGGCTGACACGATCGTCCGCGCAAAGGCGTATGCCGCCGCGGGCGTCGACGCGATCTTCGTCGTGGGCATCAAGGAACGCCCCGACCTCGAGGCGCTGGCGGCGGAGGTGAAGCTGCCGCTCATCCTCGGGGGCGTCGGCAAGACGCTGTTCGACAAGCCCTGGCTCGCGTCGCAGGGCGTGCGACTCTGCCTCCAGGGTCACCAGCCCTTCATGGCCGCCGTGCAGGCGGTGCACGACACGCTGAAGGCGCTCCGCGAGGGCACCCCGCCCGAGGCACTTCAGGGCGTGGCGGGCGACGAGCTGATGCAGCGCGTCTCGCGCGGGGCCGACTACGCGCGCCGGATGAAGGACTGGCTCGGGTAGCCGGGGACGCAGTCCCGAACGGGTCTGATTCCCAGGCATCCTATGTCCGGTCTGCAGCACCACAAGCGGGCACCAGAACATCGCATCGCCTCTGCGCGGTGCGGTCGCCCTGCGGCACTGGCGGATGTCGGATCGCTAAGCCGCTGATTTCCCGACGCGTCCGATCACGGCCTTCCGATGACCGGCGCTGGCACCTCGCTTGCGACGGTAGGGGCAGACGGTGAGCGGTTTCGCACTCGGTTCGCGAAGCTTCGTCGAGGTCAGCTAGGGTTCCGATCGCCAGGGTCACGGCGGTGCTGGTCCGAGAGCAGGCCGGCCCCGACAGGGGCTCCACGGAGGGATAAAAGCCCGGGAGAGCGCAACCGCTCCCCTCGCCTTTCGGTCCCCCAGGAGAATCGCATGCTCGCCGCCGCCCCCACCTCCCGCCGTCGCACCCTATTGAAGCGCGCCCTCGGCGCCGCCGCGATCGGCCTCGCCGGCAGCCTCGTTTCGTTGGGCGCATCCGCGGCCCAGAACGTGAAGATCGGCACCGTCATCTGGATCGGCTACGGCCCGTACTACGTGGCCGATCAGCTCGATCTCTTCAAGAAGTCGGGACTGAAGGTGACGATGCAGGTCTTCAACGACCCGGCGCTCATCCCGCCCGCGCTCACCGGCGGCTCCGTGGACGGCGGCATGGTGACCTATGACCAGGTGATCAGCGCGGTCGGCAAGGGATCGACCATGAAGGTCGTGATGCCCATCGACTACTCGAACGGCGGCGATGCGATCGTCGCCACGAAGGACATCACCTCGATCGCCCAGTTCAAGGGGCAGAAGATCGCGTTCAATCCGCTCTCACCGTCGGACTTCCTGCTCTCGTACGCGCTCCAGACCCACAAGCTCTCCGAGAAGGACATCCAGCCGGTGAACATGCCGCCCGAGGGCGTGCCTGCGGGCATGGCTTCCGGGGGCGTGAAGATCGGCGTCACCTACGAGCCGTCGGTCTCCGAGATCGTCGGGATGAACGAAGGCAAGAAGTTCCACGTCGTGTACTCGTCGAAGGATGCGCCCGGTCTGATCACCGACGTGCTCGTCTTCAAGTCGGAGTACACGAAGAAGAACCCCGCCGTGGTGAAGGCGCTCATCCAGGGCTACGTGGACGGCCTGGCGTACATGAAGAAAAACCCGGCCGAGGCAGCGAAGCTGATCGGCAAGGTGATGGGCATCTCCGACAAGGAAGTGCTGGAACAGATGACCGGGGTCTACAACCCGACGCCCCAGGAACTCCCCAAGGTGTTCGTGAAGAGCGACGAGACGACGTCGTTCTTCACGAGCGGTGCGGTGATCGGGAAGATCCTCGTGGCCAAGGGCGAGATCAAGGCGAACCCGAAGACCGAAGACACCTTCGACGCCTCGTTCATCAACGCCGCGGTGAAGAAATGAGCGCCATCGGCCGCGACGCGATCATCCCGTTCATCCTCGTCGTCGTGGTATTGCTGATTCTTCCCTGATCGTTCCGGGTCGCGCCACCGCCCTCCTTCGAGACACTTCTGCCATGTCCGCGAAACGACTCTTCCGATCTCCCGACGGGGCGCTGCCCAACACCCTGGCACTCGCTTATGTTCTCGGCGGGTACGCGGCCGGCGTCGCACTGCTCACCGCCGACAGCTGGGGCTGGAATGCCGTCGGTGTCCTGCTCACGGGCCACACGCTGATCTGGGCGGCCTACTTCATCCACGAGTTCGCCCACCAGTCGATCTTCCGCACCGCCGAAGCCAACAACCGCTGGGGCGCCGTGATGTCGTGGATCGCGGGGAGCTGCTACGCGCCGTTCCAGGCACTGCGCCGCAAGCACATGCGCCATCACATCGACCGTGCGGACGTCGTGACCTTCGACTACAAGACCTTCCTGGCGCGGTCACCCGCGTGGGTCGGCAAGCTCGTGCTCGCCCTCGAGTGGATGTACGTGCCTGCCGTCGAATTCATCATGCACGGTTACGTCATGGTGCTGCCGTTCCTGAAGGCGGAACGCCACAGCGAGCGGCCCCGCGTGATTGCGACACTCGCGGTGCGCGTCGCAGCGTTCGCGTTGCTGGGCTGGATCGCGCCGAAGGCCGTCCTGCTGTATCTCGTCTCGTACATGATCATGATGCACGCGCTGCGCTTCGCCGACGCGTACCAGCACACCTACGACGCCGTTGCCGTCCTCGAAGGCGGCGAGATCCCCGACGACAAGGTGCGCGACCGCGAGTACGAACAGCTCAACACCTACTCGAACGTCGTGTCGGTGGCGCATCCGTGGCTCAACCTGCTGCTGCTGAACTTCTCGTACCACAACGCCCATCACGAACGGCCCATCGTCCCCTGGCACGAGCTGCCGCGCCTGCATCGCGAGCTGTACCCGGAGACCTACCGGCAGATCCTGCCGATGGCCGACCTCCTGAAGGGCTACCACCGCGATCGTCTCCTGCGCATCACCTCGGACGACTACGGCAGCGTGGGCGACGGCCCGGGCAAGGCCGACGGATTCCTCGGGGCCGTGGGCGTGTCATTCATGACTGCAGTGTGATGGCGTGACGTCGAACTATGGCCTCCAGGGACGCACCGTCGTCGTGACGGGCGCGGCGACGGGGATCGGCCGCGGGCTCGCCACCGCCTTTGCCGCGCAGGGCGCCACCCTGGCGCTGCTCGATCGCGACGCCGAGCGCCTCGCAGAGGTGGCCGCCGACCTCGCCGCCACCACCCGCGTGCATCACTTCGCTGCCGATCTCAACGACGATGCCGACACGGTCCGCGCCGCGGCGGCCGTGGCCGGCGCGCTCGGCAAGGTCGCGGTCCTCGTGAACAACGCCGGCACCGAATACCCGACGCCGCTCGACGATGCCGGCCCGGAAGCCATGCAGCGCTGGTCGTGGCTCATCGACAACAATCTCCTGTCGATGGTCCGCGTGACGCGCGCCCTGCTGCCGCACATGGCGGCGGGCAGCAGCATCGTGAATCAGTCGTCGATCTGGGGTCACTCCGCGGTGGGTGGATTCTCGGCCTACGTGGCGAGCAAGCATGCGGTGATCGGCCTCACGCGGTCGCTCGCGATTGAACTCGCGCCGCGCGGCATCCGCGTGAATGCCGTCTGCCCGGGCTGGGTGCGTACCGAGGCGTCGATGCGCTCGCTCACGGCGATGGCGGCCGCGTCTGGCCGATCCGAGTTCGAGACGCTGGGCGACATACTCTCGGCCCAGGCCGTCCCCGAACTCCTGGAGCCTGCGGACATCGCCGGGGTCTACCTCTTCCTCGCCTCCGCGGATGCCCGCGCGATCACCGGTCAGTCGATCGTCGCGAGCCACGGCGAGCTGATGCACTGATGGTGCTCGCGAGCCGCACCGCGCTGGTCACGGGAGCTGCCACCGGCATCGGCCGCGCGACAGCGATCGCATTCGCTGCCGAGGGCGCGCGCGTGGCAGTCAATCATCATGGGCAACACGCCGAGGCGCAGGCGGTGGTCGATCTGATCCGCGGGCACGGCGGCGAAGCGATAGCGTTCGAAGCCGACGTGACGTCTGCCGACGCGCTCGCCGCGATGGTGGACGCGATCGGTCAGCAACTCGGGCCGATCGACATCGCGGTCCACAACGCCGGCGTCATCCAGGAGAAGCCGTTCCTCGAGACGAGCGAGGCGGACTGGGACTTCGTGGTGGGCGTCGACCTGAAGGGCGTGTTTCTGTGTTGCCGCGCGGTGCTCCCAGGGATGGTCCAGCGAGGACGCGGCTGCGTGATCAACATCGCCTCGGAACTCGGTCATCTCGGCCGCGCGCAGTACGCGCCGTATTGCGCCGCGAAGGCCGGCGTCATCGGTCTCACGCGCTCGCTCGCGAGGGAGTTCGCACCGGCCATCCGCGTGAACGCCATCGCGCCGGGTCCGGTCGAGACGCGGATGCTCTCGTCCGAGTTCATGAGTCCCGAAGTGCTCGAGATGGAGCGTGCGATCCCCGCCGGCCGCTTCGGCCGCCCGGAGGAGATCGCGGCCACCGCCGTATTCCTCGCCTCCGACGCCGCGAGCTTCTTTCATGGTCAGGTGCTTGGCCCGAACGGCGGCGCGCACATGGGGTGACCCATCGCTGAGGATGCGGGCTGACCGGCGTCGAATCCGGCCGCGGACTCCGCCAGGCGCACGGCTACAATCGGGCGCAGGAGGAGTCCCGATGACAACAACAAGGCAATCCCGCACCGCGCGATCTCTCGTGCGTGCGTGCGCAGGCATGCTCGGATGGGCGCTGGCGATCGCGGCCATCCTGATGCCGGCGACCTCCCGTGCCGCAGACACCGGTGACTACCCGAACCGCCCCATCCGCCTCGTCGTGCCCTTCGCGCCGGGCAGCGCCACCGACACGATGGCGCGCCTGCTCGCCAACGAGCTGTCGCAGAAGATGGGCCAGACCGTCGTGGTGGACGACCGGCCCGGCGCCTTCGGGCAGATCGCCGCGGTGCACGTGGCGCGCAGCGCGCCCGACGGCTACACGGTGTTCATGACCACGAACACGACGCACTCGGCGAATCCGCACCTCTACAAGACCCTGTCGTACGACCCGGTGAAGGACTTCGATCCGGTGGTGAGGAGTGCCACGCTGCCGTTCGTCGTCATCTGCTCCCCCGGGCTGCCGGTGAAGACGTTCCGTGAACTGCTCGCGTATGGACGCTCGCGGCCCGACGGGCTGACGTTCGCATCCGCCAGCAGTTCCTCGCTGGTGGCCGCGGAGACCATCGCGAGGCTCGGCCAGATCAAGCTCGTGAGCGTGCTGTACAAGGCGAGTCCGCAGGCCATCGGTGACGTCGCCTCGGGACGCGTGGACATGATGGTCGCGGACATCGCGACCGCCATGCCGCAGATCACGGGCGGTCGCGTGCGGCTGCTCGGCGTCGCCACGGAGAAGCGCCTCGCGTCGCTGCCCGACACGCCGCCGGTCGCCGACACGCTGAAGGGCTTCGAGATCGGCTCGTGGAACGGGCTGCTCGTCCCCGCCGGCACACCGAAGCCCATCGTCGCGCGGCTCGCCCGCGAACTCACCGCGATCCTCACGCGCCCCGACATCGCGGCGCGGCTCACCGGCATGGGCTTCGAGGTGGAACCGCTGGGTCCCGAACCCTTCGCGGCCTACCTGCGCAGCCAGCTCGACACCTGGGGCCGGCTCATCCGCGACGCCGGCATCCAACCCCAATAGGAATCACGACATGGCCGGTCCGCTGTCCGGAGTGAAGATCCTCGACCTCACCACCGTGGTGATGGGCCCGTTCGCGACGCAGATCCTCGCGGAACTGGGCGCCGAGGTGATCAAGGTGGAATCCCGCGAGGGCGACAACATGCGCCACGTGGGCCCCATGAAGTCCCCCGGGATGGGACACCTGTTCCTGCATCTCAACCGCGGCAAGCGCGACATCGTGCTCGACCTGAAGCAGCCCGAGGGTCGCGAAGCCGTGCTGCGGCTCGCCGCGCGCACCGATGTGCTCGTCTACAACGTGCGTCCGGCAGCGATGGCGCGCCTTGGGCTGTCGTACGAGGACGTCCGCGCCGTCAACCCGCGCATCGTCTACGTGGGCGCGTACGGGTACGCCGAGAAGGGACCGGGCGCCGGCCGCGCCGCATACGACGATCTCATCCAGGGCATCACCGGCCTGCCGTGGCTCACATCGCGCGACGGCACCGCCCCTCCCCGCTACGCGCCGGTGAACCTCGCGGACCGCGTCACCGGCCTGCACGCGGTGTATGCGATCACCGCGGCGCTCTTCCATCGCGAACGCACCGGCGAAGGCCAGTCGGTGGAGGTGCCGATGTTCGAGAGCGTCGCGCAGTTCGTGCTGGGCGACCATCTCGCGGGGATGTCGTACGAACCCCCGATCGGTGGCACCGGCTACGCGCGTCTGGCCGAGCGACGCCCGTACGCGACGAAGGACGGCTGGCTCTGTGCGCTGGTCTACAACGACCGCCAGTGGGATCGCTTCCTCCGCGCCGTGGATCGCGCCGACCTGCTGGAGGACGCCCGCTTCACGTCGCACGGCATGCGCGCCGCGCACATCGCGGAGGTCTACGAGTTCCTGGCCAGCCTCTTCGCCACGCGCACGACGGCCGAGTGGACTGCGCTGCTGTCGTCGATCGACGTCCCGGTCGCGCCGATGAACAAGGTCGCCGATCTGCTCGACGACGAGCATCTCGCCGCCACCGGCTTCTTCGAGCCGGAGGCGCATCCGACGGAAGGATCGCTGCTCGCGCCGCGCACGCCCACGGGATGGTCAGCATCCCCGCCCGGGCCGCGCACGCCGGCGCCCCTGCTCGGTCAGCATTCCGCCGAGGTGCTGCGCGAGGTCGGCTACTCCGACGACGAGATCGCGGCGATGGTGAAGAAGGACGTCACCCGAACGGGATCCGCCGGCTGATGGATTTCAGCTTCACACCCGAGCAGCGCGCCATCCGGGAGGCCGTGACGGCGTTGTGCGCGCCCTTCGACGCCGCCTACTGGCTGGAACGCGATCGCAGCGGAGGGTTCCCGCACGACTTCCATGCGGCCCTGGCGCGCGACGGATGGCTCGGCATCGCGATGCCCGAGGCGTACGGCGGTGCGGGGCTGGGAATCGTCGAGGCGTCGATCCTGACGCAGACGATCAGCGAATCCGGCGCGGGGTTCTCGGGCGCCTCGGCGATCCACATGAACATCTTCGGCCTGAATCCCGTCGTGGTGTTCGGGACCGATGAGCAGAAGGCGCGATGGCTGCCGCCGCTCATCCGCGGGGACGAGAAGGCGTGTTTCGCGGTGACGGAACCCGACGCCGGACTCGACACCACGCGCCTCACGACTTCCGCGCGCCGCGACGGCGATCGATACGTGCTGGATGGCCGCAAGATCTGGATCTCCACCGCGCAGGTGGCGGACCGCATGCTGATCCTGGCGCGGACCACACCACGCGCCGAGTGCCGCAAGCCCACGGAAGGCCTGTCGCTCTTCTACACGCGGCTCGATCGCGCGCATGTGGAGGTCCGCGAGATCCCGAAGATGGGGCGCAAGGCCGTCGACTCGAACATGCTGTTCATCGAGTCACTGCCCGTGCCAGTCGCCGATCGCATCGGCGAGGAAGACCGCGGCTTCGAGTACCTGCTGCATGGATTGAACCCCGAACGCATCCTGATCGCCGCCGAGGCCGTGGGGCTGGGCCGTGCGGCGCTCGCACGCGCCGTCGAATACGCGGGCGAGCGCATCGTGTTCGATCGCCCGATCGGCCGGAACCAGTCGATCCAGCATCCGCTCGCGCGCTGCTGGATGGCCCTGGAGGCCGCGGATCTCATGGTGTTCAAGGCCGCCTCGAAGTACGACGCCGGCGAACCCTGCGGACCGGAAGCGAATGCCGCAAAGTACCTGGCGGCCGAAGCATGCTTCCAGACATGCGAACAGGCGATGCTCACGCTGGGCGGCATGGGGTACGCACAGGAGTTCCACATCGAGCGGTACCTCCGCGAGGCAATGATCCCGCGGCTCGCGCCGGTGAGCCCGCAGCTCGTGCTGTGCTACATCGCGGAGAAGGTGCTGGGGTTGCCGAAGTCGTATTGAGCGGGCCATGCTGTTGTAGGAGCGGGCCATGCCCGCGAAAGCGGTCGATGCAAGGAAGCGCTTCAACCGCAACAATCACTTTCGCGGGCATGGCCCGCTCCTACAAGGTCCGACCCACCGCGCGTGGCGCTCCCATTGGGGGATCTACAAGGGGCCCTCCCCTTGTTCGTACTCCATGCGGCAAGCCGACGCGGGCCATCGGCCCGAGAGGCGGCCATGGGCCCCTCCTACAAAACCGGCACTTCGGGCACGGAAGGTGAATGTGCCACGCCCTCCTACCGCCCCGAAAACGCCTCCGCGAACGCCGCCACCGACCGGTCGACGAGCCGCTCGAAGCTCTCGGTGAGATGCGCCGACATCCGGATGAGGCGCGACCGCCCGTCCGCGGGGTTGTCGACCTCCTCGAGATACCCCTCGTCGATCGCGCGCTTCACGTACTTCATCGCCGTCTGCACGCCCACGCCCTTCACGTAGCCGTAGGCATCCGTCTTCGGGACAGCCTCGCCGCCGCGCAGCCACAACTCGGTGAAGAGGCGCGAGAAGTAGACGTCCGACAGCCCGGTGGCATGGAAGGTCTCGACCCACGCGGTGTCGAGTTCGCGCAAGGCGAGGAGGAACCGCGTCCGCTGCTCGCGCACCGCAACGGCCCGGCGGCGGGGGCGCGGCGCACCGGCAT
>VYME01000428.1_pt1 | contig 17475 bp, 8 predicted proteins | sample 5115281 | NCBI WGS metagenome assembly VYME01 (sample SAMN12291780, study PRJNA351875) | freshwater metagenome | isolation source: freshwater lake | place: USA: Michigan, Wintergreen Lake | collected 2013-08-08
GACGACAGCGGCACGTTCGTGGTGCCGAGGCCGAGCACGGTCGCGACGACGCCGTTGCTCGGCATGCCGCTCGCCGTCGCGATCCACGTCGTGCCGAGCCACGGCGCGGCCGAGGCCGCGAGCTGGTTCTGGCCACCGCTGCCCGCACAGCCAGTGCCGGCGGGGATCGCGGTCGCAGCACACGGCGCCACGACGCGCGCGAAGTACGCCGACGCCACGCCACCGACCGTCCGGAAGCCGCCGGCGACGAGCACTTCACCACTCGGATCGAAGGCCAGGTCCGTCGCCTCGGCGAAGCCCTCGACCGACAGTCGCCACGAGGCACCATCCCACTGCGCGAGGGCGGCGAAGCCGTTGCCGGTGGGAAGGGGAAACAGGCCGGCGGCGAGCAGGCCACCGCTCGGCAACGGCACGAGGCGGCGCACCGCGTTGAAGGGGCCCGTGGTCCCGAGGCCGCCGAAGGGAGCCCACACGCCACCAGCCCAGCGTGCGACACAGCCGACCACCTGGCCGTCGGCACGCTGGAAACGGCCGGCCGCCAGCAGCGTGCCGCCGGGCAATCCGATCAGTTCGTGCACCGGACCGTCGGCGCCACCGATCGTCTGCCAACTCCCGCCGCTGCGCACGGCGACCTGACCGGACTGGATGCCACCGCCCACCAGGAACTGGCCGGCGATGTAGACCTCGCCTGCCGGCCCCGTGGTCACCGCCGTCAGCGACGCGGGACCGAGCCCGGTGGCGACCGCGGACCACTGGCTGCCGTTCCAACGCGCGAGGCTGTCGACGGCAACCCCACCCGCGGAGTCGAACATGCCGGCGACATAGAGGTCGCCATTCGCGGCGATGTGCAGCGCGGCCACCTTGGGGGCGGTTCCGCCCGCGGTCGCCAGGCCACCGCCGAGCGGCGACCAGGCGCTGCCATTCCACACCGCCAGCGCCGCGATCGGCGAGCCACCGATCGTCTCGAAGGTACCGCCGACCACGATGCTGCCGTTCGGCAGGCTGCGGATCGCCGCGACCTGCGGGCCGAATTCGAGGGCGGCGAGGCCGGTGCCGAGCGGCTGCCAGCCGTTGCCGACGCGGCGCGCGATGCCGTTGCAGACGACGCCGTCGAGGTCGCGGAACGCGCCGGCGAGATAGACGTCGCCACCGGCGGTGCGATGCACGGCGCTGGTTGTGCGGCCGATGCCGAGGCTGCGCAGCGGCGACCAGGCGCTGCCGTTCCAGCGGGCGAGGCCGGAGCTGTCGCGTCCGCCGACGGTGGCGAACAAGCCGCCGGCGAACAGCTCGCCATTGCTGGTGCGCTGCAGCGCGACGACCGCCGAAAGGGACGGCCCCGACGGCTCGATGCCAGTGCCCATCGCCGACCACGCGGTCCCGTTCCACTGCGCGACCTTGAAGGCCGGCACGCCGTCCATGCTGTCGAACTGGCCGCCGACGACGACGTTCCCCGCGAACTCGGCCAGCGCGAGAGCCCCGACCGGGAATGGCGTGATGGAGCCCTGCGTGCCAGCGCCGAGCGGCGTCCACACGCTGCCGTTCCACTGCGCGAGGCTGGTGTTCGACGCCGCGAGGCTGGTGGCGAACAGGCCGCTGGCGAACAGGCCGCCGGAGCTGGTGGCCAACAGACCCTCGACCCGACCGACGAGCCCGCTGCCGAGCGGCGACCACACGCTGCCGTTCCAGCGCGCCACGCCGTTGGCGGCGACCCCATCGATCGATGCGAAGAGGCCACCGACCAGCAGGTCACCATTGGTGGCGAACGCCAGGCAATCGATCGCGACGAACTCGATCGGGGTGGCGGGTGTCACCACGCCGAGCGGCTGCCAACTGCCGCCACTGAGCCGTTGCACCGCCGTGCCGAGTCCCCCGAAGCAGGCGGCGTGCAGTTCGCCGGTCGGCGCCACCGCGAGTGCGGCGATCCTCTGCGCGTTCGGTTGCGCGATCGCGGACGACCAGCTGGAGCCGGTCCACACACGCAGCGGCGAGCCCGCCGGCCCCGAGGTCGAGAACTGCCCACCCGCCACCAGCTGGCCGTTCGGCAGCACGGCGAGCGCGTTGACCTGACCATCGAGCTGGCCGAGCGACGACCACTGGCCGGTGGCCGGATCGAACGCGGCGATGCCGTTCGCAGGCAGATCGCCGGCCAGCGTGAAGAGGCCGCCGACGACGAGCAACGGCCCGAGCGGCCCGGCACCGTCCGGATCCCATTCGCACAGGCAGGTCGCCGCCTCGTCGAGGCTCGGCACGCCGCGGCCGGTCGCGGTCGGTTGCAGTTCGCACTGCGCGATCGCCGTGGCAGACGTGGCGAGGACGAAGACGGCGAAGGAGGTCACGTTCATGCAGCAGCCCGCGGAAGGAAGGCGAAGAGGTTCACGGCGGGGCGGCGCTGCCGTCGCGACGCACTCGACCGATCAGAAGATACCGAGGGTCATGCTCAGCCGGTTGGTGCTGGTCACCGCGGTGATCGCACCGCCGAGGCCGAACTCGATCGGCACGACCTGCAGGTGCAGCACGCCGCCGACCAGCGCTGGCACCTGCGGCAACGCGATCGGCAGCTGCGCCTGACCGCCGCTCGGCACCAGCAGCCCGAGCGCGTCCGGCGTCACCAGCAGTTCGCAGCCGACAACCCCCTGCGGCAGCAGCGACGGCAACGGCAGCGACAGCGTGCCGAGGCCGAGCACCGTCATGCCGACGCTGTTCGCCGGCAGGCCGCTGGCGTCGGCGACGAAGGTCGTGCCGAGCCACGGCTGGGTCGACGACGCGAGCACGTTCGCGCCGCCGCTGCCCGTGCAGCCAGCGCCACCGGCGATCGCACTCGCCGCGCACGGCGCCACGAGGCGCGCGAAGTGGGCCGATGCGACGCCACCGACGGCGGCGAAGCTGCCGGCGACCAGCACTTCGCCAGCGGGATCGACCGCGATGTCCCACACTTCGAACAGGTCGCCCCCAAGCAGATCCCACGACGCTCCGTTCCAGTAGGCGAAGCCGGCGACCGACGAGCCGTTGTCGAACGAACCAGCCGCCAGCAGACCGCCACCGGGCAACACTCGCAGCCGCTGCGCCGTGCTGACGAAGGGCGTGGTGCCGAGCCCGCCGACCAGTTGGCCGTCGATGGACCGGAACGCGCCAGCCGCCAACAGCGCCCCGCCAGGCAGCACGACCAGATCGAACACCGGACCGTCGGCGGTGCCGATCGTCTGCCAGGTGCCACCCGCCGCTGCGGCGATGCGCCCGTTCTGGAAGATGCCGCCGGATGCGAAGAAGCCGGCGGCATAGGCGTCGCCAGCGGGCCCGGCCACCACTGCCGACAAGAACGCCGGGCCGAGGCCAGTCGCGATCGCCGACCACTGGCTGCCGTTCCAGCGCGCGACGCTGTCGACGGCGACGCCTCCGGCGAGGTCGAAGCTGCCGGCGACGTAGAGATCGCCGGAGTCGGTGACGTGCAGCGCTTGCACCACCGGCTGGCCACCTAGGGCGTTGGCCAGCCCCCCGCCGAGGGTCGACCAGGTCGTGCCGTTCCAGATCGCGAGTGCGGGTGCTGGCACGCCGCCAGCCGAAGGGAAGGCGCCGCCGACGACCACGTCGCCGGACGGCAGGCTGCCGATCGTCGCGACCGCCGGACCATTGCCGAAGGGATCGTCCATGCCGGTGCCGAGCGGCTGCCAGCTGTTGCCGACGCGGCGCGCGATGCCGTTGCAGGGCACACCGTCGATGTCGCGGAACGCCCCGCCGAGGTAGATCTCGCCCGTGCGCGTGCGATGCACCGCCGAGGTCGTGTTGCCGATGCCGAGGGCGCCCAGCGGGGCCCACACACTGCCGTTCCAGCGAGCAAGGCCGAAGCCTTCGCGACCGCTGATCCGGCCGAAGTTGCCCCCGGCGAACAGTTCGCCGTTGCTGGTGCGCTGCAGGGCGAAGACCGCCGTCGCCGCGGACGACTCGATGCCGCCGCCCATCGCCGACCAGGCGGTGCCGTTCCAGCGCGCGACCTTGAGGGCCGGCACGCCGCCGGCGACGTCGAACTGGCCCGCAGCGACGAGGCCACCGGCGAACTCGGCCAGCGCGAAGACGACGGTCTGCAGTTGCGAAGACGAGTTCTGCATGCCGCCGCCGAGCGAGTTCCAGCCGCTGCCGTTCCACTCCGCGATGTTGTCGTTCGTCGGCGCGCCCCCGAGGCCGAGCGTACCGCCCGCGACCACCGCACCGCTGCTGGTCGCCAGCAAGGAGCGAACACGACCGACGAGGCCACTGCCGAGCGGCGACCACACGCTGCCGTTCCAGCGCGCCACGGAGTCGGCGGCGACCCCCTCGATGGCGTTGAACTGACCGCCGACCAGCAGGTCGCCGTTGGCGTCGAACGCAAGGCAGTCGACCGACGCGGCGGACGTCGGCGATGCGGGCGACGCCGTGCCGAGGATCTGCCAGCCGCTGCTGCCCAGGCGCTGCACTTCCATGCCGTTGTCCGTCACGCAGGCGGCATGCAGTTCGCCGCTCGGCGACACGGCCAGCGTGAGGATCCCCCAAGCCAAGGGCTGCGCGATCGCAAACGACCAGGTCGAGCCAGTCCACACGCGCAGCGTCGAGCCCAGCTGCCCGCTGCTCGAGACCAGGCAGGAGGCGACCAGCTGGCCGTTCGGCAACGCCACCAGCGCGCTCACTTGCGCATCGAGCTGGCCGAGCGGCGACCATTGGCCGGTGGCCGGATCGAACATGGCGATGCCCTTCGCCGGCAGGTCGCCGGCCAACGTGAACCAGCCGCTGACGACGAGCCTCGGTCCGAGCGGCCCGGCTCCGTCCGGATCCCATTCGCACAGGCAGTCGGCCGAGCCGTCGAGGCTCGGCACGCCGCGGCCGCTCGCGGTCGGTTGCAGTTCGCACTGTGCCAGCGCGGTTGCGGACGTGAGGAGGACGACGGCAGCGAAGGAGGGCGTGTTCATGCAGAGGATCCGAGGAGGCCGGCGAACGTTCGCAGCCCGCGCTGCGGTCGGCGCGCGCGCGGCACGCGAGGCGTCAGAAGATACCGAGGGTCAGGCTCAGCCGGTTGGTGCTGGTCACCGCGGTGATCGCACCGCCGACGCCGAACTCGATCGGTGCGACCTGCAGCTGCAGCGTGGTCCCGGCGAACGCAGGGATCAGCGGCAAGGGCAAGGCCACTTGCGCGACGCCGCCGCTCGGCAGCACGAGGCCGAGCACGTCCGGCGTCACCAGCAGCGCACAGCCGGCACCGCCTTGCGGCAGCAACGACGGCAGCGACAGCGACAGCGTGCCGAGGCCGAGCACGCTCATGCCGACGCTGTTGGTCGGCATTCCACTCGCCGTCGCGGTGAAGATCTCACCGAGCCACGGCAGCCCGCTGGTGGTGAGTTGGTTGAGGCCGCCGCTGCCGACGCAGCCATTGCCGGCCGGGACAGCAGTCGCCATGCACGGTGCGACGAGGCGTGCGAAGTTCGCCGAGGCGACGCCGCCGACCGTGGTGAAGCTGCCGGCGACCAGCACTTCGCCGCTCGGGTCGACGGCGATGTCCAGCACGTCGAACAGATCGGGACCCAACAGGTTCCACGACGAACCGTTCCAATAGGCGAAGCCGGCGAGCGATGTGCCGGTGTCGAACGAGCCGGCCGCCAGCAAACCGCCACCGGGCAGCGTTCGCAGGCGCTGCGTCACGCTGATCGACGATGTGGTGCCGAGTCCGCCCAACGGCGCCCAGACGCCACCCGACCAGCGCGCCACGCAGCCGACCAACTGGCCGTCGATGGACTGGAACGCGCCAGCCGCCAGCAACGCCCCGCCCGGCAGCACGACCAGATCGAACACCGGACCGTTGGCGGTGCCGATCGTTTGCCAGCTACCGCCCACCGCCACGGCGATGCGCCCGTTCTGGAAGCTGCCGCCAGTCGCGAACAGCCCGGCGATGTAGACCTCGCCGATCGGCGACGACGCCACCGCGGACAGCAAGGCCGGACCGAGCCCGCTGCCGACCGCAGACCACTGGCTCCCGTTCCAGCGCGCGACGCTGTCGACGGCGACGCCCCCGGCCAGGTCGAAGCTGCCGGCGACGTAGAGATCGCCATTGCCAGCGACGTGCAATGCCTGCACCCAGGGTTGGGACCCGGCCGAGTTCGCGAGGCCGCTGCCGAGCGACGACCAGTTCGTGCCGTTCCACATCGCGAGCGCGGGTGCGGGCACGCCGCCGGCCGAAGGGAAGCCGCCGCCGACGACCACGTCGCCGGAGGGCAGGCTGCAGACCGTCGTGACCGCCGGGCCGATGCCGAAGGGATCGTCGATGCCGCTGCCGAGCGGCTGCCAACCGTTGCCGACGCGGCGCGCGATGCCGTTGCAGACGACGCCGTCGATGTCGAGGAACGAGCCGCCGAGGTAGACCTCGCCCGTGAGCGTGCGGTGCACAGCTGTCGTCCCGTTGCCGACGCCGACAGCCCGCGCCGGAGCCCACGTGCTGCCGCTCCAGCGCGCCAGGCCAACGCCGTCGCGTCCGCCGACCGTGCGGAAGTCGCCGACCGCGAACAGTGCGCCGCTGCTGGTGCGATGCAGCGCCTGGACCGACGACGGCGCACCGAAGGCCCCATACTGCTCGATGCCGCCGCCCATCGCCGACCACACGGAGCCGTTCCACTGCGCGACCTTGAACGCGGGCACGCCGCCGGCGAGGTCGAACTGCCCCGCGGCGACGACACTGCCTGCGCTCTCCGCCAGTGCGTAGGCACCCGCATAGAACGGCAAGACCGTGCTCTGCGTGCCGCTGCCGAGCGCTTGCCAACTACTGCCGTTCCACTGCGCGACGTTGGCCGCGACCGGTGGACTGCCGACGGCGAACATGCCACTGGCGAACAGCGCCCCGCTGCTCGTCACCAGCAGGTCGTGGACCGCGCCGTCGACGCCGCTGCCGATCGCCGACCAGCTGCTGCCGTTCCAGCGCGCGACACCGGCGGCGGCCACGCTGTCGATCGCGCCGAAGGCGCCACCGATCAGCAGGTCGCCGTTGGTGTCGAACGCGAGCGCCTCGATGCTGAGGATCGAAGTCAGCGCCCCCGCTGCCGCCGTGCCGACGAGCTGCCAACCACCGCTGACGAACTGCTGCAGTTCCACGCCGAAGCCGGTCGCGCAGACCGCGTACAATTCCCCGTTCGGCGACACCGCCAACGCGTCGACCGCAATCGCGTTCGGTTGCGGGATCGCCGCCGTCCAGGCCGTGCCGGTCCAGACCTGCAGCACGGTGCCGCTCGGCGCCGGCGTCGCGAACAAGCCACCGGCGATCAGCAAGCCGTTCGGCAGCACGGCGAGCGACAGCACCTGCCCGAGGAGACCTGGAAGCGGCGACCACTGGCTGGTGGCGGGATCGAAGGCGGCGATGCCGTCGACCCGCAGATCGCCGGCCAGCGAGAACGAGCCGCCAACGACCAGGCGCGGTCCGAGGGGTCCACTGCCGTCCGGATCCCATTCGCACATGCAGTAGGCCGGCCGGTCGAGGCTCGGCAGACCACGGCCGGTCGCGGTAGGTTGCAGTTCGCACTGCGCGAGCGCGGTCGCGGAGGTGGCGAGCACGAAGGCAGCGAAGGAGGTCACGTTCATGCAGCAGCCCGCGGGAGGAAGGCGAAGGAGTTCACGGCACGGCGGCGCTGCCATCGCGACGCACACGACCGATCAGAAGATACCGAGGGTCAAGCTCAGCCGGTTGGTGCTGGTCACCGCGGTGATCGCACCGCCCACGCCGAACTCGATCGGTGCGACCTGCAGCTCCAGCGCGATCCCGGCGAACGCGGGCACCAGAGGCAATGGCAGGGCCACTTGGGCGACGCCGCCGCTCGGCAGCGCGAGGCCGAGCACGTCCGGCGTCACCAGCAGCGCACAGCCGGCACCACCTTGCGGCAGCAGCGACGACAGCGGCACGTTCGTGGTGCCTAGGCCGAGCACGGTTGCCACGACGCCGTTGCTCGGCATGCCGCTCGCCGTCGCGATCCACGTCGTGCCGAGCCATGGCGCGTCTGCAGCCGCGAGTTGGTTCTGGCCGCCGCTGCCGGTGCAACCGCTGCCCGAGGCGACCGCCGTCGCGGCACACGGCGCCACGACGCGCGCGAAGTACGCCGACGCCACGCCGTCGATGCTGCGGAAGCTGCCGGCGACCAGCACTTCGCCACTCGGATCCAAAGCCAGGTCCTTCGGTTCGAAGGACCCTTCCGCCAACAGGCGCCACGACGAACCGTCCCAATGCGCGAACGCGGCGACGTTGGTGTCGGTCGGGAACCGGCCCGCGGCGAGCAGGCCACCGCTGGGCAACGGCAACAGCCGGCGCACGAAGTTGACGAGGCCCGTGGTACCGAGACCGCCGAAGGGCGCCCACACGCCGCCAGCCCAGCGGGCGACGCAACCAACCGGCTGGCCGTCGATGTGCTGGAAGCTGCCGGCCGCCAGCAACGTGCCGCCCGGCAGGGCGAGGAGTGCGAGCACCGATCCGTCGGCGGAGCCGATCCCCTGCCACGTGCTGCCGTTGAGCACGGCGATGTTGCCGGGCGGGAAGACGGCGCCGGGCGCGAACTGCCCGGCGATGTAGACCTCACCGGTCGGCGACGAGGTCACCGCAGTGACGAACGCCGAACCGAGACCACCACCGACCGCCGACCACTGGCTGCCGTTCCAACGGGCGACGCTGTCGACGGCGACCCCACCCGCCGCGTCGAACAGGCCGGCGACGTAGAGGTCGCCGTTCGCAGCGACGTCCATCGACAGGACCGCGGCGTTGATGCCGCCACCGAAGCCGAGGCCGGTGCCGAGCGACGACCACGCGGTGCCGTTCCAGCGCGCCAGCCCTGGAATCGGCGCACCGCCGATCGTCGCGAACGCGCCGCCGGCCACGACGTCGCCGTTCGGCAGGCTGCGGATCACCACGACCTCCGGGTCGGCATCGAGGGACGCGAGGCCGGCGCCGACGGGCTGCCAACCGGTGCCGACGCGCTTGGCGATGCCGTTGCAGGCGACACCGTCGATGTCGCGGAAGTTCCCGGCGAGGTAGACGTCGCCGGTGGCGGTGCGGTGCACGGCGCTGGTCTCGCGGCCGATGCCGACGCTGCGCGGCGGCGACCACGTGGTGCCGTTCCACCGCGCGAGACCCAAGCTGTCGCGCCCGCCGACGGTCGCGAAGCCGCCGGCAGCGAACAGTTCGCCGTTGGCGGTGCGCTGCAGGGCGATGACGATCGACGGCCCGCCGAACGATCCGAACTGCTCGATCCCGCTGCCCATCGCCGACCAGGCAGTGCCGTTCCAGTGCGCGACCTTGAAGGCGGGCACACCGCCGGCGCCGTCGAACTGTCCCGCGGCGACGATGCCGCCCGGCACTTCGGCCAGCGCGAAGACGCCAGCCTGGAACGGCGAGTACGTGCTCTGCGTGCCGCTGCCGAGCGGCTGCCAGCTGCTGCCGTTCCACTGCGCGACGTTGTCGCTCGGCGGCGAACCACCGAGAGTGAACAGGCCGCCGGCGAACAACGCCCCGGTGCTGGTCGACAACAACGACCAGACGCGACCGGCGAAGCCGCTGCCGAGCGGCGACCACGCACTGCCATTCCAGCGCGCCACGCAATTGGCGGCGACCCCGTCGATCGAGTCGAACAGGCCGCCGACCAGCAGGTCGCCGTTGCTGGCGAACGCGAGGCAGTCGATCGACGCGACCGTCGCCAGCGGTGGAGGCGACGAAGTGCCGAGTACTTGCCAGCCGCTGCTGCCCAGGCGCTGCACGTCCATGTTGGGCCCCGACACGCACGCGGCGTGCAGTTCGCCGTTCGGCGCCACCGCCAAGGCGTGGATCGTCAGCGCCATCGGTTGCGCGATCGCCGACGACCAGGCGGAGCCGGTCCAGACGCGCAGCGGCGACCCCATCTGCCCAGCACTCGAGAACAGTCCAGCGGCGACCAGTTGGCCGTTCGGCAGCACGGCGAGCGCGCTCACCTGACCGTCGATCGAGCCGAGCGACGACCACTGGCCGGTGGCCGGATCGAACGCGGCGATGCCGTTCGCAGGCAGATCGCCGGCCAGCGTGAAGAAGCCGCCGACGACGAGCCGCGGCCCGAGCGGCCCGGCACCGTCCGGGTCCCATTCGCACAGGCAGGTCGCCGTCTCGTCGAGACTCGGCACGCCGCGGCCGCTCGCGGTCGGTTGCAGGTCGCACTGCGCGAGCGCGGGAACGGTTACAGCCAGCACGAAGAAGGCAGCGGGGACGTGCATGCGGGCCACGCAAGGCACTCGCCGTGCCGGCCGCCAGCGATCCCGGAACTGGGCCCGCACTGCCGCAAGTCGTTGCGGGGCCGACGGCAACCGCGCGAAGGCCAGGGGCCGCAGCCGCGCTGGTGCGATCGCGCACGGCAGTCGGTGCTGGATCGAGCAACCGGAGAATCGCTCACCCAGGAGAGCGGTTGCGCTCGCCGGGGACAAAGGCCCGGGTTCTCGGCCTTTGGGCGCGGCCGTCGCGACGCACCCGTCGGTTCAGAAGACGCGGAGGGTCAGGCTCAGCCGGTTGGTGCTGGTCACCGCAGTGATCGCACCGCCGACGCCGAACTCGATCGGTGCGACCTGCAGGTGCAGCACGCCGCCGACCAGCGACGGAACCACCGGCAGTGGCAACGGCACCACGGCGGCGCCCGCGGCCGGCACGGCGATGCCGAGCACGTCCGGTGTCACCAACAGTTGGCAGCCGGCAACGCCTTGCGGCAGCAGCGAGGGCAGCGGCACGTTCGCAGTGCCGAGGCCGAGCACGGTCACCGCGAGCGCGTTGTTCGGCATGCCGCTCGCCGTCGCCACCAGGATCTCACCGAGCCAAGGCAATCCGTTCGTCGCGAGCTGGTTCAGGCCGCCGCTGCCCGTGCAGCCATTGCCCGCGGCGACCGCCGTCGCCGCACACGGGGCGACGAGGCGCGCGAGGTTCGCGGAGGCCACGCCAGCCACCTCGCTGAAGCTGCCGGCGACCAGCACTTCGCCGCTCGGGTCGATCGCGAAGTCCTGAGGCTGGTCCTGCAGATCGAGGATGTCGTCGCCCAGCAGCGTCCACGCCGCGCCGTTCCAGCGGGCGAAACCAACGAAGCCGGGACCGTTTTCGAACACTCCTACCGCGAGCAGATCACCGCCCGGCAACACTCGCAGCCGGCGCACCGCGTCGAATGTGGAGTTGAGGCCGAGACCGCCGAGCGGCGACCACGTCCCACCCGACCAGCGGGCCACACAGCCGACCTGCTGGCCGCCGATGCTCCGAAACCCGCCGCCGACCAACAGGTCCCCGCCCGGGAGCACGAGGAAGTCCATCACCGGCCCGTCAGGCGTGGCGATCGTCGACGACGTGGCCCCACTCACGACCACGATCTGGCTGGTCTGGAAGAAGCCGGTGATGAAGTTGCCGGCGACGTAGACCTCTCCCGTGGGCGCGGTCGTCACGGCCGACAGGGACGCAGCACCGAGGCCCGCGGCGACCGCCGACCATTGGCTGCCGTCCCACCGCGCGACGCCTTCGACCGGCACACCACCCGCGAGGTCGAAGCTGCCGGCGACGTAGAGTTCTCCGTTGACGGCGACGTGCAAGGCCTGCACCGCGGGGAAACCACCCACCGTGTTGGCGAGTCCACTGCCGAGCGTCCCCCAGCTCGTACCGTTCCACACGGCGAGCCCCGCAGCCGGCACGCCACCGGCCGAAGGGAACACGCCGCCGACGACCACCTCGCCGGACGGCAGGCTGCGAATGAGCGAAACCACGGGCCCCGTGCCGAAGGGGTCGGCAATGCCACTGCCGAGCGGTTGCCAGCCGGTGCCGACGCGGCGCGCGATGCCGTTGCAAGCGACGCCGTCGATGTCGCGGAACGATCCGCCGAGGTAGACGTCGCCGGCCGGAGTGCGATGTAGGGCTGTGGTGGCGCCGCCGATGCCGACCGCGCGCAGCGGCGTCCAGTTGCTGCCGTTCCAACGAGCGAGGCCGATGCCGTCGCGACCGCCGATCGAAGTGAAGTTGCCTGCGGCGAACAACTCGCCACTGGCGGTGCGCTGCAGGGCGAAGACCGACGACGGCGCACCGAGCGGGCCGAGCTGCTCGATGCCGCCGCCCATCGCCGACCACGCGGTCCCGTTCCATTGCGCGACCTTGAAGGCCGGCACGCCGCCGGCCACGTCGAACTGTCCCGCAGCAACCACCCCGGTCGCGGTCTCGGCCAGGGCGTTGACGCCGGCGAAGACGTCGATGTAGGTACTCTGCGTACCGTTGCCGAGCGCCTGCCAGCTGGTGCCGTTCCACCGCGCGATGTTGGTTCGCTGAGGCGAACCGCCGGCGAAGAAGAGACCGCCGGCGAACAGCGTCCCGCTGCTGGTCACCAACAGGTCTCGCACCACGCCCGTGACCCCGCTGCCGATCGGCGCCCAGGTGCTGCCGTTCCAACGGGCCAGGTTGGCGGCCGCCACGCCTTCGATCGAGTCGAACTCACCGCCGACCAGCAGGTCCCCGTTGGCGTCGAATGCCATGGCATGCACCCTGGGCACCGCTGCGGAAGGCCCGACGACCGAGGTCGCCACGGTGCCGATGGTCTGCCAGCCGGTGCTGCCGAAGCGCTGCACGTTCGTGCTGACGCCGGTCGCACAGGCCGCGAACAACTCGCCGGTCGGCGACACGGCCAGGCCGAGCACCGCGAGGCCGCTCGGCTGCGGGATCGCTGCCGACCAGGAGCTGCCCGTCCAGATCTGCAGCACGGACCCAGTGCCGACGGGATCCTGGAAGTCGCCACCCAGCAGCAGTTGGCCACCGGGCAACGCGACCACCGACAGCAGCACGCCCTGCGGAGCATCGAGCCGCGCCCACTGACCCGTGGCGGGATCGAAGGCGGCCACGGATCGAGCCGGTTGGTCGCCGGCGAGCCGGAATCGACCGACGACGACGAGTCGTTCCCCGATCGGACCAGGTCCATCGGGATCCCACGAACACAAGGCCGTGGCCTGGCGATCGAGGCTCGGCATACCGACCGTGGTTGCAGTCGGCACCAGATCGCACTGGGCGATCGCAGCCGCGGCGGCGAAGAAGAACGCCAGGGGACGACGAAGGGGCATGCCCGCCCTCGAGCACGGCGTGTGCCACGCGACGCCGCGGCGCGGGGCTCCGGGCGCTTCGTCGGCGGACACTGAGGTTACGAGCTCGCGGTGCTCCCGTCGGCGATGCCGGGGCGCGATCGCGCTCGCTGCGCGTTCGGCTGCGCGCGGTCGCCGCGGAAGAGCGACTGCCATCGCCGGCGACGGCAGCGAAGCTCTCGGCATGGCACGCGCGCTGTCCACGGACCTCGACGACCCTGCGGCGCGGCCGTACTTCGTCTGGGACGAGGACATGACGATGGCCGAAGTGCGAGCGCGGCTCGCATCGCCCGACGTGCGCGAACGGGCGCTGTGGATGGCGCGCGTGATGCGCGAAGCCCGCTATCGCGACGTCTGGAAGCTGCTGCGGCTCCGCGACGTCGTCGCCGACTTCGCCGCCATCGAACCGCACCTCGGCCGCATGCGCGGGTTCTGGCGCTGGCTCCTCGACGGATGGCGTGACGATGGATTCCTCCCCCGGACTTAGTCGCCTGCAGCACGACCTGCTGCAGGAGTTCTTCGCTCGCGTGGACAGCGCGTAGCGCCGGCCTTCGCTGTTCGGTCGATCAGCCGACCGGCAGCGGATCGAACGTCATCTGCCGCGGCTCGCAGGTCCGCGACGCGAGGTCGAAGGCGAGGCAGCGGTCGTGCGGCAGCGAGTAGACGTGCAGCGTCGCGGTGACGTCGCCGCCCGGCCGCGCCGGATTGCCGAGGCGATGGATCGCGCGCGTGCGATCGACGGTGGCGACGGCGCCGACGGTGGCGATGACGCCTTCGCCGGTGCGCTGCAGGCCGACGTTGCCGGTGCGGCCCTGGCAGTTGGCGGCGACCGCGGCGTCGGCGAGCGACGCGCCGGGCACCAGCTGGAACGTCTCCTCGGCGATCTGCCCGCGCACGAGGCGAACCCAGCCGCAGTTGCCGGCGTGGTTGTGGATCGGCGTCTGCTGGCCGGGCGCCCACGTCAGCACCAGGATGTCGAAGTGGCGGCTGCGGTGCACTGGGCGGCGTGCGTACTTGTCGGGCAGCACGCCGACGAAGCGCTTCAGCTCGGCGTCGTCGAGTTCGCCGTCGGCGAGGATCTGCTGCACACGCGGCACGGTGATGTCCGCAGGTGCGAGCGCTTCGAGACGTTCGATCAGGGACTGCAGACGAAGGCGCGCCATGGGCCGGCATGGTGCCGGCGGGTGCGGCGGCGACGAGGTGGCCGAGGTGCGCAGCGGCCTTGCTCGAGGCCGCTGCGAGGCGAACGCCGCGGAGCCAGGGCTACGCGCCGTACTTCTTGATCGCGGTGTCGAGCTTCGGCAGCACCGACAGGATGTAGAAGGCGACCAGCGCGACGGCGCCGGCGATGGTCAGGAAGAACAGCGTCGGCTTGTCGGCCATCGCCCCCTGCAGCACGCCGAGGAAGCCGGAGAACTTGTTGCCGACCGCCGAGGCGAAGAACCAGCCGCCCATGGTCAGGCCGACGAAGCGCTTCGGGCTCAGCTTGGTGACCAGCGACAAAGCCATCGGCGACAGGCACAGCTCGCCGACGGTGACGATCGCATAGAAGCCCATCAGCCACATGCCGCTGACCTTGTGCGCGCCGTTCTCGCCGACGATGCCGGCGAGCGCCATGAACAGCGCCGCCACCGCCGTGATCGCCATGCCGGCGAAGATCTTGCGGGCCGTGCTGAAGTCGACGCCCTGCCGCAGCAGGCGGGCGAAGAACAGCATCACCAGCGGCGTCAGCAGGACGACGAAGAACGCGTTCCACGACTGGTAGAGCTCGGGGTTCGCGGTGCGCAGGTACTTGCCCGGCTCGACCGTCGGCGGATTGCCGGCGTAGAGCGTCTCGAAGCGCGCCGGCGTCACCAGGTAGGTCGGATAACGCTGCTCGCCGGCCGTGCGCACGAAGGCGACACGCTGCTCCGCCTTGGCCCCGTCGGCGACCTTGACCGTCGTCACCGGCAGGCCGTGCGCATCGGTGTCCTCGACCACGTCGACCTTGGCGAACACGTCGACGCTGAACTTCTTCCACGCCTTCTGCTCGTCGGTGAGCTCGCCGGTCAGCGGCAGCGATTCGACCTTCACGGCCGGCGGCAGCTTGGCGGTCAGCTCGGCGAGGCTCGCCGCGTCCATGCGCTTCTGGCCGAACATCTTCGTCTGCTGCTCGCTGGCGATCGGCAACAGCGTGTCGCGGTGCGGGCGCGGCACCGACGCATCGGCGTTGCCGTAGTAGCTCGGGTAGGCCGAGCCGGCGAACACCGGGAACGTGTCGGCGACGAGCACCACCGGATCGGGCTGGCCGAGATGGCGGGCGGTGTTCTCGTCGGCCCACGTCGTCATCGCGCTGCCGTTCAGGTGCAGCACCATGAAGAACGTGCCGCCGGCGAGGTAGACCGGCAGCAGCGCGCGCAGGCCGGGCTTCTCCTCGTCGCTGGCGCGCTTCGACAGGTTGGCGAAGAACAGCAGGATCGGGATCGCGCCGAGCAGGAAGCCGAAGTCGGTGGCCTTCACCAGCTTGGTCACGCTGGTCGGCAGCAGGAACGCGGCGATCGCCCAGCCGATGGTGCCGACGAGGAACGCCGGGCCGAGGATCTTCAGCAGGATCTCCGAGAACGGCGTGTCCTCCGGGTTCGTGCCCGGCACCCGATCGGCGCGCTCGAGCGTCTTCCAGCTCGCGAGCAGGATCACGACCGACGCCAGCATGCCGAAGCCGGCGGCGAGGAACGCGGCTTCCCAGAACCACTCGTTGCGCGTGTACGCCGCCAGGAAGTTGGCGGTGAACGCGCCGATGTTGATCCCCATGTAGAAGATGTTGAAGCCGGCGTCGCGCTTGGGATCCCCCTTCACGTACAGGTTGCCGACCATCGCCGAGATGTTCGGCTTGAAGAAGCCGTTGCCGATGCACAGCAGCACGAGCCCGACCGGGAACGTCCACGACTTGCCGGTGCCGAGCAGGAAGAACCCGGCCGCGAACACCAGTCCGCCGATCAGCACCGACTTGCGGTAGCCGAGGAAGCGGTCGGCGAGCAGGCCGCCGAGGTACGGCGTGAAGTAGACGAACGCGAGGTAGATGCCGTAGATCTCGTTGGCGAAGTCGGCCGGCAGGCCGAGGCCACCGCGCTCGGTGTCCTTCGCGTAGAGCATCAGCACCGCGACGATCGTGTAGAAGCCGAGGCGCTCCCACATCTCGATGAAGAACAGCCGGTAGAGGCCGACCGGATGGCCAGTGAACATGGAGCCGGCGGCGGGAGTGCTGGGATTCATGGCGCTGCGAGGGAGGGACACGCGCGACCGCGGGAGCGATCGCAGCCAGGGGGACGAGCGGGCGAACGGTAGCGAGCGAGCGCCGACGAGGCACCGACCAAGCACGCACGGACGCATGTCCTGCGCACAGGTCGCCCGGCCGGCGAGGCGCCGCCGTTCGCAACCGCCGTGCCCGTTCGCGAGCCGCGGCCACCCTCGCTCTTGCCTGCCGCCGCCGCCGCCGCCATCCTGCGTCCCCCCCGCCAAGGAGCCGATTCGCATGGGCCGTCAGTGGCTGCACAGCAAGAAAGAGGTCACCGCCAACCGCCGCGCGCAGATCACCAGCAAGCTGGTCCGCGAGATCATGGTCGCCGCCAAGATGGGCGTGCCCGATCCGGCGATGAACCCGCGCCTGCAACTCGCCGTCGATGCCGCGCGCAAGCAGTCGGTGTCGAACGACGTCATCAACCGCGCGATCAAGAAGGGCTCGGGCCAGGGTGAGGACGCGGTCAACTACGAGCTGGTGACCTACGAAGGCATGGGCCCGTGCAACGTGCCGGTCATCATCGAGTGCTTGACCGAGAACCGGAACCGCACCGCGCCCGACATCCGCACGCTGTTCAAGGACGCGCAGTTCGGCAGCAAGGTGATGTTCCTGTTCGACCACGTCGGCATCGTCGAAGCGACGCACCCGGTCGCCGGGCAGGACCTGGAGACGGCGGCGATCGAAGCCGGCGCGCAGGACGTCGAGAAGCTCGAGAACGTGAAGGAAGAGGAGAGCGGCGGCCGCTTCTTCACCGAGAAGACCGACATGTTCCCCGTCGCGGGAGCATTGAAGAAGATGGGCTGGCACGTCGCCACCGCCGAGCTCGGCTACCGCGCCAAGGACGCGGTGGTGCTCGGCGACGAGGAGCGCGCGAAGGTCGCGGCGTTCCTCGAACGCCTCGACGAGAACGACGACGTGCACCGCGTCTACGCCGGCCTGAAGTGAGCTGGCGGTGACGGTCGACTGCGGTGCGGTTCAGGCCTCGCGCACCAGCAGCGGCAGCCGTTCGCGCTGTGCCACCTCGAGCGCCTGCAGCAGCCCCGCGTAGCCGCGGCGCGCCGCCGCCAGCAGTTCGCCGCCGGCCGGCGCTGGCAGCGCGC
>VYME01000546.1_pt1 | contig 17386 bp, 14 predicted proteins | sample 5115281 | NCBI WGS metagenome assembly VYME01 (sample SAMN12291780, study PRJNA351875) | freshwater metagenome | isolation source: freshwater lake | place: USA: Michigan, Wintergreen Lake | collected 2013-08-08
CTCGAGCAGACGACCAGGCACGTCACTTTCCTTGCTGAACTGCGCGATCTTTCCGAGTACCGGCAGGTACTGGTTGGATACCTCAAGTGGCGGCGCCACGATGAGGAAGAAGTAGTTGACCGACTTGTCGTCGATGGCCTTGAAGTCCACGCCGTCCTTCTTGCGCCCGAACGCGACGCGCAGACGGTTGACGACGAGAGAGCGGCAATGCGGAATCGCGATGCCACGACCGATTCCGGTAGAGCCGAGATTCTCGCGGCGCTTGAGCATCTTGAACAGCATGCCCTCGGACTTTTCGTCGAGCTGGAGCAGCCCGATCAGTTCTTTGAGTATCTCGTCCTTGCTCGTACCCTGAAGCTCGAGCTGGACGGCGTCTTCGGAGAAAAACTCGCGCAGTTCCATAGCCCCATATCCTAACCCCTCAGCGTCGGGAGTCAAACCGTTTCGTTGCCGAGATTCTCCGGCCAGACTAACTTGACGGTATGTCCAAGTCCTTGCCCCGCAAGACATTTCCCTTCGCCGTCCCCCAGCCGACGCCGCTGTATCTGGCGCCGATGGCGGGGGTCTCGGAATCTCCCTTCCGTCGCCTGTGCCACAGCCATGGCGCCGATGTCGTCGTCACGGAGTTTCTGTCGGCAGAGGGGATTCGGCGCGAGAATGCCGCGACCATCAGCAAGTTGCGCTTCAATGTGGACGAGCGGCCCATCGGCGTGCAGATCTTTGGTGCCGATCCCGTCGCGATGGCCGACGCCGCCGCGATGGTGACGGACCTGTTCATGCCGGACTTCGTCGACATCAACTTCGGCTGTCCTGTCAAGAAGGTCGTGCGTCGCAATGGTGGCTCGGGGTGTCTCAAGGATCTCGATCTGGTCGAGGAGATCATCCGGGCCGTCTCGAAAGCCACGCACCTCCCCGTCACGGTCAAGACGCGGAGTGGGTGGAACGAAGAGATGCGCGATCCGGTCGGCATTGCCCTACGGATGCAGGACGCCGGCGCCAAGGTGTTCGCGCTGCACGCCCGGACGCGCACACAGATGTATACGGGCCAAGCCAACTGGGATGAGATCGCGAAGGTTGTGGAGGCCCTCGATATCCCCGTCCTCGGCAATGGCGACATCAAGACGGCCGAAGACGCCAAGCGAATGCTCGACCACACCAAGGCCGACGGGCTCATGATTGGTCGTGGCTCCTACGGTCAGCCGTGGATATTCCGCCAGACCCGTGCGCTGATCAACGGCGAGCCGCTGCCGGCCGCGCCTGCCGTGCACGAGCGTTTTGCCGTCGCGCTCGACCATGCGCGTATGGTACAGAGCTACGAAGCAGATCCCATCGGGGCCGCCATCGAGTTCCGCAAGCACCTCGGCTGGTATGTGAAGGGCCTTCCCAACTCCGCCGACCTCCGTGCAAAGTTGCATCAGGTGCGGGACTTCGCTGAAGTCGAAACCATTTTCGCGAATTACCGGCAGTTTTACGCCGAGTACGTGGCGCGCGGCCTCAAAGGTGACGATCCCGACGTCTCCAGTCTGAGCTGCGAGGCGGCGTAGCGACGGCCCTCCGCCGGTACGTGTTCGTGTTGCTGGAACCCGTATCGGGCGTTTAGTGTATACGGGCAGACGTCGGCGCAGGACCGTTCGAACCGGGGGTGACTGGCTTCGACGGGGTTGGTGAAGCTCTGGTAGCGTGCCCAGGTCCTCGAGCACCTGGTAAAACACTCGGGAACATTCCAATCGCGAACAACAACCTCGCGCTCGCTGCCTAACCTTCGGGTTACGTAGCAGTGCTCACGCGGCAGCCCGCCCGGGGCGGCACGTGAGTATCGCAAATCTGGGCTAGTCTTTCGGTGCGCGTTCCGTCAAAAGGCGAAACTCAAGAACGCTTGTCCCGCGGTGGGCTTTCCATTGGCCAGCCAAGGGAGACCTCAATCAATGGAATACGCACGTAGAAGCTGGGGTCGATCTAGTCTCGGACAGGGGTTCGATTCCCCTCACCTCCACTAGCGACAGGAACGGCCGGTATCCTCTCCTCGAGGGTACCGGCCGTTTCCATTTCGAAGACCGTCAGCCGTCAATCAGCGGTCAATCAGCGGTCAATCGGCCAGCGAGGCATGAGCAGCCGCCAGACGGGCCACAGGGACCCGGTAAGGCGAGCAGGAGACATAGTCCATCCCTGCGGCATGGCAGAAAGCCACGCTGCGTGGCTCGCCTCCATGTTCCCCACAGATGCCCACCTTGAGACCGGGCTTGGCTTCGCGGCCATCCCGCACGGCCCACGTGATCAGCTTGCCCACGCCTTTGGCGTCGAGCACTTGGAAGGGATCGTCGGGATAGATGCCCCCCTCGACGTACCGTGGCAGGAAACGTCCTGCGTCATCGCGGCTCAAGCCAAAGGTGGTCTGCGTCAAATCATTCGTGCCGAACGAAAAGAAGTCCGCCTCTATCGCGATCTCGTCGGCCGTGAGCGCGGCCCGGGGGAGTTCGATCATGGTGCCAATGAGGTACGGGACACGCTCACCCATGACACCCATCACCTGTTCGGCGGCGCGTTCGATAATCGCCCGCTGATGACGGAACTCCGTGACGTCCGAAATCAGTGGCACCATGATTTCCGGACGGACGTCGATCCCGCGACGGCAGGCACGGACCGCAGCCTCGAAGATGGCGCGCGCCTGCATCTCCGTGATCTCGGGATAGACAATACCGAGCCGGCAACCGCGATGCCCGAGCATCGGATTCGTTTCGCGCAACGACGAGACCACGCGCGACAGCTCCTGCCGTGACAAGTTGAGCGACGCGGCGAGCAGCGAAGACTCCTCACCCCCGTGCGGCAGAAACTCGTGCAACGGCGGGTCGAGCAATCGGATGGTTACCGGGCACGCATCCATCGCCTGAAAGATGCCTTCGAAATCGGCACGCTGCATCGGCAGCAACTTCTCCAGCGCGCGGCGGCGTCCGGCCTCATCGCGCGCGACAATCATCTCGCGCATGGCCGTGATGCGGTCACCTTCGAAGAACATGTGTTCAGTGCGACACAGGCCAATGCCTTCTGCACCGAAGTTGCGGGCCACGCGGGCATCGCGCGGGGTATCGGCGTTGGCGCGCACGCGCAACCGGCGATATTCGTCGGCCCATCCCATCACCTTGGCGAAGCCCCGGTACGTCGGTGCCTCGCTCTCCGGCTGTTGGCCGGCAATGACCCGCATGACCTCGCTGGGTTGTGTCGGAAGATCGCCAAGAAACACACGGCCGGTGCCACCATCGAGGGTGAGCCAATCCCCTTCGGTCACGACCGTGTCGCCAACGCGCATGCTGCGCTGGTCGGGGAGGATTTCCATGGCCGTGCAGCCAACGATGGCACACTTGCCCATTCCGCGAGCCACGACAGCCGCGTGGCTGGTCATGCCGCCGCGCGCCGTGAGGACGGCGCGCGCCGCGACGATGCCGTGGAAGTCTTCGGGTGTCGTTTCTTCGCGGACGAGAATGACCTGCTCACCGTTCTGCTGGCGCCGTTCCGCAACGTCGGGATCGAACACCACGATTCCGCTCGCAGCACCGGGACTTGCCGGCAATCCCACGGCCACAGGGGTGGCCTGCGACGACGTCGCAATGACGCGATGCAACAACTGATCGAGCTGATTGGGTTGCAGGCGTAGCACGGCTTCGCGCTGCGAGATGAGCCCTACATCGACCATGTCGAGCGCAATCCGCAAGGCTGCAGCCGTCGTGCGCTTTCCGGTGCGCGTCTGCAGCAAGTACAACGTGCCACGTTCAACCGTGAACTCGATATCCTGCATGTCACGGAAATGCCGCTCGAGCCGCGCCTGTGTATCGAGCAGCTGCTCGTACGCGGCAGGCAACTGCTGCGCCATCTCGTCGATGTGCAGCGGTGTCCGGATGCCGGCGACGACGTCCTCGCCCTGCGCGTTGATCAGAAACTCGCCGTAGAACCGATGCTCACCGGTACTCGGATCGCGCGTAAAGGCCACACCGGTTCCCGAATCGTCTCCCATGTTGCCGAACACCATCGAGACGATGTTTACGCCCGTTCCGAGCGTATGCGGGATGGCGTTGACCTTCCGGTAATCGATGGCCTTCTTGAGCGTCCACGAGTTCCACACCGCCTCAATGGCTCCCCAGAGCTGTACTTGCGGGTCCATGGGGAAGTCCGCGCCGGTCACCGCCCTCACGAGTTGCTGATACTCGTGCACGAGTGACCGTAGGGCCTCGGCCGTCAGTGCCGCATCATTGGCGGCACCGGTTGTGAGGCGCTTCGTTGCGAGCAGCTGCTCGAAACGATGAATATTGACGCCGAGTACAACGTCGGCGTACATCTGCAGGAACCGCCGATACGAATCGTAGGCAAAGCGAGGATTCCCGCTTGCCGCCGCCAGCCCTTCGACGGTCTGATCATTCAAGCCGAGATTGAGGATCGTCTCCATCATTCCGGGCATGCTGACGGCGGCCCCGGAGCGCACGGACACGAGCAACGGGTTGGCGGCATCGCCAAAGCGCTTGCCGCTGGCCTGCTCCAAACGCACCAGTGCGTCTGCGACCTCAGCGCGCAGCGCATCGGTGATGCCGCCACGCTCGAGGTAGGTGACGCACTGTTCGGCGGCAATGGTGAACCCTGGGGGCACCGGAACGCCGAGGTTCGTCATCTCGGCGAGGTTTGCGCCTTTGCCACCGAGGAGCGTTTTCATCTCCCGTGTGCCGTCAGCCTTGCCATTCCCGAAGAAGTAGACCGACCGCGACACAGGAGTTCTCCAGATTGGAAAAAGGGTCGTCCGTGGCGTCAGGCCACGCCAGCCGGAATCCTTGCGGGAATGCCAGCCGCACTGCCGGCCCGCAAGAGCTCCGGATCGGCGGGTATCGCCGTGGGATACCGCCCCGAGAAGCAGGCATGGCAGTAGCCGTTCGGTCCCTCGGGCATGGCGCACAGCATGCCGTCGATGGAGAGGTAGCCCAATGAGTCAACGCCAAGATGGCGCACGAGTTCCTCGTGGGTCATGGTGGCCGCGATGAGTTCCTCACGCCGTGGTGTGTCGATCCCGTAGTAGCAGGGGCTGATGATCGGTGCGCTCGACACCCGCATGTGGACCTCCCGCGCGCCTGCGGCACGGACCAGCGACACCAGACCACGGGTCGTCGTTCCCCGGACGATCGAGTCATCGACCATGACCACCTTCTTGCCTTCGATGATCTCGCGCACGGGATTGTACTTCACCTTCACCTTGGCATTCCGTCCCGACTGCGTGGGCTGGATGAAGGTTCGTCCCACGTAGTGGTTCCGGATGAGTGCGAGCTCGTACGGAATACCGGAGGCTTCGGCGAACCCCAGCGCTGCGGAGTTCGATGAGTCCGGTACCGCGAATACGACATCGGCGCCTTCCGCCGGGCATTCGCGCGCCAGCTGACGCCCGAGCGCGCGGCGAGAGCGATCGACCGACCCACCGAACACCTTGCTGTCCGGGCGTGCGAAATACACGTGCTCGAACACGCACCGGTTGAGCGGTGCGGACGGCAGCGCTCGGGTAGAACGGACCCCGTGGCTGTCCACTGCCACGATTTCACCGGGCTGAATCTCGCGTTCCACCACAGCCCCCACGATGTCGAGGGCGCACGTCTCCGACGCGAACACGATGCTGTCGGCCATCGCGCGCGACGACAACGGTTTCGTCGAGGACCACCAGCAGACAGTACGCGCCTTCGACGCCCTGCAGCGCCTCGGCAACGCGCGCCTCCGGCGTTTCTCCGGTGGCCCGTGCAATGCGATGCACGATGACTTCCGAGTCCATGGTGCTCGAGAAGATCGCACCATCATCTTCAAGCGTGCGCCGGAGTTCGACCGCGTTCGTCAGGTTGCCATTGTGCGCGAGGGCAATGTGGCTGCGGCGGACCCGCGCGAGCACCGGCTGTGCGTTTTCAATGGCGGAGGATCCCGCCGTGCTGTAGCGGGTGTGGCCGATGGCGATGGGGCCTTGCAGCGTCTCCATCTCATCATCGGCGAAGCCCTCCGACACCAGTCCCATCGCGCGGCTGACCCGCGCGTGTCCCACATCGTCAACGGCCACGATTCCCGCCGACTCCTGCCCGCGGTGCTGCAGCGAGTAGAGGCCCAGCTGCGTCAGCGCGGCCGCATCCTTGTGGCCGTAGACGCCGAAAATACCACACATGGGAGAACTCCCCGTCAGTCGTTAGTTGGAGCATGCGACGCGGCGACCACATGCTCGGCCGGCGTTTCGCCGTCCATGGCCTGCGGAATCGCCTCGTGGAACGCCTTGGCAAGCCACGCCACGGGTGCCGTGAACGTGTCATCGGAAATCGTGAAGCTCGCACCGTTCGCGGCGTCGGTCACGCGACCGATGACGCGGGCCGGCACGCCATACCGCTGCGCCGTCTGAAGCACTGCCGCACTATCCGGCGTCGATACCACCACGCGGCCCTGCGCTTCACCGAACAACAATGCGCGATGCGGGAGCGTCGCCCATGCGGAGAGATCCACGGTGAAACCGAACGTCGACGCACGCTCCATCATCGCACACTCCGCCAACGCCACCGCGAGTCCGCCGTCGCTGCAGTCGTGCGCCGAACGAACGGCGCCGCCTCGGATGCTGTCGAGCAGTGCGTCGATGAGCGCGCGTTCCTTGACGGGATCGCAGACTGGCGGTTCACCAATGGCCAAGCCGTGCACCGCCAACAGGTACTCGCTGGCACCGAGTTCATCGGTGCAGTCGCCGAGCAGGACGATCTCGTCACCGAGCTGTTGAAACGCCGAGGGCGTCACGTGCGCCATCGACTCCACCAAACCGACCATGCCGATGGTGGGGGTGGGGTGAATGGCCCCCTGCGGATTCTCATTGTACAGGGAGACGTTGCCACCTGTGACGGGCGTCTCCAGTACGGTGCACGCCTCGCCCATGCCGGCGATGGACTCGCTGAGCTGGAAATACACTTCCGGCTTCTTCGGGTTGCCGAAATTGAGATTGTTCGTGATGGCCATGGGGCGCGCGCCACTGCACGCCACGTTGCGCGCCGCCTCACATACGGCCGCACGACCGCCGTTGCGCGGCGACAGTGCCACGTGACGCCCGTTGCCATCGATACACAGCGCAATGGCCTTGTCGGTGCCGCGCAAGCGCACCACCGCCGCATCGCTGCCCGGCCCGCGCACGGTGCTCGTGCGCACGGTCGAGTCGTACTGCTGCCACACCCAACGCTTGCTCGCAATCGTGGGCGACGACAACAGCTTCTCGAGCGTCCACGAGTGATCGCGTTCCTCGGCGAGCGGCTTGACGGCGAGGGGATCCCTGCCGCGCGCACTCTTCAGCGCCGCACTCTCCTTGGGCTCCAGCACGTACTGCGGGCATTCCGTCACCAGACGTGACCCGGGGAATTCGGCCACGACCTTATCGCCTTCCGTGACGCGATATACCGGCTCGGCGATGACCTCACCGATCACCGCCGCCTCGAGATCCCACTTGGCGAGAATGGCGCGCACATCGTCTTCATGGCCCTGCTTCGCGACCACGAGCATCCGCTCCTGCGATTCCGAGAGCAGAACTTCGTATGGCGTCATCCCTTCCTCGCGCACGGGGACCTTCGTGACGTCGATGGTCACGCCCACATCGCCACGTTCGGCCATTTCCGCCGACGACGACGTGAGTCCGGCTGCGCCCATATCCTGAATCGCGACGATGAAGCCGCTACGGATGAGCTCGAGCGACGCTTCGAGCAACAACTTTTCCGTGAACGGATCGCCGACCTGGACCATGGGGCGCTTGGCCTCACTCGACTCCGACAGATCTTCCGACGCGAAGGACGCGCCGTGAATGCCATCGCGACCGGTCCGAGCGCCCACCGCCATAATCGGGTTGCCGACACCGGACGCCACGGCCCGGATGAGTTCCTCCTCGCGCATGAGTCCGACGCACATGGCATTCACGAGCGGATTGCCTTCGTACGACGGGTCGAACACGACCTCTCCGCCGACCGTGGGCACGCCCACGCAGTTGCCGTAGTCGCCAATGCCTTTGACAACACCAGCGAACAACCAGCGAACCCGCGGTGAGGTCAGCGGACCGAAGCGCAACGAGTTGAGCAACGCGATGGGGCGCGCTCCCATGGTGAACACATCGCGCAGAATGCCGCCCACACCCGTCGCCGCTCCCTGGTACGGCTCAACGGCTGAGGGATGGTTGTGCGACTCGATCTTGAAGGCGACCGCCCACCCGTCCCCGACGGAAATGACACCGGCGTTTTCGCCGGGGCCCTGCAGCACCCACGGCGCCTTGGTCGGGAGCGTCCTGAGCATCGGACGCGAATGCTTGTACGAGCAGTGTTCACTCCACAACGCGCTGACGACGCCGATTTCGGTGAACGTCGGCGTACGCCCGAGCATGTTCACCAGGCGTTCGTATTCGAACTCCGTGATGCCATGCTCTTCGACGAGCGCGGGCGTGATAGCGGGATCGCCGGGGCGAGGTTCCACTTTGGACGTTGACGTGGGGGTGGACGAACTCATGCGCCAACACCTCCAAGCATCGACTCGAGAATGGACTGGAACAGCGGAAGGCCGTCGGTTGAACCGAGGGCGGATTCGAGTGCACGCTCCGGGTGCGGCATCATGCCGAGCACATTGCCGTCGCTGTTGACGATGCCGGCAATGTTGCGCAGTGACCCGTTCGGATTGATCGCCTCACTCGCGTCACCATGACGGTCAACGTACCGGAACACCACATGGCCGTCGCCTTCGAGCCGGGCCAGCGTATCGCCGTCGGCGGTGTAGCGTCCGTCACCATGAGCGACCGGAACGGAGATGACTTGGCCGAGGTGATACTGCGAGGTAAATCGGGTCGCGATACTTTCCACCCGCAGCGACACGGGTGCACTCACAAAGCGCAGCGTGTTGTTGCGGAGCAGGGCGCCAGGCAACAAACCTGCTTCGCAGGCAATCTGGAAGCCGTTGCAGATGCCAAGCACCAGTCCACCACGCTTTGCATGCTGTACGACCTCTTGCATGATTGGGCTGAAACGCGCAATCGCCCCGGCGCGGAGATAATCGCCGTAGCTGAAGCCGCCCGGGAGGATGACGAGATCGACACCTTGCAGATCGTGATCCTTGTGCCACAAGTACACAGCGTCTTGCCCGAGGACGTCCGCGATGGCGTGGTACGCGTCCTCGTCGCAATTGGAGCCGGGAAAGCGAACGATGCCGGCTTTCACGCGTGCTCCACGCTGGCGATGTCGAAGTCTTCCGTTACCGGGTTGGCCAGCAGCTTTTCGCACATCGCCTGCACGGCGGCGCGGGCGTCGTCGGCCGATGCCGCCTGCGTTTCGACCACGACATACCGCCCCACGCGCACGTCAGCCACGGCAGCGAAGCCCAATGAGTGCAGCGCATCGGCGACGGCCTTCCCCTGCGGATCGAGGATGCCACGCCGGGGGACGATATGGATGGCGCAACGAAAACGGGTCATGCGGGTGACTCCTCGCGACCGGTATCGGGACCGGATGGATTTCGAGTGGGACGACGTCGCCGGCGTCGGCGACGGGGAAGGACATCCTCTTCGTCCTCCTCGTCGATATCATCGGGATCATCACGCCCCGGGAGTCGATCGAGAAGACCAAGGAGAACGGTGCGAAGAATGCCGTACAGCACGTACGCCATCGACGCGGGAAAGAAGAACTTCTTCGGGAGGAAGATCACGCCGATGAAGGTGCCGACGACCAGCAGAAAGCCGAGAATGCCCTTGAGCGAATGGAAGTTCACGGTGGGCACTTTGGCATATTGCACATTGCTGATCATCAACATGCCGAGGCCGAGCATGACCCAGCGCAGCATCTGGTGCCAGGGCAGATCGCCGATGATCGTTTCCGTATACAGCGGCGTCTGGCTGAACCAGTAATACGTGGCCAGCGTGATACCGGCGGCAGGACTCGGCAGCCCGGTAAAGTGCGTGTTCTTGCGCCCGGCCTGTTCCACGTTGAAGCGCGCGAGGCGCATGACCGCGCAGGCCGTGAAGAAGAAGCAGAAGATCCACTCCCACCGACTACTCTGAAACACCGCGAAATACATGATGAGCGCGGGGGCCGTGCCGAACGAAATGGCATCGACCAGCGAATCGAGCTCCTCACCAAAACGCGAACCGGAGTTCGTCGCGCGCGCGATGCGGCCATCGAGCGTATCGGCGATGGCGCCAAAGACGATGAAGCGAGCCGCGGCGTCAAAGTCGCCACGTGACGCCGCCACGATGCCGAAGATGCCGAAAAACAGATTGGCGAGGGTAAAGCCGTTGGGTAGCGCAATCGCGGCCGCCTGGCGGGGACGCAGGCGACGTTGCTCCGGCGGTTCGGACGTCGTCATCGATACCACCAGGAGATCAGCAGCGTCGCCACCGTCGCGGCGAGTGCGGTCAGCCATGTTGCCCACGAGCGTAGGCGAAGTGCCGCCGCAAAGAGCACGACCGTCAGCGCCGTGGCGCTCAACATCGCCGGGTATCCCTCGCGTATCAGCACGCGGTTACCGATCCTCGGGGAGGCCCAACCGGGCCAAGTCGAGCGGCGCACCGGTCAACCGCAGAAAGGCATCGCGATATCGAAGACTCGTCGCGCGAATGACCTCGGGAGGCAGTGTCGGTGGCGGGGCCTCACCATTCCACCGTCCAGCCTTTCGCTCAACGTCGAGCCAATCACGCAATGGTTGCTTGTCGAAGCTCGGTTGGCCGTGGCCCGGCTCATACGAATCGGCAGGCCAGAAGCGTGAGCTATCGGGGGTCAACACTTCGTCGATGAGCAGCAGAGAGCCGTTGCGCCATCCAAACTCGAACTTCGTGTCGGCGAGGATGATGCCGCGCGGCTCGGCAGTGGCCCGCCCAAACTCGTAGACGCTCCGGGCGAGGCGCTCGAGGGTTGCCGCCGTTTCGGCACCCACCTGGCTCACCACCTGGTCAATGGTGATGTTCTCGTCGTGCCCCGTCGCCGCCTTCGTGGCCGGACTGAAAATCGCCGGCGACAACCGATCGCTTTCGCGCAGGCCGGTCGCGAGCGCTTCACCTGCCAGCGTTCCGGTTCCCTGGTACTCCTTCCATGCCGATCCCGTGATGTACCCACGGATCACGCATTCGATGGGAACGACATCGGCCTTCCACGTGAGCATGGATCGCCCCGCGAGGGCATCGCGATAGGGCAAGAGCGCCGGTACCGCGCGAAGGATCGCGTCCGTGTCGGCCGTGATGAGATGATGATCGAGCACGCCGGTGAGCTGGTCGAGCCACCACGCAGTCAACTGCGTGAGCACCGCGCCCTTGTACGGAATGGCCTCGTGCATGACGACATCGAAGGCGCTGATGCGGTCGGTGGTCACCAGGAGCACGCGGTCAGCGTCCACCTCATAGACGTCCCGCACTTTGCCGCGACGCACCAACGGCAAGGGCAAGGCAGTTTGCAGCAGGGCAACGGCACTCATACGCGCACCTCCTCCAACTCGGCGCCCGCACGTTCGCGCGACAACCACGGCGCCACATGCTCATCGAGGAACTCTACCACCTGCTCGGGGGCGCGACCGACAAAGCGCGTTGGCTCCGCGACGGCCTGCAGATCTTCCAGCGGAACACCGAATGCCGGATCTGCGGCCAACCGTTCGAGCATGTCGTTCTGGGGCGCACCGTCTTTCACCGCGCGCGCAGCAGCGATGCTGTGGCCACGAATGATTTCGTGCGCGTCCTGACGATCGCCGCCGGCGCGCACAAAGCGCACGATCAACTCCTCGGTCGCCATGAACGGCAGTTCGTCCTCCACACGACGGCGAATGCGCGCCGGATGCACCTCCAGGCCGCGCACGACATTCTGCATGAGCACGAGAATGGCATCGGTCGCGAGGAACGACTCCGGGATCGCCAGACGACGATTCGCCGAATCGTCGAGTGTGCGCTCGAAGTACTGCACCGCATGCGTCTGATTGGCATTCGGTTCCAGCGAAAGAACGAAGCGAGCGAGCGCCGCGATTCGCTCCGAGCGCATTGGGTTGCGCTTGTACGCCATTGCCGATGAGCCGATCTGATGCTTTTCGAAGGGTTCTTCGATTTCTCCGAACGCCTGCAGCATCCGGATGTCGCCGGAAAACTTCGACGCCGTCGCGGCAATACCTGCCACGACGCCGAGGACCTGCGCGTCCACCTTGCGTGAGTAGGTCTGGCCGCTCACCGGGATGCTCGAGGCAAAGCCCAGCTTGTCGCAGACCATGCGGTCCAGCGCCCGGACTTTTCCGTGATCGCCGTCGAACAGCGTGAGGAAGCTGGCCTGGGTTCCCGTGGTCCCTTTCACCCCGCGGAACGGCATCGTCCGAACGCGATACTCGAGATCCTCGAGATCCAGGAGCATATCCTGCATCCAGAGCGTCGCGCGCTTGCCGACCGTCGTGAGCTGTGCGGGCTGCAAGTGCGTATACCCCAACGCGGGCACGTCTTTCCATGCCCGCGCAAACCCCCCCAGGGCATCGAGCGCATCGAGCAGCTTCTCGCGCAACAGCCCCAGCCCCCGACGCATGAGAATGAGCTCCGCGTTGTCGGTGACGTAGCAGCTGGTCGCACCCAGGTGGATGAACTTGCGAGCGTCCGGCGCGACGTCGCCGAAAGCATGGATGTGCGCCATCACGTCATGACGAAACGTCTGTTCGTACGCGGCAACCGCCTCGAAATCGATATCGTCGACATGCCCCCGCATGGCCTCGATGGCGGCGTCGGGAATGGCAATCCCGAGGTCGCGCTGCGACTCGGCGAGCGCCAGCCACAGCTGACGCCACAGCCCATAGCGCGCTTGCGGTCCCCAGAGCGTGAGCATGGCGCGGGAGGCGTAGCGATCGGCGAGCGGAGACAGGTACGACAGTTTATCGGAAGCGGTCACGGCACGTGGAGTAGTGTGCGGCAGAGGATCAGCAGAGGATCAGCAGCAGATCAGCGGAGAGAGAACGACGTCTGGTAGTACTGGCGGTTGCGCTCGAAGACCAGAAAGACCGGACCACGCGCCCCTGTCTGATCGATGGCCGCCGAGGCGGCTTCAGCAGAGCCGACGCGTGACTGGCCAACTTGCGCAATCACATCCCCTTCCTGTAGTCCGATTTCATCACGAATACGATCGGACACGCGATACACCACCGCCCCGGCGCGCGACGCAATGCCCCGCTCCTGCCGAATCGCATCGGTCAGCGTGATAAGTTGCAGCTCCTTCAGCACCGTGACCTTCTGCGCCGTGACTTCCGGTGCGTCGGCCACTTGCAGCGCGAGCCGGACCTCACGCCCACCACGGCGCACGGTGATGGGGAGCGCTTCCCCAACCCGAAGGTCGAGCAGACGCGCCTCCCAATCGAACGGGTTCCGGACGGGCCGCGCACCGGCACCGATCACCTGATCGCCCGTCTGCACCCCCGCCTTGGCCGCCGGCGAACCGGGGACGACGCGGGCGACAATGGCGCCGGATTTGGCGACATCGCGCGCATTGGTGGCCTGCGGGGTCTCCAGCCGAATGCCGACCCATGGCTGGCGGACATTGCCATGCTCCAGCAAGTCCTCGACAATCCGCTTGGTGCGGTCGATGGGGATGGCAAAGCCGAGGCCCACCGACCCGCCACTGGGGGAGTAAATGGAGCTGTTGACGCCAATGACCTCACCCGAAGCGTTGACCAGCGGCCCACCGGAGTTGCCCGGATTGATGGCGGCGTCGGTTTGGATCATGTCGATGTAGGCACCGCCGCCTTCGCCGCGACCGGCGAGGTTTCGTCCGACGGCACTGACGACGCCCACTGAAACGCTGGGTTCGTTGTTGCCCAACACGAAGCCGAACGGGTTGCCGATGGCGATGGTCCACTCTCCCACAATCAAGTCCGCCGAGCGGCCCAATGGCGCCACGGGAAGCTCCTTGGCCTTGATGCGAACAACGGCGAGGTCATTCGCGTCGTCCGTCCCGACGACCGACGCGTCGTACGTGGTACCGTCACGCATGGCGACCGAGACGCGGGTCGCGCCGGCAATCACGTGCGCGTTGGTCACAATCACACCATCGGCGCGCACCACGAAACCGGAGCCAATGCCGGCATTCCGTCGTTCTCCCGTGCGGCCGCCCATGAAGTACTCGTAAAAATCCACCGGAATCCGCTCGACGGTTTCCGTTTGCACGGTCACCACCGCCGGCGAGACACGTTCCACGGCGGTCGTGATCGCCGTGCGTCGCGAGGCGGCAACGGACTGCGCCGGCACCGGACCAGCCGGCAGGGGCGTCGCTGGGGGCAGGGTGCGCGACTGCGCGTGAGAGCGGGACGGATTCGCCCCCTCACAGCCGACGAGGACGAGGACAAGCAGGCCGACGAGCGTGCAGCGTGACGTCATTTGCAGAATTGGGTGCGGCACGATGACGAGGAGCGGCTCACGCGTCGACCGCGTAACAGGCGGCGGGATACACCACCTGACGGAGCGATAAACCGTGGGCGGGCGCGGGCGCAGAGGTCTCGGCGTTGTCAGGTGCGACAAGCAACCGCGCAAGGGTTCCGCGCGGTCGGCGCCCCTGCGCCACGTCGATCATCGTTCCGACCAAGAAACGCACCATGTGATGGAGGAATCGGTTCGCAGCTACTTCGAAGACCCAGCCGCCGTCCCGAGCCACCCACGACGCATGTTGAATGACGCAGCGGTGGTGGTCGTCTACCGGCGCCGTACCAGCGATGGCAAAAGCGCGGAACGTATGTTCTCCCAACAGGGCTGCCGCTTCGTCGTGGAGCACGTCGGCATCGAGCGGGCGGGGCACCGCCCACTCGGTCCGACGGCGGAACGGAGACCGCGCGGCAGCATCCGTTCCCACAAGATAACCGTATCGGCGTTCGATTGCGCTTCGCCGTGAATGGAAGTCTTCGGTCATCCGCGTCGCCTCGGCCACCCAGATGTCTTGGGGGAGGAGCGCGTTCATGGATCGTTGCAGACGAGCAGGCGTCCACGTGGCCGGGACCCGCACGCCCACTCCCTGGCCATGGGCGTGCACCCCCGCATCGGTACGTCCTGCACCCACCGCCGCGACGTGCGTCGAGCAGAGACGGGCCAAAACAGCCTCCATCTCCCCTTGAACAGTGCGCACATTGGGCTGGCGCTGCCATCCGGCGAAGCGCCCTCCGTCGTACTGGGTTACCAGGAGGATCGGTCGCGGGTCCATACCACGCGGAAGCTAGACACCCCTGGCGTATGCATCAACTCGGCGCCCGCGCACGCCCCGGCAAGTGGCGCTTATTCTCCGCTCGTGGCGTACCAACGGCAGCCAGCCATTGCGCCAACGCGGTCGATGACGTTCTGTCCACGTGTTCACTCCTTCCCATGCCTCCACGCTCCCTTGCCTCACTGGCGCACGCGCTCGCGGCGGCCCCCGACCTCGACAACGCCCTCATCGCCCTCGGTGAGTGTCTAGCCGAACTGGATCGGGGAGCGTCGCTTGCGCTGATCCAGTATGACGCCCGACGGGACATGCTCCGCGAGCGCCTCACGCCTGTCGGCGCGTCCATCGTACGCAGTCGTATGGAGACAACCTTCGACCACCTGCCAGAGCCGGTCCGTAATCGTATACTCGCTGCTGGCCCCTTTATTGACGTCGCGGACCGCTCGGCCGACTACGCACGGCTGTTCGGCTTCTCCACGCTGCTCGACGGTGGCGTGCTGTCTGTCCGGGGCATGAAGATCGAGGGAGTACTCGGGGCCGTGCTCGCCCTGTACGAGCCGCGCAAGATCTTCGGCACGCGCACCACGGAGCGTATGGCCCCGGCCATTGCCCTGTTCGACCTAGCATATGGGCGCCTCGCCGAACGCGATGCCCGAGAAGAAGCCGTGCGCACGCTTGAAGACGTTACCCAGCGGGTGCACGGCGAATACGTGCGGAAACTGGGCGCCCTCGAGGCCGAACTGCGTGAGGTTCGCAACACGCCACGCGAAGCCCCGGCGATAGATCCTGCCGAATTGGTCGCGGTACAGGCGGAGGCTGCGCGAGCGAACGAAGACGCGCGCCGTTCGGCCCGAAAGGCCGAACTGGCCGACCAGCAGCTCACCTCCGCCGTTTCCCAGCTCGAACAGGCGCATATCGAACTCCATCGTCGCAGCGAAGCGCTTCGGCAGCGCACGCGGACCCTGTATCTCGTCGATCGGGCGCTGACCCTCGACGCCGAGACCACCGACGCACGGCATCTCGTGGACACACTGCTGGCCTTGGTGGGCGACGATATGCAGGCGCAGCGCTGTTCGCTCATGTTACGCGCCCCCGAACCCGACTACTTGTACCTCGCGGCCGCTCGGGGCATTGCCCCGTATGTGGTCGAACAGATGCGCATTCGAATCGGCGAAGGGGTTGCCGGACGCGTGGCGGCGGCGCGCCAACCCCTCCTCGTACAGGATGTCCGCGAAGCCGCGCAACATCCGTTGCTTCGCGATCAGTATTTCACGACGGGGAGCTTCATCTCGTTCCCGCTCGTATATCACGGCGAACTGGTGGGCGTGCTCAATCTCACCAATAGGGCGCAGCGTGGGGTGTACACCGATGAAGATGTCGAACGCGTTCGCCTGCTGGGCCTGGTGATCTCACTCATTGCCTCGAGAAACGGGTTGCCTGAGCGCCTGTTGGAGACGTTGGATGCCCGTTGATGCCTTGGCGCAAGCCATTAAGCGGCTCGCGTTGCACGACCCGCTGACCGCAGAGGCGCTGCGTACGGCGTTCGGTGTGATCATGCGAGGCGAAGGATCGCCGGTCCAGGTCGCGGGGCTGCTCATGGCGCTGCGCGTGAAGGGCGAGACCGCCGATGAAGTGGCCGGTGTGGTGCAAGCCCTCCGTGAGGCCATGATCGTGTTGCCGGCGCAGGCGCCGGAATCGCTGGTCGACACTTGCGGGACCGGCGGCGGAAGGCTCACCACCTTCAACATCTCTACAGCGGCGGCGTTGGTGGCCGCCGGCATGGGTGTGCGCGTCGCCAAGCACGGCAACCGGTCGTTCACGTCACGCTCGGGGAGTGCGGATGTCCTAGAAGCACTCGGCGTGGTGGTGGAAACCACACCGGAAGCGATGGCGATGACGTTGGAAGAGGCCGGCATTGTCTTCATGTTTGCGCCGCTCATGCACCCTGCGCTTCGTCACGTCGGCCCGGTGCGGCGCGAACTCGCGGTGCCCACGGTCATGAACATCGTTGGCCCACTCGCCAACCCGGCACGGGCTGGTCGCCAGGTGGTGGGGGTCGCCGAGCTCGGCCGGCTGACGTTGCTGGCCGATACGCTGAACACGCTTGGCAGTGTGCGCGCCATGGTCGTACACGGAGAGCCCGGGCTGGACGAGATCTCGCCGATGGGACGCACCTTCGTGCGCGAGGTGGCGTTGGGCAC
>VYME01000347.1_pt1 | contig 17375 bp, 15 predicted proteins | sample 5115281 | NCBI WGS metagenome assembly VYME01 (sample SAMN12291780, study PRJNA351875) | freshwater metagenome | isolation source: freshwater lake | place: USA: Michigan, Wintergreen Lake | collected 2013-08-08
CGCATCGCGCTGCCGACGCCGCGATCGCCGTCGGGGCTGGCGTCGTCGAGCAGTGACGCGCGGCGGTTGATCGAAGGCAAGGGCGTGCGCGTCGATGGCGTGGTCGTCGTCGACGTCAAGGCGAGCTACGGGCCCGGCACCTACGTGGTGCAGGTCGGCAAGGCGAAGGCCGCGCGCTGGATCCTCGGTGCGTGAAACGGCGCCGGTGCTGCCGCCGGTCGCTCGCTGCGGTCGTTCTTGCAGGTTGCTGCCACTTCCCATCGCCGCTTTGCGCTCGCGTCGGCTTGCGATCGTCGACGCGGAATGCCGATGCTCCTCTCCCGCTCCGGCTGGTTAGGATGCGGGCGCGGTGGGGCGGGCTCACCCCGGTGGCAGGCGATCGGTGAACGAACGAGGCGGTGCATGGTCGGCTTTCCTGCGAGCGTGGCGGCGTTGGTCTTGGGCGCATTCGGTTCGGCGAGTCCGCTGCTGACTGCGGTCTGCCCGCAGACCGTGCCCCAGGTCCAGGCGCCCCCGACTGCCCAGGGACAGGACGAGCTCGATCGACTGCGCGGCCAGCTGCGCCGCGCCGGCCCCGATGGCCGCGAGGCCCGCGAACAGGCGGTCGAACGTCTGCTCGGCCAGCCGACCCTGGCGGCGCACCGGCTGCTGGGGGACGAACTGCTGTCGCAACGCGACCCCGACGGCCTGCGCGCCACGATCCTGAACGCCCTCGCGCGCCACGCGCTGCAGGCGAACGATCGTCTGTTCGGTGGCGCCACCGAGGTGGTGCGCGCGCAGATCCTGCACGGCTATTTCGTCGCCGTGCTGCCGATGTGGGGGACGGCGACCGACGGCGAGCTGCTGCCGCTGGCGCAGAAGGCGCTGCAGCGCCTGCCGGCGCGCGAACTCGACACCGCCGCGCGCAGTGTGCTCGCGTCGGCGCCGCCCGAGCAGCGTTGCGCTGCCCTCGCTTGTCTTGCCGACCTGCAGCAGACCCTGTTCGCGCCGACGATCGCCGAGGCGCTCGCCGGCAGCCAGGAGCAGGTGCGCGGCGCTGCCACCGAGGCCTTGCAGCGCCTGCTCTACCCGCCGCAGCCGCTGCGCACGGTCGAGCAGTTCCAGGCGTTCTGGCAGCAGCATTCCGAACTGCGCTACGTCGACCTCGCCGAGCGCGCGGCGCGACGGGCGCTCGCGGCCCCGAGCAACGTCGACAACCAGGTCCGTGCCGTGCGCCGCGAGGCCGATCGCGACATCGTGCGAGCCCTCGTCGAACGCAGCCCGGGCATCGACTGGGCGTCGGTGCAGATGCGAACGGTGGTCGACGACGTCGCCACGCGCGATGCGTGCCTCGAAATCCTGCGCGACTCGCTGCGCAACGGGCTGCCGGCCGAAGACTCCGCCGCCCCGCGGCTCGCGTTCGCGCGCGCCCTGCTGGCGCGCTACAAGCAGCTGCCGGCCAGCGACCCGCGCGCCAGTGCGTTGCTGCTCGAGGTGGTGGCCAGCCTGGTGCGCGCCGAAGACCCCGAGCTTCCCGCGGAAGTGGTGGGCCTGCTGCTGGCACAGCTCGAGGCCAAGGACGAAGCGACGCAGTTGGCGGCGCTGCGCGGCCTCCGTCGCTTCCCGTCGGTCGAGACACGCGCGCGACTGGTCCAGCTCGGCCGCACGTGGGCGACGATGGACGGGCGTCGTCCGCAGCTCGCCGCCGCCTTGGCGACACTGGCGACGCGCACTTCGCCGCGTTGGCTGGCGCCCCTGTCGACCGACGCCGACAAGGCCGACTGGTTGTTTCTCGTCGCGGCTTGTCTGCGCATGGCCGATGCGCGCGAGATCCGGGACTCTGCGCTGCAGCTGACGCAGGTGCTCGACGGCAAGGACCAGCGGGTGCCCGAAGTGTTCGACCTGCTGGTCGCCCTCGCGCGCGACGCCGCCGTCGAGGCGAAGGTGCGCGCTGCCGTCGTCATCCAGCTGCAAGGCTGGCGCAGCGACCCGGTCCACGCCGAACCGTGGGTGTCGGCGATGCAGGCCCTGCTGAGCGATCCGGCGGCGGAGCTGCGGCGCCAGGCGGCCGATTCGCTGGCGCAACTGACGTCGACGACGGACGGGCGGCGCAGCGATTGGATCGGTGCGACCATCGGGCTGCTGCGCAACCAGCTCGAGGTCGAGGCCGATCCGGTCGTGCTGCGCGACCTGGTCGACACGCTGCAGCTGTTCGGGCGCGAACCGCAGATGCCGGAACGGGCGATCGGCGCGTTGCTGTTCGTGCTGCGCGAGATGAACCCGCCGCTGTCGGCGGAGCAGCAGGCGCGCATCGAGCCGCTGCTGCAGGCGCTGACCACCATCGCCGCCGACCCGGTCGCGGCCAACCAGTGGATCCCAGCATGCCAGCCGCTGCAGCTGCATCGGAAGCGGCAGAGCCTGCGCCTGATCCTGCAGAACCACGCCGCGGCCGACTTCGCCAAGGAGGTCAAGACGGCCGATCCGACCGCGAGCCGCCGCGCCAAGAAGGCGATGCAGCTGTTGATCGAGACGGCGTTGCTGAAGCCGGCGCGCGAACCGTGGGCGGCCAGCGAAGAACTGCTGCGCGAGGCGCGCGACGTGCGCACGGCGCTCGGTGCGCTCGAAGCATTGGACGACTCCGGCCTGAAGGACGGCCCGGCGCTGCGGCTGCTGCGGCTCGAGGTCGACCTGGTTTCCGGCAAGTTCCAGGACGTCGTGCAGCGCGCCGCCACGCTGCTGAACGGTGGGGCGGCCGCGAACGGCGGCACGCCGGCCCCGCGCGTTCCCCTGCTGCCCGAGGACGAGGCGCGCGTGCGCACCCTCGCCGCCGAGGCCCAGCTGGCCCTCGCGCGCCCGGAGCAGGCGCGCAAGCTGCTCGAAGAAGCCGCTGGTGCGGTCGCGACCGATGCGGCCACCCTGGACCTCGTCGGGCGCATCGGCCGTGCACTGCTGCCGACCGACGCGGTGGGGGCGCTGGCCCTGTTCGACCGGGTGCTCAAGGCGACTCCGACCGAGGACGCCGCGTTCCGCGCGCGCCTCGTCGACTGGCTGCAGGCGAAGCTGATCGCCGAGCCGGACAGCCGCGCGGCCACCCTGCAGCGGGCCCAGCAGCACGCGGCGCTGTTCGAGGCTGCGGACTGCCCGCCGGATCTGCGGGCGTCGTTCGACCAGCTGCGCACGACGCGGTAGTCGGTGCGGGCTCGAGGAAAGCCGACAACGTGCTTGCTGCCGAGCGGGCAGTCGCTATCTTCTTTGCCTCACCCAACGCGGGGTGGAGCAGCCCGGTAGCTCGTCGGGCTCATAACCCGAAGGTCGGAGGTTCGAATCCTCCCCCCGCTACCAGACCTGCGGACAACCGCAGGAGATCAACGCCCTGGGGCCACAAGCCCTGGGGCGTTTGTCTTTCCAGGGCGGATGTAAGTGCGCCGCAACGGGTTGGATGCGTGCGCTGCGGTGGTGGTGGCCCGGTGCGAGCCGCGAGTGCGTGCTGTCCGAGAACTCGAACGCGCGCTTTTCCGGGCGGATATGCCGACTTCGCGGTCCTTTCCGCCTGCCAGTTCATCCGCCCGATCTCGTCGTTCGCACACCGGTGGCCCGGAAACCGCAGCGAAACGAAGCCCGATCACCTTCTCCCGACTGCCGAGCAGGAATCAACTCGCCGCTCGTCGCCGTCGTCGCTGATGGAAGCTGAGCAGCCCACCCAGTCGCACCTGCCGATGCACGCTTCCCACGGTAACCGGCAGCGTCGGCCCCGGCCGCAACAGCCGATTGCCGAGTCCCTGGTGGTTGCGCTCCGTGTGGTAGTGCTCGACGAACTCGGCGATCGCCCGTCGCAACATGCCCTCGCCGAAGAACACCATCTTCGACAGGCACTCGTCCTTGATGGTCTTCACGAACCGCTCGGCGATGGCGTTCATGTTCGGCGCGCGAACGGCGGTGAGCACGGTCTCGACGCCAGCGCCCGCCAGCGTCTTGCGGAACGCCTCGGTGAACTTCGTGTCGCGGTCGACGATGAACTTCTTCTTGCCGCGCAGGAAGCCATCGACCGCGTCGGTGAGGTTGCGCGCGACCTGCGCCATGAACTCGCCGTCGGGGTTGGTGGTCACGCCCGCGACGTGCACCGCCCTGGTGGCGAGGTCGATGGCGAACAGCACGTAGTGGGTCACCAGCCCGCGCGCGGTCCACACCTCGACGGAGAAGAAGTCGGCGGCGGCGATCGTGCTGGCGTGGGCCTTCAAGAACGTGCGCCACGAGGTCGGGCGTTCGGGCGCCGGAGCGATGCCGGCGGCTTTCAGGATCTTCGCGACAGTCGTCCGCGCGACGTTGTGCCCGACGTTGGCCAACGCGCCGACGATCCTGGTGTAGCCCCAGCCGGGGTTGTCCTTCGCCATGCGCAGCGTCAACTCGCGGATCGTGAGCATCACCGGTGGCCGGCCTGGGCGAGTGGGGCCGGATCGCGTCCACTTCCGCGCCACCAGCACGCGGTGCCAGCGCAGCAGCGTCTTGGGCGTCACGATGGAGGCGACGGCCTCGAGCACCGACCTGCCCAGCGCCTTGGCCTTGGCGGCGAGCCGGGCGCGCTGTTCGTCCGTGAACCGAAGCCGGCGCTTGCCGAGCTGCTCGCGGAGCACGCGGTTCTCCTCGCGCAGGTAGTCGAGTACCTTGGCTTGCTCCCGGTTCACGAACCCGGCGAACAGGACCAGCAGGAAGCGCAGCGGCAGGAGCGAGCCCTGGGACATCGAGGCGGGGACGGTATCGGTGGTAGCGGCCCAGGCCATTCGCCACGGGCTCCGACCTGTGCACGCCGTCGATGCGCTATCGCTCAGCCTGTCGTTCGGATCGATGGCCCTCTGCCGCGCATGGCGCTCCAGACTGCGAGAACGAAGATCCGTTCGCCGTCTGCGGCAGGTGCGTAGTAGACGTGGTAGCGGGTAGCGCGCATCAGCACGCGCCGAAGCTCCGGGATCTCGCGGTGCTTGCGGCGTCGACCGACGCGAGGGGCGCCGGCGATCAGCTCGATGGCGGCAGCCAGTTCCTCGGCGAACAGTGCGGGCGAGGCCAATCGGTTCTCCCGCCACCAGCCGTCGATGGTGCGGATCTGCATCTCCGCATCGGGAACGACGACGATCTGCATCAGCTGCGCCGCAGGTCCTTCAGAACGTCGGCGGCCGGGCGGCCGAGGCCGGCCTGGGCTTGTTGCCAGGACCGGAGGAGGGCGGCGTCCCTTGCCGCGCGTTCCGTGGTGTCCAGGTCGTCGCCCTCGTCGTCCAGGACCAGGTCGAGCACCGTTCCTTCCGGTAGAGATGTCGGCTCGTCGATCACCAGTCGACCATCCTTGACGCGTGCGCGCAGACCGCTCATGCCGGCGATCCTAACCGACTCGGCATCGAGGGCGAGGCCAGTGGGGCCAGGTCCACCGGTCAGGTTGTCGACGACGCGCGACGGAGACGAGCGACCTCGTCACCCGGCGCTGCGTGGAGGCGGCAAGCGAAGCACCCTTCCCGCGCACCAGTCGGAACGCTCTTCGCTCTGCTCTCGATGCCGAACAGCGTTCCGACTGCACTACCAGACCTGCGGACAACCGCAGGAGATCGACGCCCTGGGGCCAAAAGCCTCGGGGCGTTTCTCTTTCCAGGGTGGATGTATGTGCGCCGCAACGGGTTGGATGCGTGCGCGGCGGTGGTGGTGGCCCGGTGCGTGCCGCGAGTGCCCGCGAAGGCGGGTTAACGGGCCGAGAGCCGAAACTGCCGGAAAGTGCTCTTTCGCTCTCCGAGCAGCGGTCTGGGTTCATAACCCGAGAGCCAAAAAGGGCCTTCGATCCGAACGCTCTTCGAACATGCCAGGGCGGCGGAGTTGGCGGGGTTATGAGCCCGTGGTCGGCGTGGTGGGTAGGGACCTGGTCGAAGCGGCGACGCGGCTCGGCGTCGGCATGCGTTGCGGGCTGCCGACTCCGGCTCGCCCTCGAAGCCGCCACCGCGATCGTCAGGCTGCCGAAGCTGGGGATGGTCAGTCGGTGGCTGCCCTCGCCTCCATGCGGCGGAGGTAGTGGTTGAGCCGCACCCGCGTGGCCCGCTGCAAGAGAGCGCGTCGAGGTGCCGGTCGAACAGTGTCCGGATGGCGACGAGTGCTGACGAGAATCCGCGCTTGCGCAGCCTGCTGGTATGCTCGCCCCCAACCTGATGTCGTCGCGTGCCAGCAACGGTGAGGGCGCACCCAGGTGCAGCCCGGCTTTCCCGCGTGGCAGAAGAAAGGAACCTTGGTCCGATGAGTAGAGCACTTTCGTCCCTCCTGGTCTCCAATGTCGATATCCAATGGCGGAGGCTGGCGTTCCTCTCGTCTCTCTGGATCCTGAGCCTCGCGAATGCGGTGGCACAATCACCCGCTTGGACGCAGCTGCTTCCCAGCGGCCCCGGACCGGGAGCGATTTATGCGCATGCGATGGCGCATGACAGCATCAGGGGGCGGACCGTGCTTTTCGGTGGCATTGGGTTCCCGCTCCCGTCGGTTGCCACTTGGGAGTGGAATGGGTTCGGCTGGTCGCAGATGGCCAGCACGGGGCCGCTGCTCTTTGGAGGATATGCGATGGCCTTCGACAGCCAGAGAGGGAGGGTCGTGCTCTTTGGTGGCGGTTCGGATACTTGGGAGTGGAATGGAGCAACCTGGACCATGGTTGGGAACACGGGGCCCTCGGCGCGTTCTAATCTGGCTATGGCCTACGACAGTGCTCGGGGCCGTACTGTGCTCTTCGGAGGGGCGGCCGGGGGGGCATCTCTTGCTGACACCTGGGAGTGGGACGGTGTGGCTTGGATGCAAGGGGGCGCATCGGGGCCGGCAGGGCGCTTTGGTCATTCAATGGCGTTCGACGCCATCAGGGCCAAGGTGGTCATGTTCGGTGGTTATGCTCAAGGGGGTGTCAATGCCCTCGGCGATACGTGGGAGCTGGACGGTGCGACCTGGGTGCTCGTCTCAACAACGGGTCCCGCAGCGCGTGCCAGGCATGCAATGGCCTATGACTCCGTGCGCCGGCGTTGTGTGCTCTATGGCGGAGTTGGCAACGCTGGGACAGGACCGCAATATGGAGACACCTGGGAATGGAGCGGGTTGGCGTGGGTTCAGTCCGCTGTGAGTGGGCCATCTGCACGCACCAATACGGCGATGGCGTTCGATGTCCAGCGGGGCCGCACGTTGCTGGTTGGCGGCCTACTCACAACCTCGACTTTTACTGCGCCGCTCGGCGATGTATGGTCATGGGGGGGCGGGGCTCCGCCTTCTCCATCGGCCACCGCCAGTGCCTTCGACAGCGGCTGCGGGGCCCCGCCGATGTCCCTTTCGCCCGAGCCAACAGGGCTGCCCGTGGTCGGTGCAACCGCTCGCGCGATCGTTGCAAATGTCCCATCGCCGTTGGCCGTCGTCGCACTGGGGTGGAGCAATGTGAGCGTCGGCGCCCTCCCGTTGCCTGAGCCGCTCGACAGCTATGGGATGCTGGGCTGCTCCTTGCTCCAGTCGGCGGATCTCTTGGGGCTTCCTGTCACTTTCACTGGGGCCTCATCTGCGACCTACTCGCTCCCAATCCCCCTCTGGTCCAGCCTGCTCGGCGTCCACGTTTACTTGCAGGGTTTGGCGGTTGCGCCGGGCGTGAACCCAGCGGGCCTCATCGTCAGCAACGGCCTCGATTGGCAGATCGGGTATTGACCGGAAGGCAGAAGCGCCATTTGCAGTCGGTTGCAACCGTTGCCATCTGCCGGTCTGCCAGTCGAGCACCGGTAGTGTGGCACCCCAAGGTCAGCCTGCGATCAGCCCGATCTGCTCCCGCCACTCCGCCACCCGCGCCAGCTTCCGCAGCTGCTTGTCGCCCGGCGTGACCGTCCCCGCGAGGATCGCCTCCTGGATCGTCGGGGCCAGCAACAGCATGCTCATCAGGTGGGTGAGGCGCGGCTGGCTGACCCCGAGCAACTTCGCCGCCGCCGAGTAGTCCGCCACCAGCCCGCGCTCGATCAGCCCGTCGAGGTGGTAGGCGAGCGCCAAGTTGCGCGCCGCCGGGGACTCATCCATGCCGCCGGTGGCCTTGGTGGGCGTCGGCACCGACTTGGTGGCGGGGGAGTGTTGGAACTTCGCGGTCAACTTCATGGTCTTGCCTCGGCGGCCAGGGTCTCGATCCCGCACGGCCGCAGGTCGATGTCCGCGTCGCCGGTGTAGGGGGCGTAGGTGATGCGTTCGATCAGCAGGCGCAGGATGCGTTCTTGTTCGCGCGGGAAGAGCTCGTTCCACACCGGCTCGAACGACGAGATGGCAAGCGCCAGCCGGTCGGCGTCGACGGTGCCGTCGCAGATCGCAGCCAACTCCGTGTCGATCGCCACGAGCTCGGCCTTGGCCCGCGCCGCGTCGTCGCCGTCGCCACGCAGCCGGGGAGCAAGCCGTCGCCGTTCGAGTTCGAGGTCGCCTTCGTCGTCCAGAACCAGGTCGAGCACCGTTCCTTCCGGGAGGGAGGTCGGCTCGTCGATCACCAGTCGACCATCCTTGACGCGCGCGCGGAGACCGCTCGTGCCGACGAACCTATCCGACGCGACATCGAGGACGCGACCGGTGGGCCCTGGTCTGCCGCAAGACGCCACTCCGCTCCATCATGTTCGGGCCACCGCCTTTTGGTGACGCGAACGACGAAGGCCGTTCGTCCGCTCCGGCTTGCGGCGGCAATCCTGCCTTGCATGATCTCTGGCGCGGGTGGACATCAGCGGATGGCTCCGGTTGGCTGCTCCGCGCACGACTCGCTGGTTGCGTTCGTGGTTGCTCGGTTGGCTTGGCGATGGTCACTCAGACATGGCAGACGTCGGAGAACGAACAACCTACGGTGCCGCGGCGTGGGCCGATGGCCCGCTCCCGGCGTCCGCTTTGTCGCTCAGTGGCGACGCCGCGGCGCCAGGCCGATCGTCGCCGGCGCCGGTTCGTGTCGTGTCGCTGGTCACCAACCTCTATGTGGGAGGCGACGCCAATCGCCTGCTGCACTTTGCGCGCGCCGTAGACCGCGCGCGGATCGACCACCGCTTGCTGCTGCTGGTGTCGCCCGATCAGGCCCAAGACCAACGCTTCGGGCCGATGCTGCCGCGGTTCTTGGCGCATGGCGTGCGCGTCGACAGTCTGGCCGAGCAGCCGCGCGCAGCGCGCGTTCGCGGCCGTTCGCGGCTCCTCACGGCGTGGCGCGACCTGTGCGACCTCCGGCGAATCACGGCGCGTGTCGCCGAGTACCTGCAGGCACACGACGTCGATGTGGTCGACGCGCGCATGGATCATGCGATCTTGGTCGGGGTCTCGGCGGCGCTGCGCGCCGGTGCGCGGGTGGTGGGCACCGAATACGGCCCCGAGTTCTGGCAGACCCCAGCGCGCTATGCGATCGGTCAGTTCGTCTTTCGGCGCCTCGATGCATTGATCGTCGACTCGGCGCACAAGCGCGACGTGTATCGTCGCTGGCTGCTCGGCAAGAAGCCGCCGATCGCCGTGATCCAGAACGGCATCCACGAGCCCACCGCGCAGCGCAGCCGCGAGGAGATGCGCGCTGCATTGGGGCTGCCGCTCGACCCCTGCGTGCGGGTGGTGGCGCAGATCAGCCGTGTGGTGCCGTACAAGGGCCACCGCGTGCTGCTGCATGCCGCGGCGCGGCTGTTCGCGAAGGTCCCCGACGTGGTGTTGTTGATCTGTGGCTTCGCGCATCCCGAGAGCTACGGCGCCGACCTGGTGGCGCTGGCGGAGCAACTCGGGATCGCCTCGCGGGTGCGGTTCGTAGGCTGGTCCGGCGACATCTCCGAGGTCTGGCGCGCCGTCGACGTGCACGTGCATGCCAGCGAGTTCGACAGCTCGCCGATCGCGTTGCACGAGAGCATGGCGCTGGGTCTGCCTGCGGTCACCACCGACGCCGGCGGGATCCCGGAGCTGGTGGTGGATGGCGAGACCGGTTTGGTCGCCAAAGCCGGCGACGCCCCGGCGCTGGCGTCGGCGCTGCTCCGCGTGTTGACGGATGCCGCGTTGGCGCAGCGCTTGGGGCAAGCGGCACGCGCGCGCTACGTGGCGCGGCACACGGCGCCGGTCATGGCCGAGACCCTCACCGCGTTGTTCGAGGGCCTGGCGGCGCAGCGACGCGCACGTCTTCGGGAGGCGGGGCATGCCGGGGCGATCCGCTGAGCCATTGGGCGTGGGAGGGGCCGGCCGCTGCGTGGTATGCGGCGCGAGTTCCGGTTTGCCCGTGGCCGAACGCGATGGGCACGCGCTCTTGCAGTGCGCCTGCGGCGCGATGTTCCTGGTGCCGGAGCCGGGCGTGGCGGACGTCGATCCGCGCGTCGATCACCACCCCGACAGCTTCTATGCCCTACCCGCGGCGATGAAGGTCGCTTGGTTGGCGCGCAGCCATCCCGGCGGCACTCTGCTCGAGGTGGGTTGCGGACGCGGCTTCTTCCTGGCGGCGGCCAAGCGGCGCGGCTACCGCGTGGCGGGGATCGAGGTCGACGCGTCGCGGGCACGGTCGGTGGCCGATCGACTCGGCGTGTCCGTGGAGAATGCGTTGGTCGAGGAGTCGCACTGGCCCGACGCCTCGTGCGACCTGGTCTACCACTGTGATCTGCTGAGTCACTTCCCCGATCCGCTGCGCGCGCTCGTGCGCATGCGGCGGATGCTGCGACCCGACGGCGCGATGTTCTTCGAGGTCGGTCTGGTGGGAGGACTGTCGGCGCAATGGTACCGTCGCATGCCACATGGTTCGTGGCCGCGCCATCGGTGGTTCTACGAAGAACGCTCGCTGGCGGCGTTGCTCGATCGCGCCGGCTTTCGCATCGTGCGCCTGCAGACCTACTCGTTGGGGCCGCAGGTGCTCCTGTTCCGCGGCGCCAGCCGATTGCTGGGCTTCGGCCGCCGCCTCCTGGGCCGCGGCACGCCGTCTCGCGGCGAACGTGGACTCGCTGCGCCGCGCGAGCGACCAGTCGAGGCTCGCATCAACAATTGGCTGCGCTTCGGGCTCGGACGCGTGGCCCCGCGCCTGGGGCCGGCAACGGCCTTGGTGCTCGCGGTTGGCAAGGGAGGCGCGCAGTGAACGCACCGGTGGTCGTGACGGGCGCCGGCGGCTTCATCGGCGCGGCGCTGTTGCGCACTCTGGTGCGCGCGGGTGTCGCGGTGCGCGCGGTGTGCCACCGGCATCGCGTCCCGCCCGCCGCCGTGCCCGCCGGGATCCCCTGGCGGTACGGCGACGTGCTCGGCGATGGTCTCGACGGCGTGCTGGCAGGTGCGGCGGCGGTGGTGCACCTGGCTGGTCCTCCTTCGGTGGCGGAGTCGTTCCAGCAGCCGCGCGAGTTCGTGCGCACGCACGTGGAGGGCACCGTGGCCGCGCTCGAGGCGTGCCAGCGCGCTGGCGTGCGCCGATTCGTCTACCTGTCGTCCGCCGAGGTCTACGGCGCGCCGCGCTCCGAGTCGGTTGCCGAAGATCATCCCTGCGCACCGCGGTCGCCGTACGGAGTCTGCAAGCTGGCGGCCGAGCACATGGTGCACGTCTACGCGGGGTCCGGGGCGGTCGACGCGACGATCTTGCGGGCGTTCTCGGTCTACGGTCCGGGGCAGTCTTCGAGTGGAGTGCTCGCGGCGATCCTGCGCCAAGTCGGACGTGGCGAGTCCGTGCAACTCGCCGATTTGCGCCCGGTGCGCGACTTCACGCACGTCGACGACATCGCCGAGGCGATCGCCGCCTCGCTGCACGACCGGCAGCAGGGGCTGCGCCTGTTCAACCTCGGCAGCGGCGTCGGCATCAGCATCGGTGACCTCGCCGCGCAGGTGCTGCGCCTGTGCGGGCGCGCAGGCGAGGTGCGCACCGCCCCGCAGGGCGATCGCCCGGTCGCCGCAGCCGTGTCATGCCTGATCGCCGATGCGCGGCGTGCCGCCGCCGAGTTGGGTTGGCGACCGCGTGTGGCGCTCGTCGACGGCCTGCGGGAACTGGCGCGAGCGGCGCCGGTCGAGTCGCCATGAGCCCGCTCGGCTCGGCGCGCGGTGCGAAGGTGGTGGTGACCGGCGCGCCGGGATTCCTCGGCCGTGTGCTGGTGGCCACGGCTCGCGATGCCGGGCTCGACGTGCTGGGTCTGGGGCGGCGGCCGAGTGGACTGGTCACGCCGGGTTACCGGCAGATCGACCTTGGCGACGGCGCGGCGCTGCACGCCTGCCTGGACGAGTTCGCGCCGCGGGTGGTGCTGCACGCTGCCGGCGCGCCGCACTACGCCGATGCCGCGCGTCAGTCCGCCGACAACGTCGCGGCCACGCACAGCCTGTTGGCGGCCAACCGGGCGCTGCGGCGGCCGGCGCGCGTGGTGCTGGTGTCGAGCGCGGCGGTCTACGGCGACGCCGGGCCGTTGCCCTGGGGCGAGACCCTGCCTGTGGCGCCGGTCAGCGAGTACGGTCGCAGCAAGGCGCTTGCCGAGCGGTTGGCTCAGGTCGGCGACGACGTGTTGACCGCACGCGTGTTCAACCTGTGCGGTCCCGGCCAAGATGCGCACCATGTGTGTGGCGCGCTGGCGCTGCAGGTTGCAGCGGTGCGTCGTGGCGCGGCGCGCCAGTTGGTGACGGGGCCACGCCACACGGTGCGCGACTTCCTCGACGTGCGCGATGCCGCTGACGCCCTGTTGCACCTTGCATTCACGGGGGCGACCGGCGCGGTGGTGAACGTCGGCTCGGGACGCGGTACCTCGATCGCCGAGGTGTTGGCTTGCCTGATGCAGTTGGCGGAGTTGCCCCCGGGCAGCGAGGTGGTCACCAACGAGGTCCGAGCCGGCGTCGCCTGCAGCGTCGCCGACATCACGCGGCTGCGCGCGTCGGGCTTTCGGCCGCGCCGCGACCTTCGCGAAAGCCTGCGTGCGCAACTGCGCGCGGCGCTGGCAGGGTCGACGTGAACCGCCGCCGGCTGCTGCTGGTGGTGGCTGCCGCTGGCGCGGTGGCATGGCTCGCCGTCGCGGCGGTGTGGCAGTTGTCGCTCGGCATGGCTGGCGTGCAGGGTGCGCGCTGGTTGCTCACACCCGTGGCGGCGCTGCTGCACCACGGCGATCTCGAGCGGGCGGCGCAGCTCGCCGCCGTGGTCCACCGCGGTGGGCTCGACTCGCCCGACGTGTTGACGCGCTGGCATCGGGCTGCTGACGTTGGACTCGCGGTGGACACGAAGTTCACGCCGCTGTGGGCGCCCGTGCCGATGGTGTACGCGACTCGCGATGCGCCGGGCTACGCCGAGTTGCGCGCGCGCCTCGGCCTTTCGGCGCTGGTCGCTGCGCAAGCCGATGAGTTCGCGGCGATGCTGGCGGTCGGGCGCTGCGTCGGCACGGCGTGGGACCACGGGCTCGACGCGATCGCCGGCGGGCCCACCGAGTTCGATCCCGCCGAGGCCATCGTCCTCGGGCGGTCGGGTCGGCGTTACCACTGCGCGATCGCGGCGCGCACCTTGGTGCATTGCGCTACCGCCGTGGGCTTCGTCGCGCGCACCGTGACGCTCGCCGCCGACGGCTACACGCCGCAGCACACCGTGTGCGAACTGTGGTCGAACCAATTCGCCAAGTGGTTCGTGCTGGATGCCGACTTCAATGTCGTCTACCTGCGCGGTGGCGTGCCGGCGTCGGCATTCGAGCTGTGTCGGCACGGCCCGAGCTGGGCAGCCGCGGGTGAACTCGAGGTGCGGGCTTTCGCCCCGAGCAAGCCAAGCCTGCCGATGCGCGACCTGCTGCCCTCGTATGCCTCGCTGCACCTCGATCTGCGCACCGATTGGCGCACGCGACAGCTACCACGCGGCAGTCCCGCCGGCGGCGACCTCGCCACCTACTACGCGACCCGCCCCGATCTCGGCCGGCTGCTGACGTGGCGGCAGTTCGTGGCTGACGCCGCGACGTTCGACTGGCCAGTCAACCAGGTGCGGTTGCGTTCGTGCGACGTGCAGCGCGACGCTGCCGGAGCGAGGTTGCGTGTGGAGCTCGCGGCGTATGCGCCGCAGTTCGATTGCTTCGAATGGTGTCTCGACGCCGGCGAATGGCAGCGCCTGGAGGGGTCGACCCTGTCGGTGGCGCTCAGCCCCGGAGCACATCGACTCGAGGCGCGGGTGTGCACGGGTACTCGCTGGCCTGGGCCGATCAGCGAGCTGACGCTCCGCGTCGACGCCATTGCACCACCACGCTGATCTCGTGGGCTTGAAGATCCTCGGGTCGCCGGCGGTGTTCGTGGGCGGAGCCGCTGCAGGGGGCGTTCGAGGTCGAGCTGCTGGTGTGCCCGGAGTGCCGGGGGGGCCGGCGGGTGCTGGCAGCGATCCGCGACCCAGCATCGATCGCGCGGGTGAAGGGGGGGTGTAAGCCCCCCACCCGCCTTCACTTCACGCTGGGCTCGGGTAGGCTCACGCCCGCGCTCCGGGCACTTGCGGGATGGAGCCGAGCGCAAACACCATGGAGCCACTCGAAGCACCCACCTTCGCGCAGTTCGACGTGACCGCTACCCGTCGGGCCAGCTACCGCGTACTGCACGAGCCGGGCTTGCTGGCTCGCTACGGCGCCGTGCTGCGCGAGGAGGTGGGCGCCGAGCGGCTCGCCGTGCTCAGCGACGTGCGGGTGCACGGCCTGTTCGGTCGCGCGCTCGAGAGCTCGCTGCTGCAGGCCGGCTACAGCCCGCAGTGGATCGTGGTGCCCGAAGGGGAGCGCTCCAAGGACCTTCGCACGTTCGAACATGTGCTCGGGGAGCTGCAGCGGCTCGGCATCGATCGCCGCGGCGTGCTGGTGAACTTCGGTGGCGGGGTGATCAGCGACCTCGGCGGCTATGTCGCTGCCAGCCACCTGCGCGGCATCCGCTACGCGAACTTCGCCACGTCGCTGATGGCCCAGGTGGATGCGTCGGTCGGCGGCAAGGTGGCCGTCAACAGCCCGCACGGCAAGAACCTGATCGGCGCGTTCCATCATCCGGTGCACGTGGCGGCCGATGCCCAACTGCTCGGTATGCTCGGCGATCGTGACTTCCGCAGCGGCATGGCGGAGGTGATCAAGGTCGCCATCCTGGCGAGCCCGGAGCTGTTCCTGATGCTGCAGCGCGAACGGCACGGCCTCGTGCGCCGGGATGCGGTGTTGCTCACGCGCGTGGCCGCCGAGGCGGTCCGTGTGAAGATGGCGCTGATCGCCCAGGACCCCTACGAAGAGGACCTGCGCCGGCCGCTCAACTTCGGGCACACGCTGGGCCACCCGATCGAGACGGACTTCGCCTACCAGGCCGTGCGCCATGGGGAGGCGGTGGCGATCGGCATGGGGGTGGCGACGCTGCTGGCCCGTCGCGCCGGGCGCTGCGACCGCGACACGGCCCTGGCGATCTTCGGGCTGCTCGGCAGCTACGACCTGATCGGCAACGTCGGCCCGCTGTCGACGACGACGATCATCGACCGGCTGCGCGAAGTGAGGCTGGTCCGCGGCGGACAGCTCAACTTCGTGTTGCCGGAGGCGATCGGTGCGGTGCACATCACCAGCGAACTGCCCGACAGCGAACTGGCGGCCGGTTTCGAGTCCTACGAGGCGCTGGTGGGCGGTTGGTTGGCCAAGAAGCCACTGGAGCAGTTGCTGTGAACAACCCTGGGGCCCTGCCCGTGAAGTCGCTGTCCGAGCTGCCGCTGGCGAACGTGCGGGCGCACCACGGCGAGGGGACGATCGGCTTCCACCGCCTGTTCGCCGCGGTCGACTTCGTCGGCCCCTGCAACTTCGTCGACTACGCGGTGCTGCCGCCAGGGTCGTCGATCGGCCGCCATCGTCATGGTCACGACGAGGAGATCTACCTGGTGCTGTCGGGCCAGGGCACCATGCAGCGCGACGGCGAGACGTTCCGGGTCGGGCCCGGCAGCGTGATCGTGAACCGCGTCCACGGCGAGCATGCGCTGCGCAACGATGGCGACGAGGTGTTGCGCCTTTTCGTGGTCGAGATCGCCGCTGGGGCGGCCGGGGCGCGGTCGTGAGCGGGTCACCGACGGCGCCGGCGATCGCCCTGGTGATCGCCGGGGGGCAGGGCACACGCCTCGCTGCCACCCATGGGGCACTGCCGAAGCCCCTGGTGGCGATCTACGGCATGCCGCTGCTGGCGCACGTGTTCCACCAGTTGCGGCGGCACGGCGTGCAGGAGGTCTACGTGGCGTTGCGGCATCGCGCGGCCGAGATCGAAGCCTTCGTGCGGCGGCACCTGCTGTGCGGCTTCCGCGCCGTGCACTGCCTGTACGAGACGCAGCCGCTCGGCACAGCCGGCGCGCTCGGTCTGTTGCCGCGTTCCGCGCACGAGGTGCTGGTGCTGAACGGGGACCTGCTGTCGGGCATCGACCTGACGGTGCTGGCGGGTGTGCACCAGCGCCGGCACAGCGACCTGTCGATTGCGACCCACTGGGAGTCGCGTCGGTTGGAACTCGGTGAGGTGGTCGTCGACGGGGACGAATGCGTCACCGACTACCTGGAGAAGCCGCTCAAGCGCTACCGCATCTCCTCGGGCACCTACGTGGTCGGTCCTGCGGTGCGTGCTCTGGTCGACGGCTCGAAGTGGTTGCCGTTCCCGGATCTGGTGCAGCAGGCGCTCGCCCTCGGTCTGCGCGTGCACGCGCACGACCACGGCGCGGCGTGGATCGACGTCAACACCGCCGAACAGGCGGCGGTCGCCGAACGGTTGCTGCGCGAGGATCCGCTGGCCTTCGGCCTGCAGCCGAGCGAACTGCACGAAGCGGCCTTGCAGTTCGGGATCCAGCCATGACCACGATCGGCGTCGATCTCGGGGGGACCAAGACCCTGGTGGCGCGATTCGGGGTCGCCCACGAACTCGTCGCCCAGGAGGTCGTGCCCACCGATCCGGGGCGCGGCAGCGCCGCCGTGCTGGCGAAGATCGTCGCGACGGTCGAACGCTTCGACGAGCGCTACGGGCGCGCCGCCACCGTCGGGGTGGGGTTCGCCGGGCTCGTCGACGGCCAGCGTGGCATCGTCGACAGCTCCGTGGTGGTGCCCGGCTTCGACGGGCTGCCGCTGGCGTCCATGTTGGAACGTGCGTTGGCGCGGCCGGTGCTGCTCGAGAACGACGCCACCGCAGCCGGCTACGGGGAGTTCGTCGCCCTGGGCCGGCGCCCGGACCTGGACCTGTTGGTGGCCACGATCGGCACTGGCATCGGTGGGGCCGTGGTGCTCGGCGGCCGGGTCCACCGCGGTGCCAGCGGGGTGGCGGGCGAGTTCGGCAACATGACCGTGGATTGGTGCGGCGAGGCACATGCTTCCGGCAATCGTGGCTGCCTGAACACCCTGGCATCGGGTCGGGCGATCGCGGCCTATGCGGCGACGCTCGCGGAAGGCCATGGTGGGCGGCTGGCTGGGCTCGGGGCCCTGCGGCTCGAGCAGGTGGTCGCCGCG
>VYME01000350.1_pt1 | contig 17145 bp, 9 predicted proteins | sample 5115281 | NCBI WGS metagenome assembly VYME01 (sample SAMN12291780, study PRJNA351875) | freshwater metagenome | isolation source: freshwater lake | place: USA: Michigan, Wintergreen Lake | collected 2013-08-08
CGCTGTCGTCGAGGAGGCGCGCGACCTCGCCGTCGCCGAGGCGCGCCAGCGCCAGCAAGGCGACGCGGCGAACGGCGACCGACGCATCGCCCAGGTTCTGGACCAGCGTCTCGCGTGCGCCTGGAGTCGCCAGGGCGAACACCACCGCGTGGCGCAGCACGGCATCGTGGTCGTCGTTCTGTCGCGCGACTTCGAGCAGGTCGGCGGCTGCGGCGGGCTTTTCGTCGCCGTAGGTGGCGATCGCCAGCGCCGCCTCGCGCACGACGCGCGGATTGCCGTCCTTCAGCCGTTCGATCAGGCGCGCCTTGCCCTTGTCGACGTGCACGTCGCCGAGCACGCGGCACACCAGCGCGCGCACGTCCGCGTCGCCGTCGTCGAGCAGCTTCGGCAGGGACTGGCCGGCGGCGACGTCGCGGCGGCCGAGGATGCCGAGTGCTTGGATCGCGTGGCGGCGCGCGCGCGGCTGGTCGCGATCGGCGGCGAGCGTGGTCAGCATGGCGACGACGCCGGAGTCCTTCGCGGCTTGGTCGACGAGCGCGAACTGCGCCTCCTGGCGCACGCGGCGATCTGGGTGGGCGAGCAGCGCGCGCAGCGTGTCGACGGTCTCCTTCGCCAGATCGCGTGCGAGCCACGCGGCGGCGTCGTTGGTCGGCGTGCCATGGCGCAGGCGGTAGATGCGGCCCTTGCCGGTCTTGTTCCAGCCCGACACCCAGTCGAGCACGCAGACCGAACCATCGGGCGCGAAGTCGACGTCGGTGACGAGCGCGTTCCACAGCAGGCGTTCGCTGCTCGCCAGCACGTGGCCGGCACCGCTCGGCAGCAGGCGCAGCGCGTGCACGCCGCTGTAGCTGGCGCCGCCGCGGAAGTCGCACAACAGGAAGCAGCCGCGGAAGCGCTCGGGCAGCGAACCGACGTCGTAGACGAAGCCCGACGGGCCGTCGGCGAAGTTCGCGATCGGCGGCACGATCCACGTCGGCTGGCCGGGATGGCGCGGTTCCCACAGGCGATCGCGGTTCCACGTGCCGCGGTCGGACAGCCACTGGTAGCCGATGCGCCAGCCGCTGTCGGCGCCGGGCAGGATCTGCACGAGGCGCGCCTTGTCGCCGCCGTCGCTGTTGTTGTCGCCGGTGAACAGGTCGCCGAAGTCGTCGAACGCGAGCTCCTGCGGGTTGCGCAGGCCGCGGTGCACGACCTCGAGGTGGCTGCCGTCGAGTTCGCAGCGCAGCACGGCGCCTTCGTGCGGATACGCGAGCGTGCGATCGCCCTGCTGCACGTGGAAGCCGCGGTCGCCGATCGAGAAGTAGAGGCGGCGATCGGGGCCGACGATGAGGCCGTGCAGGTCGTGGCCGATCAGCGAACTGTGCACGCCGTAGCCGTCGTGCACCGCGGTGCGTTCGTCGGCCACGCCGTCGCCGTTCGTGTCGCGCAGGCGCCACAGCTTCGGGATGTTGGTGAACCACACGTCGCCGCCGACCGGCAGCACGCCGGACGCAACGCCGTCGGCGAGCTCGGCGAAGCCGTCGGCGAACACCGTCGCACTGTCGTAGACGCCGTCGCCGTCGCGATCGACGAGGCGCCGCACGCGTTCGCTGTGGCGCGCGTAGTGGGCGAGCTTGTCGGCGACGTGCTTCTCGTACTTGCGCACGCGGTCGGCGACGGTCAGGCACGCCAGGTCCTCGTCCTTCCACTGCATGAAGTTCCGCGTGTCCGGCACGCCGTCGTTGATGCGGAACGTCTCGGCGACGTAGCACGTGCCGTGGCCGTCGAACGCGAACGCGACGACGTTGCAGAGGTCCGGCTCGGCGGCGGCGAGCGTGCAGGTCCAGCCCGGCGGCAGCTGGAAGCCGGCGATCTGCTTCTGCGCCTCGTCGCTGCGAGGTGCTACGTACATCGGCTGCGTGCTCGGGTCCTTCGCCGCGTCGTGCTGGGCGGCGAGCTGGGCGGCGAACGTGGCGGCGAAGGCGAGGACGGCGAACGGGCGCGGACGAGGACGAGCCATCTGCGCATGCTGGCGGCTCTGCCGATCGGGCGCCACGGGGTTGCCGCGCCCTTCCGTCGCGCAGGCGACCCTGGCGTCGCCGCGATCAGGCCGGGTTCATCGGGTCGCCTCGGGCGGCGCGACGGCGACCGCTGCCGCGCGTTCGGCGGCCTTCTGCATGCCGCGCAGCATGCCGGCGAAGACGAGGCCGTGCAGCGGCAGCACGGAGTACCAGTAGAGGATGCCGAGCAGCCCGCGCGGCTGGAACCGGGCGGTGAGGCCGAGCTTGCTGCCAGCGCCCTCCGGGTCGACGGTGACGGTCAGCGTGGCGATGCCGGGGAGCTTCATCTCGGCGCGCAGTTCGAAGCGGCGGCCGGGCACGACGTCGGTCACGCGCCAGAAGTCGAGCGCGTCGCCGACGACGAGGTCGTGCTGGTCGCGGCGGCCGCGGCGCAGGCCGGGGCCGCCGATCAGCTTGTCCATGGCGCCGCGCAGCCGCCACAGCCAGTTGCCGCCGTACCAGCCGGTGTCGCCGCCGATCGCCGCCGCGGTCGCGTAGGTCGTCGCCGGCGTCGCCGCGACCTGGATCTCGCGGTGGTCGACGTAGGTGGTGCCGCCGGCCCAGTCGGGGTCGCCGGGCATCGCTCCAGCGTCGGTCCAGGCCGTCTCCACTTCGTCCACGGCGCGCTTGCCGAGCGCTGCCTGGATCGCTTCGCGCATGGTCAGCAGCGGTTGCGGCATCAGTTCGGCGGCGCGGCGGTCGCGGCAGACCGTGCGGTTGCGCAGGCCTTCGGCGAGCGGCCGCGCGATCGTGTGCGGCACCGGCGTGATCAGGTGGATCCACAGCGAACTCAGCCGCGGCGTCAGCACCGGCACCGGCACGACGATGCGGGCACGCAATCCGCGTGCTTCGGCCATCACGCGCATCAGGTCGCGGTAGGACAGCACCTCGGGGCCGCCGATGTCGAGGGTCACGCCGATCGTCGCCGGCGCGTCGAGGCAGGCGACGAGATAGTGGAGCACGTTGCGCACGGCGATCGGCTGCGACTCGGTCGCGACCCAGCGTGGCGTCACCATCGCCGGCAGGTGCTCGACGAGGTAGCGCAGGATCTCGAACGACGCCGAGCCCGAGCCAATGATCATCGCGGCGCGGAACACGGTCACGGGCACGCCGGTCGACGCGAGCGCGTGTTCGACTTCGCGGCGCGAGGTCAGGTGCTCGCTGAGGTCGCGGCCCATCTCGCCGAGCCCGCCGAGGTAGACGATGCGGCCGACGCCAGCGGCCTTGGCCGCTTCGGCGAACGTCTTCGCCAGCGTCAGGTCCAGCTGCCGGTAGTCGCGGCCCTGCGCGATCATCGAGTGCACGAGGTAGTAGGCCGCAGCGGCCCCTCGCATCGCCGTGGCGACGGCGTGCGGGTCGGTGAGGTCGACCTTCTGCACCGTGACCTCGGGGTCGTGTCGCCACGGCCGTGCATCGAGCTTGCGCGGCTCCCGCACGAGGCAGACGACGCGGCAACCGGCGGCGAGCAAGCGCGGCACCAGCCGGCCGCCGATGTAGCCGGTGGCGCCGGTGACGACGACCGTGCGACGGGTGGGCGGGGCGGCGGCCGCCGGGGGCGTGATCGCGTCGGCGGCGTGTGGCATGGGTTCGGGTTCGTCGCGACGGTCGAGCGGATGCGTGGACGTCCTCTGCCAGCGCCAAGCGGAGACGTTCGCTCGAGCTCGAGGCCTCGCCATCGGCACCGCGGCTGTGGCGAGCGATCACCATCTTCTCCGTGCCAGCGAGCGGTCGATCCAGATTTCTTGGCGCCCAGCCCGTAGGACTTCCGCATGAAGATCCACGGCCCCGTCCTTTCTCTCGTTCTGGCGGGCCTCGTCCCCGCGCAGAACCCTGCCCCGGTTCCCGCTGCCGACGACGCGGCGCTGCTGGCCGCGACCAAGAAGGCGGTCGCCTGGATCGAGCGCCAGGCCAAGCCGGTGGCGGGGGCCAAGGACGCCGTGATGTTCCCGGGCAGCGCCGAAGGAACGGAGGCCCCGACGGCGATCGTCTACGGCGGCACGGCCGGCGTGCTGCTGTTCCTCGAGAACGCTGCCAAGGTCCTCGACGACGCGCGCGCCCGTTCGCTCGCCGACAAAGCGGCCGCCGGACTGCTCGCCGTCGCCACCAAGGACGCGCACGGCCTCACGTGGGCGGGGGCCGAGCGCGAGGAAGGCTCGGCGGCGTTGTACGTCGGCGATGCCGGCGTCGGCGCTGCGTTCCTCGCGCGGGCCAGGCTGCGCGGCGACGCCGAAGCGCTCGCCACCGCGACCCAGGTCGGCAATGCCTTGCTCGCGCGCGCCGTGAAGGAAGGCGACACGCTGCACTGGGACAAGCAGGTCGAGATCATCTACGGCACCGCGGGCACGGCCCTGTTCCTGCTCGATCTCGCCGCCGCGTGCGACGACGCCGCCACAGCCGCGCGCTTTCGCGATGGCGCGAAGGCCGCGGGGCGCCACCTGATCACCGCATCCGTCGTGCACGACACGAAGCCGGCGCAGCGCAGCTGGCGATGGCAGCTCGCACGCAACGCGAGCTACACCGGCTTCAGCCACGGCACGGCCGGCGTCGGCTACGCGTTGCTGCGCATCGGCCTCGAGTGCCAGGACGAAGCGTGCGTGCAGGCGGCGAAGGACGGGGCCGAGTGGGTGATGGCGCTCGCGGTGAGCAAGGACGGCGCGATGCGCTTCCCGGTCGCGCCGAAGTCGCCGGTCAGTCTCGGTGGCTGGTGCCACGGCGCGCCCGGCACCGCGCGCTTGTTCCTGCTGCTGCACGCGGCGACGAAGGAAGCGCGCTGGCTCGAGGCCGCGGTCGCTTCGGCGAAGTGGGTCGTGGCGCAGGCCGGTCCCGCCGATGCCGCGATCCCGCCCGCGTTCCCGCCGAGTTACTGCTGCGGCGTCGCCGGTGCGCTCGAGTTCTTCTGCGACCTGCAGCGCGCCACCGGCGACGCGCAGTACGGCGCGTTCGCGCGGCGCGCCGCCGGCTACCTGCTGCAGAAGGCCGAAGTCGACGGCGACGGCCTCAAGTGGGCGAACGGCGCGAACGGCCACGAAGCCGGCAAGGACCAGCACAACGTCGACCTGATGCTCGGGGCCGCGGGTGAAGCGTTCGCGCTGCTGCGGTTGGCGACGTTGGCGACGACGCCCGATCCGGTCGTCGGTTTGCCGGACCGCAGCGTCGCACCGCGCGCGGGCAAGTAGGCGCGCGCGGCACCGGGGCCGATCCGGACGAGGATCGGGGCGACCGGGGGATCGCGGCAACCGGGGGCTTGAGCGAGGCGGTGGTCGCCGACGATGCTCTGGCATGCGGTTCGTGCTCGATCACGGCCGGTGGATCGTGGTGACCCTGCTGCTGCTCGGCGGGCTCGTCGTCGCGTCGCTGTGCCGGGGCGACGACAGCGAACGGGCGGCGCGCCTCGGCCGGCTGCAGACGTTCGTCGCAGCGACGCAGAAGAAGACGGCCCAGCGTGACCTGCCGCGTCCGTTCTGCGACCTCGTCCCGGCGTACGACGAGCCGGCGCAACTCGGAATCGCGGCCGCGACGGCGTTCCTCGGCGACCTGCGGCCCGCGGGCGAGATGCTCGCGCAGCTGGAGGAGCCGGACGCGCACGAGCAGCGGGCGGCTCTGCGGCCGTGCCTCGAGCCCGTCGTGCAGGCCCTGCGGCGCGCGGCGGGAGGGCGTGGATCCGCCCGCGAACTCGGCGCCTGGTCGTCGCGGGTGCTGCAGGTCGCGTTCCTCGAAGCGGGGGATCGCGCCGCGTGGAGCGAACAGGTCGAGATCTGGCTGGTGATGCGGGCCGTCCGCGAACGGCCGCGTTTGCCGAGCTTCGCTCCGGTCTCGCCGTTCTGGACGGAGCAGCGCTTCACCAGCTTGGACGCGGCGGCGCTGCGCCTGCTCGCCTCGGCGCTAGCACACGTCGATGCGAACACTGCGCTCACCGCCGATCCACCGATGGCGCTGGCCAACTGGGTGGAGCCGCTGCTGGTGCGCCCGCGGCCGACCAGCATCCGTCGGCGGCTCGCGGCCTGGCGACACGGCTTCGACACGCACGAACGGGAACTCGTCGCCGCCGACGAATTGCTCGCGGCCCTGCCGGAGTTGGCAGATGGCGACTGCGTCTGGGACGTTCGCGAGCAGCAGTGGCAGCGCTTCTTCGCAGCGGTGCGCTCCGGCGCTGGAGCGACGCTGCCGCGTTCGCTGGAAGGACTTCGGCAGCACGAACGCTCTCTGCGCCGCGACCTGGCGCAGCTGCGTCTGCTGCGGCTGGGCATCGCGTGGCGGCTCGGCGAGCCGCTGCCGGCAGTGCTGGACCCGTTCACGCTCACCCCGTTCGTCGTCGAGACGAACGGCGACGCGGCGACGTTCCGCAGTCCGTCGACGCAGCCGGATCTGGTGCGGGGTGCGACTCGCTTGGGTGCAGCGGAGCAGCGCTGATGGGCGTTCCCCTCGCGGTTGCGAACGCTCCGCAGTCGTCGCAGGGCGCAGTCCAGCCCGTGCGTCGTCGGCCTGTCGTCGTCTGCTCGTTGCTGGCCACGGCGCTGCTGCTGTTCCTGGTCGGTGCCTCGTGGTTGTCGCCGCGCACCGACGATGCGCGGCTACGCCGCTTCGTCGCCGAGCAGAAATCGCGCAAGCCTGCCCTGGCAGACCGGCAGCCGCTGTACGGCGACCCGCTGTCGGAGAGTGCCGAGCTCGGCTACCAGGCTGCGTTGCTCGCTTGGGGTCACGACGCCCAACGTGCGTCGGACGAAAATGGCCTGGCGCAGTGGATCGAGCGCCTGGGGTCCGATGGGCTGCTCGCGATACCTGGGCTCGAGCCGGGGCTCGCGGCGGTTCGGCGTGCCACCCACGCGACTGCAGGTCCCTTGGACATCTCGCACTCGGATGCGGTGGCCATGTGCGCGGCGCTGCGGCTCGCGGCCGAGGCAGCGCTGGCCCGTGGAGACGGGAGGGCTGCGGTCTGCGCATGGCTCGACGAGGCGCGCGTGGTGTGCGACGCCGCCTTTTCGTTCCCCCATGCGCAGACCTTGCATTGGGAGCGGTGGTCGTCGACGGCGCTGGCAGCGCTCGACGAGCGGGCGCTGCAGCTGCTGAGCACGGGGCTCGAACGGCTCGAGGTCCAGTGGCCCTTGCACGTGCCCGTGGAGTGGCATCTGGCTGGCTCCCCCGGCTACTGGCTCGACGAGGGCCGGGACCATCCGGCGAACACCGACGAACGCCTGCGGGCTTGGCGCCGCGGCTTCGACGTTCGTTCTGAGGCGCTGGTGACCTGCGAGATGTTGCTGGCGGAGTTGCCGGCGATGACGCCCCCGGCGAACGATTGGCCGGCTCGTGAGCGCCAGTGGCGCGCGTTCCTCGATGGGCCGATCGAGCGCTGCTCCGGTGACGCGTTGGGGTGGATGCTCTATCTGCGGGAGAACGAGGAGCCGAAGCGCTTCGCCGGGCTCGCCCGCCTGCGCCTGCTGCGCCTCGCCGTCGCGTTCACGCTCGGCGACGAACTGCCGGCCCTCGCCGATCCGTTCGCCGCGGCACCGCTGCAGGTCGAGATCGACGGCAACGAGGCGACCTTCCGCAGTGCGTCGTCCGATCCGGTGCTGATCCAGCGCGCCGTGCGCCGCTGAGCCTGCTCGGGCGCTCAGCCCGCGACGGTGCCGACCTGCCGGCGGGCGACGAGCTTGCGGAGTTCTTCGACCCACAGCACGAGGCTCGCCACGGCGCCGATGGCGAGGACGGTCTCGAGACCGATCGGCACCGTGTGGAACATCGCGCCGAGCGGGCGGAACCAGACCACCGCGGCCTGCAGGGCGTTGCCGAGCACCAGGCCACCGATCAGCCATGGGTTGCGCAGCAGGCTCATGCCCAGAGCCGAGCGATGGGCGGAGCGGCAGTTCAGCACGTTGAACCACTGGCAGACGGCGAGCACGGTGAACGTCTCGGTCTGCACCTGCGCGAACGGCACACCTTGCGCCTGCCGCCAGACGAACCAGCCCAGCGTCGACGCCGCCATCGCCGGCACCAGGAACGCGACCCGCGCCAGCAGCGCGCGGCCCAGGATCGGCTCGGCGCGCGGTATCGGCCGCCGCTGCATCTCGTCGCCCTCGGCCGGCTCCATGATCAGCGTGACGGTCAGCATTCCGTCGGTGACGAGGTTGATCCACAGGATCTGCACGGCCAGCAGCGGCGGCGCGAAGCCCAGCAGCAGCGCGAGCAGCAGGATCACCACGGCGGCGACCGAGGTGGTGAACAGGTAGAGGATCAGCTTCTTCAGGTTGCCGTGGATGACCCGGCCTTCCTCGACGGCGGCGACGAGGGTCGCGAAGTTGTCGTCGCCGAGCACGACCTTCGCCGCCTGCTTGGCGACCTCGGTGCCGGACTTGCCCATCGCCACCCCGACGTCGGCGGCGACCAGCGCCGGTGCGTCGTTGACGCCGTCGCCGGTCATCGCGACGACGGCCCCCTGGCGCTGCAGGGCGGTGACGATGCGCAGCTTCTGCGCCGGGTGCACGCGCGCGAAGACGGCGATCGTGCCGATGCGCGCGGCCAGCTCGTCGTCGTCGAGAGCGGCGAGTTCGACCCCGTCGACGACGCCGTCGCCGTCGCGCGCGATGCCGAGTTCGTCGGCGATGGCGAGCGCGGTCCGGCGGTGGTCGCCGGTGACCATCACCGGTCGGATGCCGGCGGCGCGGCACTGCGCGACGGCGTCGGCGACCTCGGGGCGCGGCGGGTCGATCTGCCCGACCAGCCCGAGCATCCGCACCCGGCCGGCGAACGCCGCGAAGCCACGGCTGCCGTCGATGGTCGCGTCGTCGACCACGCCGACCGCCAGCACCCGCAGCGCGCGCGCCGCCATCGTGTCGGCGGCCGCGGCCAGTGCCGGCACGGCGTCGGTGGCTGCAGCCAGCGCGAACACCACCTCGGGAGCGCCCTTGAGGTAGACCCGCGAACCGTTCGTCGTGTCGTGCTGCGTCGCCATCATCCGGGCCGTCGGGTCGAACGGCAGCTCGGCTCGCCGCGGACAACGGCGGCGCAGTTCGCTCGGCACGACGCCGCCTTTGCCGGCCAGTGCCAGCAGCGCCACCTCGGTCGGGTCGCCGATCGTCTGCCACGGTCCGCCTGGGTGCTCCGGCGGGTGCAGTTGCGCGTCGTTGCACAGCGCGACCGCATCCAGGATCTCGCGCAGGCCGTCGTGGGAGCTGACGTCGACCGTGCGCCCGTCGGTTTGGACGTGGCCGACCGGCTCGTAGCCCACGCCTGTGACCTGGAACTCGGCGCCGTCCGCCAGCCGCACCGCCGTGACGGTCATCTCGTTCTTGGTCAGCGTGCCGGTCTTGTCGGTGCAGATGACCGTGGTCGAGCCGAGCGTTTCGACGGCGGCGAGGCGACGGACCACCGCCTGGCGCCTTGCCATGCGTTGCACACCGACCGCCAGCACGACGGTCATCGCCACCGGCAACCCTTCGGGCACCATGCTGACGACCTGGCTGATGCCGACCATCAGGATCTCGCCGAACGGGATGCCGCCGAGCGTGCCGATGCCGAGCACCAGGGCGAACATCGCGAGCGATGCCACCATGACGGCCCGGCCGAACGTGGCGATGCGCAGCTCGAGCGGCGTGCGCGGCTCGACCGCCGCCGCCGCCATCGTCGCGATCTGCCCGATCTCGGTCTGCGTGCCGGTCGCGACGACGACGGCGTGCGCCCGCCCAGCCGTCGCGTGGGTGCCGGCGTAGACCATGTTCTCGCGGTCGGCCAGTGGTGTCTTGGGTGCGAGAGGCGGCAGCCGCTTGTCGACCGGCAGCGACTCGCCGGTCAGCGCGGCCTCGGCGACCTGCAGGGTCGAACTGGCGAGCAGCCGGGCATCGGCGGCGATCGCATCGCCGGCCTCGACCACCAGGATGTCGCCCGGCACCACGTCGTGCGCCGCGATCACCCGTTCGGCACCGTCGCGGACGACGCGCGCTTGCCGGGTCTCCAGCTGCCGCAGCGCGGCCAGCGAGTTCTCGGCGCGCCCCTCCTGCACCGCACCGATGACGGCGTTGGCCAGCAGCACGACGAAGATCACCGCTGCGTCCTCGCTGTGCCCGAGCGCCATCGCCAGGCCGGCGGCAGCGATCAGCAGGTAGATCAGCGGGCTCCGGAACTGCGCGCCGAACACCGCCAGCAGCGAGCGCCGCTGCGGCTCCGGCAGCGCATTCGGGCCGACGGACCGCAGGCGCTGCCGAGCCTGTTCCGAAGACAGTCCGGCCACCGCGTCCGAGCGCAGGGCGGCGACCGCGGCTGCCGCCGCCATGGTGTGCCAGGCGTTCTGGCCTGGGGCCGAGGCCGCGGGCCCGGTCACGGCGTGATCGCCACCTTCAGGACCCCGTCGCGCTGGTTGCCGAACAGTTCGTAGGCGCGCTCGATGTCCTCCAGCCGGAAGCGGTGCGTGACCAGTGGCCCCAGGTCCAGTCGGCCGGCCTCGATGACCGCCATCAGCCGGCGCATGCGTTCCTTGCCTCCCGGGCACAGCGTGGTCAGGATGCGGTGGTCGCCGAGGCCGGCGGCGAACGCGCCCAACGGGATCTTCAAGTCGGTCGAGTAGACGCCGAGGCTCGACAACGTGCCGCCGGGGCGCAGCACCCGCAGGCAGGCTTCGAAGGTCGCCTGCGTGCCGAGGGCCTCGATGGCGACGTCGACACCGCGGCCACCGGTGAGCCGGAGGATCTCCTCGACCGGGTCGGTGCGGCCGATGTCTACGACGACGTCGGCGCCGAAGCGCCGCGCGATCGCGAGGCGGTTGGCCAGGCGGTCGACGCCGATCACCGTCGTGGCGCCGCAGAGCTTCGCGCCGGCGGCGGCACACAGGCCGATCGGTCCCTGAGCGAACACCGCCACCGTGTCGCCGATGCCGACGCCGGCGCGTTCGGCGCCGCTGAAGCCGGTCGACATGATGTCGGGGCACATCAGCACCTGCTCGTCGGTGAGCGCGTCGGGCACGGCGGCCAGGTTGGCCATCGCGTCCGGCACCCGCAGGTACTCGGCCTGGCAGCCGTCGATGGTGTTGCCGAAGCGCCAGCCGCCCATCGGCTTCCAGCCGTGTGCTGCGCCGGCACCGTCCTGCGACGAGGTGCCGCTCAGGCAGGCGTTGCTCCAGCCGCTCGGCGTGATGGCGCCGGCGATGACGCGCTGGCCTTCGTGGTAGCCCTGCACCGCCGAACCGAGCTTCGCGATCACGCCCACCGGCTCGTGGCCGACGATCAGGCCGCGCGCGACCGGATACTCGCCCTTCTGGATGTGGATGTCGGTGCCGCAGATCGTCGTGGTCGTGATCTTCACCAGCGCGTCGAGCGGCCCGATGTCGGGCACCGGCTTGTCGGCCAGCACGATGCGCCCTTTCTCCACGAACACCGCCGCCTTCATCGTCTTCGTCATCGTTCGTCGCTCCGTTGTCGTGCGGCTGCGGCCGCCGGGGCCTGCTCGGCCAGGCACAGGGTGTCGGTGTCGATGCGTCGTCGACGTCGACGTTCGCGCGTTGGCGCAGAGTCGCCCCATCGAGGATCGCCGCCGCTTCGACGCGCAGCCTGTAGGACGCCGGGTCCGGAGGCCCCAGCCGACGATCGCCGTAGTGGGGGGCCTGCCGAGGGCGTAGGCGAGGAACGGAATCAGCTCGGCAGGTCCGCGCCCGGCCGCACCTCGGCCAGGAACTCGTCGACGGGCATGCACAGCACGCCCTCGCGCACCATGCGTTCCCGCCCGCGATACAGCAGCAGTCGCTGGCTCTGCGGATAGTCCTCGCCGAACGCCCGCAGGTGGCGCAGATCCGACTGGGCGATGCGGCGGCCGTTCTTGACCTCGATGGCCCAGAAGCCGTCCTTGCCGTAGACGACGAAGTCGACTTCGGCGCCGCTCTTGGTGCGCCAGTAGCTGAGGGTCAGGTCCGAAACGGAGTAGTCGATCCAGGCGCGCAGGTGTTGTGCGACCAGTCCCTCGAGCGTCTGGCCTTCGATGCCCTCGGGTGCGTCGAGTGGGCCCGCGGGGCGCACAGAGCGGAACACGCCCGCGTCGAACCAATAGAACTTCGGGTGGCCGACCAGCTGTCGCTGCGCGCGGCGCGTGAACACCGGCAGCCGCGAGCCGAGCAGCATGTCCTCGAGCACTTCGAGATAGCCTTCGACCGACGTGCGGCTGACCTCGCACTCGCGCGATACGTTGGCGAGGTTGAGCGGTTGCCCCTGCGCGAACGACATCGCTTCGAGGAAGCGACCGAACGACGCGAGGTTGCGCACCAGGCCCTCGGCCTTGATCTCCTCGCGGAGGTAGAGACTGATGTAGGCCTGCAGGGCACGGATCGGTTCGGGTGCCTTGACGATGCCGGGCACGAGCCCGAAGCGAAGTGCTTGCCCGAGGTCGAAGTCCTCGCCGAGTTCGCGGGCGAGGAACGGGTGCATCGTGCAGCGCACGGCCCGACCACCGAGCAGATCGGTCCCGGAGCGGCGTAGCTTCCTGGCGCTCGAGCCGGTCAGCACGAACCGATGGCCGTTCTTCTGCTCGATCAAGGCGTGCACCACCGTCAACACGCCGGGAGCGCGCTGCACTTCGTCGAGCACCACCACGGTCGGTCGCCGCAGCGCCGCGACCCGCTCGCGCAGGGACTCGGGACGGGCGACGAGGGTGCGTTCCTCGACCGGATCCAGCAGGTCGATCGACAGGGCGTCGGGGAAGGTCGAGCGCAGCCAGGTCGACTTGCCGGTGCCACGGGGGCCGAGCAGGAAGAAGTGCCCGGCGGGCGGAGTCAGGAGTCTCGGCGATACCGTCATTTATGCTGCCGAATTTACGGAACCGCCGTAACGGTGTCCACCCCATCGGCATTGCCCCCGGCGCTACTTGCCGCCGAGCACCACCGGCTTGCGCGGCAGCTCGACGAAGCCGTCCGTACCTTCGACGATGCGGATCGTGCGATCGATCGGCACGTCCTTCAGCACGACCTGCTTCCGGTCACGCGGCCACGTGATCGTCAGTTCCTTCACCACGCTCGCCTTGCCGAGGCCGAGGTGCTGGCGCAGCGGGTTGGCGCCGAAGCACCCGCCGCTGCCGACGTCGCGGTGCACGGTGCGCACGGTGCCGCCGTCGTCGATCACCGCGGCGATGTGGGCACCGATCGCCGAACGGTTGCTGTGCGTGCCGACCAGCTGCACCGCGAGCCAGTGGTTGCCGAAGCCCGGGTTCAGGAACAGGGCGTTGTGCGCGGCGTCGCCCGGATAGGCGCCACCCTGGATCGTGTAGAGGTCGAGGTCGCCGTCGTCGTCGAGGTCGGCGAAGCAGGTGCCGTGGCCCTTCTGCAGGTGGCCGGTGCCGCTCGCCATCGTCACGTCGACGAACGCCTTGCCGCCCACGTTGTGGAACAGCACGTTCGGCATCAGGCTGTAGTAGTACGGGTCGCCGGTGCCGAGGTAGAAGTCGAGGAAGCCGTCGTTGTCGAGGTCGCCGAAGTTGGCGCCCATCGGCAGCACCGGCACGTCGAGGCCGACCTGTTTGGTGACGTCGGTGAAGCCGCCCTTGCCGTCGCCGCGCCAAAGCCGCATCGACTCCGGGTGCGGGCGCGGCAGCCCGAGCCAGTGCGCCGCCATGTCGCCGATGCCGGTGCTGTAGGCGGCGCAGAACAGGTCGAGGTGGCCGTCGTTGTCGTAGTCCCAGAACCACGCGCCGAAGCTCTCGATCGGGTGCTGCATGCCGTGCTTCTCGGCGACGTCGACGAAGCGACCGTTCTTGGCGTTGTGGTAGAGGCGGTTCGGCTCGTGCAGGTTGCTGACGTAGAGATCGACGAAGCCGTCCGCGTCGTAGTCGCCGAAGGTGACGCCCTTCGTGTAGCCGAGGTTCTGCACGCCGGCGCGCTCGGCGATGTCGAAGAACGTGCCGTCGCCTTCGTTGCGGAACAGCTGGCACGGCGCCTGGATCTTGGCCGACGTCTCGTTGCCGACGTAGATGTCGAGGTCGCCGTCGTTGTCGATGTCGTACCAGTCGCACGTCGACGACGGGTAGTGCACTTCGCCGAGCCCGGCCGCGAACGCCACGTCGACGAACGTGCCGTCGCCCTGGTTCTGCAGCAGCGAGTTCGGGTGGCGGCCGCCGTCGTAGAGCCACGCGCCGCGGCACACGTACACGTCGAGGTCGCCGTCGTTGTCGTAGTCGACCTGGAAGATGTTGATGCCGCTGGTGATGCCGAGCAGGCCCGACTGCTGCGTGTACTCGACGTAGCGCCCTTGCCCGTCGTTCCGCCACACGCGCAGCTGCCCGTCGGTCTTCCACAGCGAGATCATCAGGTCGAGATCGTGGTCGCCGTCGAGGTCGTCGGCGATCACGCCACCGAGCATGCCGAAGAGGTCGAGGCCGAGCCGGTCGGCGATGTTCGGCATGCGCGGGAACGCTGCCTTCGACGCCATCGCCGCCGCCGGGATGCGGTGCGCTTCGGGCACGCCCGAAGGCCAGCTGCCGAGCGTCATGTGCGCGAGGTTGACCAGCCAGCGGGCACCGAGATGCCAGTAGTCGCCCGGCGGCGTGTCCTGCATCACCGCCAGGAAGTACGGGATCGCCTTGGTCGAGCCTTCGGTCGCCGTGTGCAAGGCGCCTCCCTGCAGCGGCAGGATGCAGCTCTCCGGTGTGTTGCGCGCGCAGCAGTTGTCGGTCTCGGCGAGGCGCAGCCAGGCCATGCCGAGGTAGAAGCGCAATGCGTTCTTGGCGTCGATGTCGCCGTCGATCGTGCCCTGTTCGACCGCGGCGAGGCCCTGCTCCAGGATCCCGATGCCGACGCGTGTGTCGCCGAGGCGCAGGTGTTCGAGCGACGCGTCGAGCCGCAGCTTCCACGGCGCCTTGTCGCCCTGCGCCGCGAGCTCGGCCCACAGGCGCTTGGCGTTCTGGTCGCCGTGGTACTTGTGGTCGGTCTTCGCCCGTTCGGCGATCGCCGCGAGCTCCTTCACCATGCGCTGGTGGCTCGCCTGCTTCGCCGCCGGGGTCAGCCCTTGGGCCGGTTCCTGGGCGGTGGCCGGAGCCAGCAGCAGCGACGACAGCAGCGGCACGACGAACGACGAACGGTGTGGCGATCGCATCGCCACACCGTACCCGGCGCCGCCGTCGCGGTCACGGCGCCGGCGCACTTCAGAACTGCTTGAAGTCGCCGCCGTTCTCGCTGGCCAGCTGGCGCAGGAACTCGACGTTCAGGTCCTTGCCGATGGCGATGCAGTGGATGACCACGCGCTTCAGCGGGTTCCAGGTGCGGCAGCTGGCGAGGATCTTCTCGGTCGAGTCGAGCTTGCCGTCCGGCGTCGTCGGCGCGCCGTCGGTCAGCAGGAAGACCGTGTCGATCTCCATGCCGTAGTACTTGTCCTTGCTGCCGCGGCCGGACAAGCGGAAGCCCATCTCGAGGCTGTCGTGGATGTTGGTGCTGCCGCTCGAGCGCAGCGTCTGCACGAACGCCTGCGCCTTCATCACCGTCTCCTTGCTGGCGAGCTGCATCTTCGGTTCCCAGAAGTGCGGATCCTGGTTGTACCAGAGGATCGCGAACTTCTGGTCGGGGCGCAGCTGGCCGAGGCCGCGGATCAACTCCTTCTTGCAGGCTTCGAGGCGCGTCGTCTCCGGCACCTTGCCGCCAGCGCTGGTGCCGGTGGTCTGCAGCTGCACCTTCGCCTCCATCGAGCCCGAGCAGTCGATGACGTAGAGGATCGACTTGGAGGTGTCCTGCGGGATGCCGAAGTAGTAGAGGTCGTCGCGCACCGAGCGCTTGCTCGGCGTGCCGCCGCCGAGCTCCGTTGCGCCCTTGGCGACGGTGGCGCCTTCCTTCTGCCACCACGACTGCCAGGCGGCGAGGTTGGTGCCGAAGCCCTGGCCGGTCAGGATCTCGAGCGCCGCGACGACGCGCGCCTTGCTCTGGCCGGTCGCGCGTTCGAGCAGCTTCAGCATCGGCGCGATCGCCTCGGGCACCGCCAGCTTCGCCAGCGCCTGCGCCGCGCGTTCGGCGACGGCCTCCTCCTTGTGCTCGAGCAGCGCCAGCACCGGCGTCGCGTGCGGGGCCGCCGTCTTGCCGGCCGCGGCGAACGCGTCGAGCAGCACGATCAGATCGGTCGGCTCCTTCGTCTTCGGCAAGGTCGCCGCGAGCTCCTCCATCACCTGCCCGGCCGCAGCGCCGATCGCCTTGCCAGCCGCGACCTTCAGCGGCGCCGCGTACTTCTTGTTGCCGCAGACCCGCTGCAGCAGCCACAGCACGCTGTCGCGGCGCTGCAGCGATCCGATGCGCGCCGTCAGTTCGGTGACCAGCGAGCGCACGGCGTCGGCCTGCGCGCGCAGCTTCGGCAGCTCCTTCTGCAGGCGCTCGTACTCCGCCAGCTGGTCCGAGGGCAGCGAGACCTGGCCTGGCGGCTGGCCCTCGACCATCTTCTCGATCTGCTGCGTCGTCTTGTCGCGCTTGCCTTCGATCTCGGCGAGCTCGGCGTCGGTGGCGAGCCAACCTTCGGCCAGCGCTTCGGCGACCTTGCCGGAGTCGAGGTCGCGCAGCGCAGCCAGCGCCGCACGCTTCTCGTCGAGCGTGGCCTTGCCCTTCGGCGGCGGTGCGAACACCTTGTCGAAGGCGGCGAGGAGCTTGCCTTCGTCCTGGGCTGGGACGGCGACGAGCAGGAGCGCGGCCGAAGCCAGCGCACGAAGGAACGACGGGACGGAACGCAGCATCGCGCGTGGGAGGGCAGGCGGGAGAGGGCCGGTGCAGTGTCGCGGGGCGGACCAGCCCCGCAAGGCCCGCGGCTCGGGCGACCTGCCTTTCCGCGTCGTGTTCAGCCGGTGCCGCCGACCAGCGCCGTCACCGACAAGCCGCCGTGCTTGCTGGTGAACGCTGCCTGCAGCCCCAGGCCGGTGCGGCGCGCGAGCCGAACGTCGTGCGCCAGCAGCGCCATGCGCCAGCCAGCGCCCAGGGCTTTCGCCCGATGGCCGAGCGTCTGGTACAGCGGGGCGAGTTCGGGGCCCTTGCCGACGCGCACGCCGAACGGCGGGTTGGTGGCGAGCAGGCCCGTGGGCGGGGCTCCGCCGGGCTGCAGCCACGGCTGCGCGGTGACCGCCGCGTGCCGGAAGTCGATCCACGCGGCGACGCCGGTGCGTTCGGCGTTGGCCTTGG
>VYME01000351.1_pt1 | contig 17114 bp, 20 predicted proteins | sample 5115281 | NCBI WGS metagenome assembly VYME01 (sample SAMN12291780, study PRJNA351875) | freshwater metagenome | isolation source: freshwater lake | place: USA: Michigan, Wintergreen Lake | collected 2013-08-08
CTTCACGATGCCCTCGCCCTTCTACGTGACACCGAAGTCCGGTGTGATCTGGAAGATCACGCACACCGGGCAGTGACCGCGTGGCGGCGGCCGGTCAGTCGACGGCCGCCATCCTGAGAAGCAGCGGACGGTGCCCGCCATCGTCCGCCGCCTGCCAGCCCGCGACGTAGCGCCGCCCCGCATCGTCGGTCGTCATCGAACCGTAGAGCAGGACCTCCCGCCGCCGGCCAAGATCGATCGGCGACGCCGCAGAGCGCCCCGACAGGAGGTCGCGGCGCACCCAGTCGAATCGACCATCGCGCTGCGCGACACCCACGAGCGCGGCGCCCCCGCGGGCAACGAACAGGGATGGCGCGTACGCCACGCCATCCGGGTGAAAGAGACCGTGGGCGAGCACGGCGGTGGCAGCATCGCCCATCGGCTTCAGCTCGTGCAGCCAGCCATCGTGCGTCGTGAAGAACGTGCGGCCGTCGGGCATGGACGCGAGGCCGACGATGCCGTGGTTCGCGGCCGGTCCGTCCGTCGTCGGATAGCGCGGCAACGGCGTCGCCGCACGAACGTCGAACCGTGCATCGAACTCGACCAGATGGGCTTCGCCACGGCCGTCGGCCGTGCGCCCCAGCCGCGGGACGAACGCATGCCCACGCGAGTCGGCCAGCATGTTCCGGCACGCATGCCCGCCCTCGGCGCCGACGATGGCACGGCGGACCTCGCCGGAACGCGTGTCGAAGCGATAGAGGACATGGCCGAAGTAGCCGAGCGCGAACACGAACGGACCGCCTGCGGCCGCGGCGACGAGACCTTCGGGCACCGCGAGCACGTGCTCCCACCGCAGCGTCGCGGGATGGATGCGCCACAGATGGCTTCCCCAACGCGGCAGCATCGATCCGTCCTCGTGCTCGCCGGCTTCGTCCATCGAGGTGAAGTACAGCCAGCCGTCGGGCGCCGGCAGGATGCGCGAATGGATCTTCACCTGGCCTTCGCCGTCGCGGCGCAATCCCGCGCGCGAGAGCTGGTCGTTCACCGCCCCGGCGTCGGTCCAGCGCCCGGTGGCGGGATCGAGACGCATCAGGTGCGCACTGCCGCCGGGCCGCTTGGCCGACACGCCGAACCAGAGGTGGCCGATCGCATCGCGTCCGGTGGCGCCCCAGATCGCGTTGGCATCGGAGAAGCCGGGGACCGGCACCTCGATGATCGACGGTGGAACGCTGGAAACCGCCGACGCCCGCGGCGCCGCGATGAGTGCAGCCGCGCCGGCGAGACCGCGGACTGCAGCGCGACGACCGGCGTCGTGCGCCCGCGACGGACGACTCATGCCAGCTCGTGCACTGCCTGGCGGGCAGCGTGGAATCCTTCGGACGTGAAACACACGAGGCGGACTTCGGCGAGGGTCGCATGCAGCAACAGACCGGCAGCCACCTCGCGCGCGGCGATCGCACACGCCCGTTCGAGCGGAAAGTGATACGCGCCCGTGCTGATCTGCGGGAAGGCGATCGTGCGGACATCGTGGGCGACAGCCTGACGCAGGCTTTCGCGATAGCAGCTCGCGAGGAGGTCGTCCTCGCCGCGCTGACCGCCGTGCCAGACGGGTCCGACGGTGTGGATCACCCAGCGGGCGGGAAGATGAAACCCGGGCGTGATGCGCGCCTGCCCCGTGGGACAGCCGCCGAGCTTGCGGCAGTAGGCAAGCAGTTCCGGCCCCGCGACGCGATGGATCGCGCCGTCGACGCCGCCACCGCCCAGCAGGCTGCTGTTCGCGGCATTGACGATGGCATCGACAGCCTCGCGGGTGATGTCACCCTGGACGACACGGATCCGGTCGATCGCACCGGTCAGGGCGTCAGCCATGTGGCAGCGTCGCGGGTGAACCGCGCCCGTCGATGGCCTGCGGGATGCAGCCACAGCCAGTCGACCGTGCCGACGACCAGCTCGATCACGGCGAAACGGTCCCGCCCGGTCTCGCCCTCGGCACCGTCCACGGGAATCCCGTCGCCAGGCGTCGGCATGGCCGTTCCGGGGGGAAGCTGCGTCCGGTAGTTGCGCCGCGCCGCCTGGGAGAGGCCGGCCCAGGCCGAGGCCGCATTGGCGTCCCCCGACCGGATGCAAGTGCGACCGGAGAGCCGCCATTGCGTCCGCTCGACGGGGTCATGGAAGGCGAGACTCGCCCGGGCGTCGCCGCGCAGGTGGGCCACCTTGGGTGCGCGGATGTCCGTGTACCAGAAGACCCGCCAACCCTCCGCATCGACGGCCCGGAGCACGATCGTCCTGGCCTGCGGCGCACCGTTCATGTCGACGGTCGCGAGCACCGGCGTGCGCATCGGCGACGCGTGGTCCCCGACGGCACGGGCAAGGCCATCCCAGACATGCTGGCGCACGTGGGTCAGATCGAGGACTTCGGCATCGGGGAGCTGGGTCATGAAAATCGCAGTCACTGTCGTCAGCTCCCATGATGGCGACTACGGAGCCGCGTGTCACGGACGGCGCAGCCCCATCGGCGTGACGCATAATTGCGCCGCCCCGTCACGAGCCCTCCATGTCCGAATCCCAGAGCCCCCGCATCCTCGTCGTGGACGACGACCGTCGCCTCCGCGACCTGCTCCACCAGTACCTGGAAGCGCAGGGATTCCAGGTGGAATCCGTCGCCGAAGGCACGGCCATGGAGCTCGCGCTCGGCGGGCGCGGTGCGGATCTCGTGGTGCTGGACCTGATGCTCCCCGGGGAAGGCGGGCTCAGCCTGTGCCGGCGCCTGCGGGCCGGCGGGAATCTCACCCCGGTCATCATGCTGACCGCGAAGGGCGACGACGTCGACCGCATCGCGGGCCTCGATGCGGGCGCCGACGACTATCTGCCGAAGCCCTTCAACCCGCAGGAACTCGTGGCCCGCATCCGCGCCGTGCTGCGACGCGGCGGCGCCACGCTCCCGGCAGCCTCCCCGACGCCGCCCGGTGCACCCGCCGAAAGCGACCAGCCCGTGGCCTTCGGCCCCTTCCTGCTCAACCTCGCGTCGCGACGCCTCACACGCGGCGAGGAGATCGTGAACCTCACCACGGGCGAGTTCGCGTTGCTGAAGGCGCTGGCGACGAACGCCGGCACACCGCTGACCCGGGAACGCCTGATGGAGCTCGCCCGGGGTCGCGAACTCGGCATGTCGGACCGCACGATCGACGTCCAGGTCTCCCGCCTGCGGAAACTCATCGAGGACGATCCGGCCCATCCGCGCCATCTGCAGACGGTGTGGGGCTTCGGCTACGTGTTCGTGCTGGACTGATGGCGCTGCTGCCGCGCTCCCTGCTCGCGCGCTCGATCCTGCTGATCGCGCTGATCCTGATCGCGAGCCAGGTGGCCTGGATCCAGTTCTACCGGATGAGCAGCGCCCGGTCGCAATCGGAGCAGGTCGCCTCGCACATCGTGGGCGTGCTCAACACGGTGAGCGCGGCGCTCGATGCCATGCCGGCCACCGCCCGCACGCGCTTCAGCGAGACGCTCCCCGCGCAGCAGAACGTCCGGCTCTTCCCCGCCACCAGTCTCGACGTCGACGAACTCGCGGTGCCCCAGTCGCCGATGCTCGCTGCAGTGGCCACGCAGCTGAAGCGCAGTTCCGGCGACCACACTCAGGCGCTCGCGATGATCGAGGACTCCGATCACTCGCTGTGGGTGAAGATCCGCGTGAAGAACCAGGCGTACTGGGTGGTGTTCGCGCCGACGGCCCTGACCCTCCCACCGGCGGCGGCGTGGGTGAGCTGGAGTCTCACGAGCCTCGCCCTCGCCCTCTTCGGCGGCCTGGCGCTCATGGTCCGCGTGAACCAGCCGCTGCAGGCGCTCGCAGACGCCGCGTCGGACATCGCGAGCGGGAAGACCCCGCCGACACTCCCCGAGAAGGGTCCGAGCGAGATCCGCACCCTCTCCCGCGGCTTCAACCGGATGACCACGGCCCTGGCCCAGCAGGAATCGAATCGCGCGGTGCTGCTCGCAGGTGTCTCCCACGATCTGCGCACACCGCTGTCCCGCCTGCGGCTCGCCCTGGAGATGAGCCGCGGGCGCATCCCCGATTCCTCGCGCGAAGGCATGGAGCAGGACATCGAGGACATGGACCGCATCATCGACCAGTTCCTGGAGTTCGCGCGCGACGGCGGCAGCGAGGTCGTCGATCCCGACGGCGATCTCGACACGCTGGTGCGCGCCCTGGCCGAACGCTACGAGAAGCGCGGCGACGACGTCGTCGTGCGCACCGGCGCCCTGCCGCCGATGCCGATCCGCCCGATCGCCGTGCAGCGGATGATCACCAACCTCGTCGAGAACGCGCTGCGCTACGGCGCAGGCCAGGTGGAGATCGAGACGCGCCAGGACGGCGCGATGGCGGTGGTGTCGGTGCTGGATCGCGGCCCCGGCATTCCGGAGTCCGAGATGGATCGCGTGCTGCAGCCCTTCACACGCCTCGACGATGCGAGGAGCGACGCGATGGGCGCCGGCCTCGGCCTCGCGATCGTGGAACGCGTGGCCCGCATGCACGGCGGCCGCGTCCGCCTGCTGCCACGTCCCGGCGGCGGCCTGGAAGCGCGGATCGAGCTGCCGGTTGGGGGTGGAGGGGGCTAGACGATGGGCTAGGGCCTTGGGGCTAGGGAAATCCGATTGAGTCTTCACCGCAGTGCGCATGGGTACGATCGCGAGCATCGACCGCCGCTGTTCGCACACCGACGGTTTTCCCCTAGCCCCTAGTCCCTCGCCCCTAGTCCCTAGCCCCTAGTCCCCAGCCCCTAGTCCCTGAGTCACCCCTCCCGGAACACCATCGACACCGAGTTCATGCAGTACCGCAGCCCCGTCGGCGCCGGGCCATCCTCGAACACGTGGCCGAGGTGGGCGTCGCAGCGTGCGCAGACCACTTCCTCGCGGATCATGCCGTGGCTCGTGTCGCGGTGGATCTCGACGTTGCGCTCGTCGACGGGGTCGAAGAAGCTGGGCCAGCCGGTGCCGGACTCGAACTTGGTGTCGGACCGGAAGAGCGGCAGGTCGCAGCACACGCAGTGGTAGGTCCCGTGCAGCTTGTTGTCCAGGAACGCACCGCAGAACGGGCGCTCGGTGCCCTGCCGCCGGGTGACGTGGAACTGCTCGGGTGTGAGCATGGCGCGCCACTGCTCATCGGTCTTGACGATCTTCTCCATCGACTCTCTCTCCTGGCCGCGCGCTTCGGGCGGCTCTCCTGGTGGACTTGCGGACCTGTCTACGACGGGTTCCCGTCGGCAGGGTTCAGCGGGAACCGGGCAATCGTCTCGTAGCGCGCACCATCGGCGCGGCGGCAGGAACGCACCAGGACGAACTCCCCTGCCGTCCATGCGATGGGCGCCTCGGGTTCGGCCAGTGCCCCGCGCGCTGCCTTCCGCAGCAACGTGACGTGCGGGCGGAACGGACGCGAATCGAGCGCGATGCCTTGCGACGTGACCCATTCGGCAAGCCGCGCCTGCAACGCCGCGAGTGCGTCCGGCACCACCGAGGGCGCGGCCCAGACGATGCCGTTCCGGACCCAGTGACCCACGCGGTCCACGCGCATCCAGAAGGCCGGTGCGGTGATCTCCGGGGGCGGCGATCGGAAGACCTCGATCCGGCTGGCGGGCACGTCCCCGAGAAACGCGATCGTGATGTGAATCGAATCCGGCCGGGTCACGCGCCGACCGGTGCTGGTCGCCTGGCGGCAGGCCAGCGCGTGCAACGCCATCGCCGTCTCGCGGGACGGCCAGATCGCGAAGAACAACCGCTCCGTGGTGGTCTCCGCGTGCGACGCCGCGCGTCTGACCAGATCCAATGCTGTCCTGTCCTCGGCCGCCACGCCGGGATCAACCCGAGGTCAGGAGGGCGATGGCCTCCGTCGCGATGCCCTCGCCGCGCCCGGTGAAGCCGAGCCGTTCGGTGGTCTTCGCCTTGACGTTCACACGGTCCGCGCCGATGCCGAGGTCGGCGGCGATGCACGCCACCATCGCGGGAATGTGCGGCGCCATCTTCGGTGCCTGCGCGATGATCGTGGCGTCGACGTTGCCGATCTCGAATCCGGCAGCCCGCACCTTCGACGCGACCGCGCGGAGCAGCACGCGGCTGTCGGCACCGGCGTACGCGGGATCCGTGTCGGGAAAATGGCGACCGATGTCCCCGAGGGCGGCTGCGCCCAGGAGCGCGTCGCACAAGGCATGCAGCAGCGCGTCTGCGTCCGAGTGCCCGAGCAGGCCGCGGTCGAAGGGAATGACGACGCCACCCAGGATGAGCGGGCGGCCGGACACGAGGGCATGGACGTCGAAGCCCTGACCGATGCGGACATTCACGAAACGTCTCCCATGGCAGCGAGTAGCTGCGCAGCGAGTTGGAGGTCGCGGGGGTAGGTCACCTTCAGATTGGCGGGGTCGCCCTCGACGAGCCTCGGCGACAGGCCGCGCGCTTCGACGGCACCGGCTTCGTCCGTCACCTGGTCGAGGTCGGCGTGTTCGAGGGCATCGAGGAGCACGCCGTAGCGGAACATCTGCGGCGTCTGGGCTGCCCAGAGACCACTGCGTGCGACGGTGGTCTCGATGCGAGCATCGGCATCCGCGCGCTTCAGCGTATCGGCGACCGGCAACGCCGCGATGCCGCCGACGGCATCGTCCGCGAGGGTCGCGACGAGACGGTCGATCACGCTGTCGGGCAGGCAGGGCCGCGCGGCGTCGTGCACCAGGATCCAGTCGTCCGGCGTCACCTGACCGGCGAGACTGCGCAGGCCGGCAAGCACGGACGCCGCGCGCGTGTCTCCACCGCAACGGCGCGCCTCGATGATCGGACGCAGGCCGGCGAGGTCGAGCGCGTCGAAGCGCGTGTCGTCCGGCGAGAGCACGACGACGACGCGATCGATGGACGGGTGACTCGCGAGGCGGGCGATCGCGTGGCGCAGGAGAGGCTGCCCGGCGAGATCCGTGTACTGCTTCGGAAGCGCGGCACCGAACCGGCTCCCGCTGCCGGCCGCCGGCACGAGGGCGATGTGGCGGGCCACTGCGGTCACTTCGGGTCGGCGCCGCCGGGAAGCTTCAGCTCACCGCGATCGTCGAAAGAAAGCGGGCCAGCGGCACCTTGCTGATACAGCCGGCCCTTGATGCGATAGCGGAACTGCTCCGGCATGCTGCCGCTGCCCATCTGACGCAGGATGCTGCCGAGGGTGCTCAACGTCTCCACCTCGACGGTGGCCGTGGAGAACCGCGGGACGGCCACGGCCTGACCGGTCGTGCCCTTCGCGAACGCCTTGTCGTTGATGTCGAGCTGGAAGGCCACGCCCTTGATCGCGAGGTCGCGATCGTTGGGATTCTGGATCCGCAGGGTCACGAAGTACTGCTGCTCGAGCAGGCCGGCGGTCCCCATCCGCAGATCGGAGACGGTCACCGACACCGGGTCGCCCCGCTGTGCCAATCCGGCGCATCCCGACAGTGCGAGCGCCGCGACAGCCATGCTCCACGTGCGGCGGTTCCAAGCGACCATGGCGGACATCTCCCTTGATTCGAATCGGCCGGAGGATAGCATCGCGATCATCGGTCACAGACCGGCGCGCCATCCTTCCCACCGTTGTGATCCCATGCCCATCCCGCGCTTCCACATGACCCCCGCCGTCCGCGATCTCGGCGTGCGCGGTGCGTTCGCCGTGCTGACCGACCTCGACAACAGGCACGAGCCAGAGGGCCTCGCCACATGGCGCGACGACCTCGTGCAACGCCTGCGTGTGGAACTGACGGCCGGATTCATCGACACCGATCCGACGCTGGCCGGCTTCCGGGCGCTGCACGATCGCATCGGCCGATCGAACCGTCGCTTCCCGGCCTCGGCAGAGGCACTGGTGGGGCTCTTCCAGCGCAAGGGACTTGTACCGGCCATCAATCCCCTGGTGGACCTCTACAACGGCGTTTCGCTGGAGACCCGACTGTCGCTGGGCGCCCACGATCTCGCGACGATCGAGGGGGACATCACGTTGCGCATGACCGACGGCACCGAACGTTTCGTCCCCCTCGGCGCAACGGCAGCGGAGCCGGTGCCCGCCAGCGAGTACGGATACATCGACGAGCGGGGCGAGATCCTCTGCCGGCTGGAACACCGCCAGTGCGAGCGCACGAAGGTGACCTCGGCGACGACCCAGGCCTTCTACATCGTCCAGGGCAACGCGGCGACGCCGGCAGCGATGATCGAGGCGGCCCTCGATCGACTGGTCTCGCTCACGACGGCGCACTGCGGCGGTCGTCTCGTCGAGGCATGGATGGTGACGTGACGCCCCGACTGCCCCGCAGTGCGATGTGACACATTCACTGCCCTGCCGCGACGCGCGGCGTGTAGATTCGGGCCATCCAGGAGATCCGCCATGGCCGACGCCCCGCTGAACGAAGATCCCCCGCCCGCCGCGTTCCCGGCGATCCCGTCCCGGCCGGCGGCCGAACCGCTGAAGTTCACGGGCACCGGTTCGGAGTACTTCCGGATCTGGATCGTCAACCTGGCACTCACGTACCTGACGCTCGGCTTCTATTCGCCCTGGGCGAAGGTGCGCCGCATGCAATACATCTACCGGAACACGCTGCTCGCCGGATCGGGCTTCGACTACCACGGGAAGCCGATCGCGATCCTGAAGGGCCGTGCCATCGCAGTGGGCATGATCCTGCTGTACCAGGGCCTCACGCTCGTGAACCCGATGGTCGCGGGCATCGTGGGCATCCTCATCGCACTCGTGATGCCCTGGCTCCTGCTGCGTTCCCTCGCGTTCCGGCTGGCCAACACCAGCTGGCGAGGCCTGCGCTTCCGCTTCGAGGGGACCAGCGGCGACGCCTACCGGGTGTTCCTGCTGTGGCCTTTCCTCGCGTCGATCACCCTGGGGCTCCTCGCGCCTGCCGCGCACCATGCGATCAAGCATTGGCAGCACACCGCATCGGCGTTCGGACGGATACGGTTCAAGTTCACCGCGACGCGCGGCGAGTTCTACCGGGTTTGGCTGATGGCTGCCGGTATCGTGGTGCTGGTGCCGGCCCTGTTCGGCCTGATCGCCGCGACGCTCGGTGGGGCCGCCCTGACAGAGGGCGTTCTGTCGACGGACGAGATGGACTACGGAACCACTTTCCTGATCTTCTTCGTGGTGGCCATCGCCTTCTACGCCGGACTGCTCGCGGTCATGCCGTTCTTCGTGACGCGCATCCAGAACCTCGTCTGGAACCGCACGACCCTCGGCACGCATCGCTTCGAGAGCAATCTGCGCTTCTGGAAGACGCTGGGAATCACGATGTCGAACATGTTCCTCACCGTGATCACCCTCGGCCTGTTCCGCCCGTTCGCGGTGATCCGCATGGCGCGCTACCGTGTCGAGGCCATGACGCTCGTCCCGGGGGAATCCCTCGATGATTTCGTGGGTCAGCAGGCGAGCGAGGTGGAAGCCCTCGGCGACGAGGTCGCGGACTTCTTCGACATCGACATCGCGTTGTGAACACCCAGACCGCAGCCCCGCCGGTCCCCTGCGACTACCTCGACGGCACGACGACCCGTCGGCGGCGGGTGACGCTCCGCGTGGAGGACGGCCATGCGGTCATCGAAGGCGAGGACATCTCGCGACGCGAACCGCTCGGCCGGGTGCGCGTGTCCGAGCGCATGGGGTCGGCGCCCCGGCTGGTGAGTTTCCCGGATGGCGCCTTCTGCGAAGTACGCGACCACGGGGCCCTCGACGCGCTGCTCGGCGCGACCGGGTTCCGCGAATCCTTCGTGGTCAGGATCCAGGCCCGTTGGACCTGGGTCGCCGGCGCGCTCGCGGCGATGGTCGCGCTGGTCGCGGCGGCGTATGTGTTCGTCCTGCCATGGGGCGCGGAGATCGCCGCCGCGCACGTCCCCCAGAGCGCGATGAAGACGCTGTCGGACCAAACGCTGGAAGCGCTCGAGGGGCGCTTCTTCGAACCCTCGACGCTCCCGGAGGATCGACGCACGGCGCTCGCGCAGAAGTTCGCACGCATGATCACGCCCGACGGCGACAAGGTCCCCCACGAGCTGGTGTTCCGGAAAAGTCCGGTGATCGGACCCAACGCGCTCGCCCTGCCCTCCGGCACGATCATCGTGACGGACGAACTGGTGGCCCTGGCGGCGAGCGACGACGAGATCCTCGCCGTGCTGTCGCACGAACTGGGACATGTGCAGCGACGCCATGGCGTGCGCAAGGCGCTGCAGAGCACCGTGGTGGGACTCGTCGCCACGTGGTACCTCGGCGACCTGTCGAGCCTCGCGGCGGCGATCCCGGCGGCGCTGCTGGACGCTCGCTACTCGCGCGACATGGAAGCCGAGGCCGACGCCTATGGCGCGAGGATGCTGAGGGCGAACAGCCTGTCGCCCTCACTGCTCGCCGTGATGCTGGAACGCCTGGAATCGAGCCGGAAGTCCGACGACGCGGACGCGAAGAAGGATGGCAAGGACGACGGTGACGGCCTGCGCGGCTACCTGCGATCGCACCCGGCCACGGAGGAGCGGATCCGCGCCCTGCGGCGGCCGACGTCCGACTGAACGAAAGCCTACTTCGCGATCTGCGGGATCATGTCGTTGCGGCTCGGCCCGGTGCCGCTCTCCTGGAACGTCGTCTCGCCTTCGAGCACGGCGCTGAAGTGCGGAACGCCCGCCGGCACCACGTAGAAGCTGCCCGCCGGAAACGCGATCAGCTTCGCTTCGTCCCAGGTGTCTCCCACCGCTGACCAGTAGACGCCCTCCAGCACGGTGATCACGCGCTCGTCCGGATGCGTGTGCGGCAGGAGCCGGTGCCCTGCCGAGGCCCGCACGCGGAAGGTGAACGAACCCGCCTTCTCCTGCTCGCCGTGGATCATCGCGCGAAAGAGCGGCGGGGACTTCCGCAGCTCCTTCCAGGCGATCTCGTCCGGCTTCACGGCGTGGAAGACGGGCTCCGCCGCTGCTTGCGACGCGACCGCGGCGATTGCGAGCCCCGCGAGCGGGCCTGCAAGGCGACGGCGCGTGAACGACATCACTTCGGTGTTTCGAGATTGAAGGTGAGATCGAGATAGCGACGGCCGGTGAGGTCCTTGGTCTGCTTCATCTGCTGGCCGCGCCATTCCACTTCGAAGGTCCACCGACCCGATGGCGGGTTCACGTAGAAAAGCGGTCCTTCCGCGTCGGCCTCGACCACCGCGTTGCCCATCGTGTCGACGACTCGGACGCGAACGCCTTCGATGGCATCGGTCTTGGCGCCGTCGACGGTGAACCGGATGTGGATCGGGTAACGGGCCGAGACCGCCGCGAAATCCTCGGCTGTCGCGCCGGCGCCGCCCGTCACGTAGTTGATGTTGCTCTGCCGATGGACCTTGATGCCGACCGAGGCCTCGTCGACTGCGACGGCCGGTCCGGAAGCCACGGACGCCATGACGAGGGCGAATGCCCATGCGAGATGCTTCACGGGATCTCTCCTCCTGCTGTTGTGATGTTCCTGGAGTGATGCTCTTGCGCCGTGAGGGCGTGAGCAATTCGTCGGGGCAGGATAGCACGCGACCTCCCGCACGGCGCCTCGCGGAATCCGCCTGCGATCAGGGCTTCGCGCTGGCCGTGAGGACCTCGAGCGCAGCGTTGCGCAGACTGTCGGGATACCGTCGGGCGAACGCTGAGGCTGCCGCCTGCGCGCGCCGGATGTGCTCCGCTGCTCGGGCGCGATCCTGCACCAGCCCCGCCGCCTGCACCTGCTGCACGGCCGCGATGAACTCGATCTCCTCCTGCTCGGGATGCGCGGGCTTGCGGGATGCGAGCCGGTCCGCGAGTCGGATCTGATCCTCCAGTTCGGCCCACGGGAGACGCGAGCGCGACGGGTCGGCGTCGAAACTGTCGTAGAAGCGCCCGGCGAGGAGGCGGAAAGCCGCGTCGCCACCACGCGTCTCGGCATCGAGCTTCAAGGCCTCCGTGTAGTGCACGGCAGGCACGGGAAAGCGGCCCGAAGGCGGCGTCGGCGCGAGTTCGAGGTTCCGACCCTTGAGTTCCTTCATGAGCAGATGGGTCGCGAGGCCCTGGACGCGCCCGTGCATCGCGACGTCGCGATTCAGAAGCTCGCGGATCTCGTCGAGCATCCGCCCGAGGTCGTAGTGCGCCTCCGCGCGCACGCGGGCTGCCCCCTTGCCACGAATGGTCGCAAGATCGCCGTCCGCACGCGCGAGGTACTTCTCGACGGCATCCGCCGTGATGAGGTCGTGGGCGGAAACGGACCAGCACAGGCACAGCGCCGGCAGCGCGGCGAGGAAGCGGTGCAGGGACTGCAAAACCTCAGCCGTCCGCAGGCAGCGGTTCACCACGCGCAAAGGCCGCCGCACCCGCGTGCGTCGGGATGGTGCCCTCCGCCCGCGCCGTCGCTTCGTCGCGCATCGGCACGACGAGTCCTTCGATGGTCCCCGCCTCGACAATGGACCGTGAGATGAGCCACGCGTGGTGGAAGGGGAAGTCCTCGCGGGCGACGAACTGATGGGTCGAGTTCTCGACGATCACGCGGAGCGGCGTCGCGAAGTAGTCTTCGAAGGGTGGGGCAGCGGTCGTCATGGCCAGCGCGTTGGCGCGCGACACGACGGCGACATCCGCCTGCGCTGTCGAGATGAGGCTGGCGATCCGGGCGGCGGTCGGCGTGCGCACCACCTGGGCCCGGCTGGCCGGAAGGCTCTCCCTCAGGACGGCGGCGATGCGCTCCCCGAGTTCGTCGGACGGCATGTCCTCCCGGCTCGTGTGCACGAGCAGGAAGCGCTTCCGGAACACCTTCCACTGGTTGTAGGGCGTGTGGGCGGCGAGCAGTGTGCTCGCCGCCACCGCGCCGAGCGCCGCGAGGGCGCGCCGGCGCGGGACCATCACTTCTTGCCCTTGAAGATCTCGAGCGGGCAGATCGTCGACACGGCGTAGTTCGGCACGTCCACCACGTTGCCGATGCGAAGATCGCACGCAACGCTGGTGATCACGTAGGCCTGCTCAGGGGTGTAGCCCTTGCTCTTCACCAGCCAGTCGATCATCTCGATCAGCGACGCGCGGGCCGCGAGCGAGAGATCCTCCGACAGGTTCGTGAGCGGCCCCATGATCTTGCCGTCGATGTAGCTGGAGTAGGGCGGGATGGAACCAGCGGGCTTCAGCGGATAGCCGACCGTCGCGTAGAACGCGTCGGGCTCCAGCTTCTTCAGCTGCGAACCACCTTCGAAGTGCGGACCACTCTTGATCATCGAGGCCATGCCCTTGCGGATCTCGGTGCGAACCGTGACCTTGGCGCCCATCTCGATCGCCGTACCGGCCACTTCGCCGTCGCCCTGCGCGTAGTGCACGTCGCCGATGAAGAGGCCGCAGCCGTCGATGAAGCACGGCAGGAGCAGCGTGGTCCCGACCTGCATCTGCTTGATGTCCATGTTCCCGCCGTTCTCGCGCGGGGGGATGGTGCGGACGCACTTGTCCTTGTACGAACCGTTCGGACCGCAGATGGCCCTGGGCATGGCGCTCGTGGGCTGCGGCGGGAGAGCGATACCACCGGCCGTGCTGAGTGCGCCTTCGCGCGCGAGGATCGTCTCGATCTCCGGGTAGCCGGGCAGGACGCCGACGGTCCCCATGAAACCGTTGAAGGGGATCGCGACACCGGGGATCTCGGTGGCCACCGCTTCGAGGCGGTTCAGGCGCCAGTTGGCGATGAAGGGCTTGTTGAAGATGTCACGGAGGAAACCGAAGCCGGGCACGACCGTCGTGTAGCCGTATTCGTCGGGCTCGATGTCGACGAGCGTGACGGCCAGGACGTCGCCGCGCTTCGCGCCTTCGATGTACACGGGGCCGGTGATCGGGTGCACGAGGTTCAGGTCGATGCCGCCGATGTCCTTGGGCTCGGAATTCACCGTGAGATCCGCGTCGAGGGCGTCGCGCGTTTCGTAGATGATGAGCTGGCCGGGCTTGGCCTTGCCCACCGGCGGGATCGCCGGGTGATAGCGGTTCATGCAGTTCGGGTCGTCGTTGCAGTGCGCGCCCTTCTTGGTGATCCGCACGATCGACTGGGTCTTCACGTCGGTGGTGTCGGCGATGGCAGGCAGTGCAATCGATGCCGCGGCAAAGGCAGCGGCGATGGTGGCGAGGCGCAGTTTCACGAGCATCATCTCCCAGGGATTAGGACGGATTTCGGCGGTCTTCCTACGCGTGCCTCTTCATGCGCTGGCTTTCGTAGGCTTTTCATCATTCAGTTAAAGCCTCCGGATGTTCGTCATCGGCGACTGCCATGTCAATGCGCGCACCACGATCGATCAACCCAGGACGCGCTGCACCGTCCAGATGAGGCCGCAAACCACCAAAGCCGCTGATACCCCTTTGACGAGACGGGGATCCCGGACGCCGCCGTGCGCCCGATCGGCCAGCGTGAGGAGCGCCAGACCGGCGAGCACGATGGCGATCTGGCCAAGCTCCACGCCAACGTTGAAGGCAGCGAGGGCAACGCCGAGCGCATCGGCGGGCAGACCGAAGTCGCGAAGGGCGCCGGCGAATCCGAAGCCGTGGATGAGACCGAACAGAAAGGTGAGCCGCCATCGGCGGGCGATGTCGCGCACGAAGCAGTTCTCGGCCGCCACGTAGACGATCGACAGCGCGATCAGGATCTCCACCGGCGCCGTCGGCAAGCGGACGACATCGAGCACCGCGAGACTCAGCGTGATCGAGTGGGCGACCGTGAAGGCGGTCACGACGCGCACGAGTGGCCAGGGACGCCGGCCCCAGAGGATCACGGCCACGACGAAGGCCATGTGGTCCCAGCCGAGCGCGATGTGCTCGACACCGGTGAGCAGGTACTGCCACGCGACGTCCCCGGCGCTGCCCGTCACCGTGGCAAGCACGACGCTTGGCGTTCCGACCGAGAGCAGCGCAAGCCGCTTGGCATCGCCGCCCAGCGAGACGAGGTGCTTCGCTGCCGGATCGACGTCGTGGAACAACGAAACGGCGTAGACGAGCGCGCCGCCACCCGCGGAGCATGTCCAGCGCAGAGCGAGCGTCACGTGCCCGGCCTTCGACCCGACGTCGCCGGGGGATGCAAGACACCGTGCGCCGCCTTCGAACGACAGGGACGTCCGCGACGTCACGAGGTCGCGGATGGCCGCGGCGTTCGCTTCCACCGCGGAGGCGGATACGGCGGCGGAGCCCTCCGCGATCGCGGTGTGGAGCACCGCATCCAGATCGCGCGCATCCATCTCGATGACCGCATCGACCGTCAGCCCCGTCAGCGTGAGGCGCGCACTCGAAAGCTGCGTGGCGTGCGGCCAGGCGCACGTGGCGACGAGTAGTGCGGAGACCAGGAGCACGCCGCGCAGGCAGGAAGTCAGCGTCGGGAACACGTCGGGACCGGCAGGGAGGAAGGCCCGGATGATACCGACCAGACGGCTTGACCTGCGCGCTTGACGCCCTCGTTGCACGCGCCCAGATTCGAACCGACGACGACGGGGTCGTGGCAGAGGAGAGTCGCATGTTCGAATCGGCAGAGATCGGCCACAAGGTGTCGAAGAAGACGTACCGTGAGGAGGAGCCCGCGCTGCGCCAGGCATTGCTCGAGGCGCAGTACCGATTGCTGGAGCAGGCGCGTTTCCCCGTGGTGATCCTCGTCAACGGCGTGGACGGTGCGGGCAAGGGCGAGACCGTGAACCTCCTGAACGAATGGATGGATCCACGGCACATCCGGACCGAAGGCTTCGGACCGGCCTCGCCCGAGGAGCTGGAACGCCCCCCGCTGTGGCGGTTCTGGCGCGCCCTGCCGCCGAAGGGCCGGATCGGGATCCTCTTCGGTTCGTGGTACACGGAACCCATCCTGAACCGCGTGCTCGGCCACGCGAAGCGCGCGGCATTCCAGCACGAGCTGGAACGCATCCGGCACTTCGAGCGCATGCTGGTGGCCGAGGGCGCCCTGGTCATCAAGCTCTGGTTCCACCTCTCGCACCCGGCGCAGAAGAAGCGGCTCGAAGGCCTCGAGAAGGATCCGCACAGCCGGTGGCGCGTTTCGCCACAGGACTGGAAGCGGTACCGGCACTACGAGGAGTTCGTGAGCGTGTGCGAGGGCGCCCTGCGGGAGACGAGCACCGGCGAGGCGCCCTGGCACGTGGTCGACGGGAGCGATCCGCGCTACCGCGCGCTCTTCGTCGGGCGTCTGATCCTCGACGCCCTCACGCGGCGCCTCGATGGTCCGACCCCTGCCGTCTCGCCCGCCCCGCCTCCGCCCACGCCGCCCATCGATGGTCGCGATGTCCTCAATACCCTCGCCTACGGACAGCGGATCTCCCGTCAGCGCTACGAGAAGCGTCTCGAGCGCGAGCAGTCACGCCTCAACCTGCTAATGCGGGATCCGCGGATCCGGGATCGATCACTGGTGGTCGTCTTCGAAGGCATGGACGCCGCGGGCAAGGGCAGCACGATCCGTCGGATCACCCAGTCGCTGGACGCCAGGTTCTATCGCGTGATCCCCATCGCCGCGCCGACCGACGAGGAACTCGCCCAGCCCTATCTCTGGCGGTTCTGGCGACACCTGCCCCGCCACGGGCACGCGGCGATCTTCGATCGGTCCTGGTACGGGCGGGTGCTGGTGGAACGCGTGGAAGGTTTCTGCAGCGAAGCCGACTGGATGCGCGGCTACCACGAGATCAACGACTTCGAGGAACAGCTGACGGAGGCCGGGGTGATCGTCGCGAAATTCTGGCTCGCGATCACGCCGGACGAACAGCTGCGGCGCTTCCGCGAGCGCGAGAAGACGCCGTACAAGCAGTTCAAGATCACGCCGGACGATTGGCGCAACCGGGAGAAGTGGCCCGCCTACGAACGGGCCGTGTCGGACATGGTGGCGCGGACGTCCACGGACATCGCGCGCTGGGACGTGATCGCGGCAGAGGACAAGCTCCACTGCCGGATCGAGGTGCTGGAACGCCTCAACGAGCGCGTCGCGTCCGCCATCGACGCAGGTTGACGAAGGCAGCCACGGCAGCGAGCGCCAGTGGCGCCGCCGGTTCCGGGACCCGTCCGGGCGGCAGCGGATCGACCGTGATGATGTCGTTGGCGCAGTACATCGTCCACTGGACATCGAACGGGACCAGCGGGCCGTTGGTGCCCCAGTTCGAACCGAACGAGGACAGCGGCAA
>VYME01000352.1_pt1 | contig 17025 bp, 13 predicted proteins | sample 5115281 | NCBI WGS metagenome assembly VYME01 (sample SAMN12291780, study PRJNA351875) | freshwater metagenome | isolation source: freshwater lake | place: USA: Michigan, Wintergreen Lake | collected 2013-08-08
TGGATGCCGTACCAAAACACCTGCGGCGCGTCGGCGCAGCCGTAGACGTCGTCGTCGGCCTGCGCGACCCACAGGTGGTAGTTGGCGTTGTGCGGGTGCGAACCGTTGCCAGCACCTCCGAGCGTCGGCGCAGCACCGCTCCAGCCGCCGAAGTCCACCGGCGCCATGCTGGAGACCAGCTTGATGTCCGAGATGCTGTAGTTCGTCGGCGTGAAGGTGTTGTTGAACAGACGGTCGTAGGCGCGCGCGACGCCGTCGCCGCCGCGGCTGTGGCCGATCCAGACGATCGTGTCGCCGTCGATGCGGCCGTTCAGCACGCCACCGCCGATCGTCGCCTGGTTGCCCAGGATGTAGTCGGTGTTGGTCAGCGTCGTCAGCGCCGCGGTGTGGCTGCCCGGCACCGTGTCGCACTGGTGGCTCATCACGACGTAGCCGTACGACGCGATGTGGTAGCCGATGTGGTTGTACCAGCTGAAGTCGTGGCCATTGCCGTGGCTGACCACGACCAGCGGCAGCTGGCCGAGCGAAGCGATGTTGCTCGGGAAGTAGGTGAACTGCCCGAGGAAGCTACCGCCGGTGTACTGGATGCGCGTGACTGCGTACGGGCCTTGCCCGGTCGCCGTCGCCGTGCCGCCGCGTGCGAGGTCGCGGCAGACGTAGAAGCCGGCTTCGTCGCTGTAGCCGTCGATCATGTCGCTGTCGGCGTCGAACACGCCGTCGCGATCGAAGTCGATGACGACGTCGTAGCCGATGCCGATGCGCGGGTCGCCGCTGGCCGGCGCTTCGCTCGGCCACGGCAGCGTGCCGGTGTCGAGCTGGAACGTGTTCTGCGTGATCGACGTCGCACCCGCCGGGAAGGTCACGACCTGCGCCGCGCCGCGCACGTCGACCAGCGCCGGGGTCGCATCCCACTGCGCCGCCGTCTTCTTCGCCGTCACGTAGACGTCGGCGGTCTTGCCGGCGACGTAGCTGAAGCGCGGGTCGATGCCGAGGTGCACCGGCGTCTGCTTGTTGATCGCCGCCACGTGCTCGAAGAACGGCGCCGTCGCCAGCGGCCGGCCGGCCAGCTGCGGCCGCGCGACCATCGTCAGCGACGCGCCGTTCGACACCGAAAGGCCGCTCGGCGCGTTCGGGTCGAGCACGACCGCCGCGAAGTAGCCCGTGACCGCGTGCAGCACTTCGTTGTGCGGCACCGCCAGCGGGAACGACAGCGTGCCGCTCGCCGGCACGAGGCCCAGCGGCACGATGGCGAGGCCCGGCGTCAGGCCGAGCGGCACCGTCACGCCGAACACCGAGGTCGGACCCGGCGTGGTGTCGAACAGCAGCAGCGCCGGCAGGCCGGCGCCGGCATTGAGATCGACGGTGACCGACGCGCCGAGCGGACGCGTGACCGCCGGCAGACTGTCCAGTGTCAGCGTCTGCGCCGCGGCTTCGGCCACGGCGAACGCGACGACCAGCGCGGACGCAGCGAGAGTTTGGATTCGAGTCACGGGAGCATCCTGTGGGCCGCGTGGGTTCGCCGACGCGGCAAAGGGGTCACTGGTAGGTGTAGGGACGGGTCACCGAGCAGCCGCCCGGCGTGGTGATGACGACGGTCGCCGGGCCGGAGACTCCGGGCGGCGTGGTGCAGAGGACGACGGTGGCGGACACCGAGGTCACGTTCGCCGGGTTGCCGTTGAACGTCACCGTCGTGCCGGGTGCGAAGCCGGTGCCGGTGGCGAGCCACGTCTGGCCGCCGGCCGCAGTGCCACTGTTGAACGGGGTCGTGTTGACCACCGGGTTCGGATTGAACGCGAACGTCGCCTGGGCCGCGTCCGGATTGGTGACCCGCACTTGCGAGCCGCACGGCACGCCGGCCGGCATCGCGAAGGTGATCTGCGTCTTGGTGATCGTGATCGGGGTCACCGGGATGTTGCCGGCCTGCACGGTGGCGAACAGGGAGAAGTTGTTGCCGTTGACGGTGATCGTGCCACCGACCGCAGCCGAGTTCGGCGTGACGCCGCTGATCGTCGGCGCCGGCGCCAGGCTGAACTGCGCACCGATGGCGTTCGTCAGTTCGATCACCGACGGATTCAGCGGCTGGCTCGCCATCACCGCCTGGAACGTCAGCGGCAGCGTCAGCGGAATGCCGGGCGGCACGGCCAGCGTGTAGGGCGCGGTCGAGCTGCCGATGTCGATCGGCAGCAGCAGCGGGAAGCACGCGTTGCCGAACGGCGTCGGCGTCACCGTCGCGCCGTTGGCGATGCCGACCGTGAGGCACAGCACGAACGGCGCCGAGGCCACTCCGGGCGGCGTGGTGAGGCCGATCGTGAACGGGTCGGCGACCGCGAGCTGCGCCACGCGGAAGAAGCCGCCGGCGTTGCCGTTGATCGTCAGCAGGTCGTAGGGGCCGCCGCTGCCGACGTGCACGTTGCCGGTGTAGCAGGCGTTCGGCAGCTGGAACGACGTCCAGCTCCACGAGCGGATCTCCGCGAACTGGTTCGTCATCCCCGAGCGCGTCGCCGAGGTGAAGCCGACCCAGGCCTGGCCACCGATCAGGCCGAGCCCGCCGGTGTTGCCGCCGCTGAGCTGCGTGCCGCCCGTCTCGAAGCTGAACGGGGTCGTCAGCACCGGCGTGACCAGGTTGTCGAGGAACACGGTCAGCGTGCCGGGCTGGCCGACGCCGGGCACGTAGCGCACGCGCAGCTTGCGTTGCGTGCCGTTGCTCATGTCGATGGCCGGGATCACGCGGCCGATCGACACGCCTTCGTTCTCGCTGTTCCCGAGCGCGCCGACGGTGTGGATGCTGAGTTCGTTGCCGCTGGTGTCGCTGGTCCAGATGTCCTGCGTGGCGTCCATCTCGATCGCGATGCTGTTCGGGATCGGCTGCGTGTTGCTGCCGAAGCCGTAGCCGATGCCCCACGAGCCGCCGCCGAGCGTCGTGGCCCCGGTCTGCGCCCCGTGGATCACGAACGCGAGGCCTTCGGGCGCCGACGACATGACGAAGTCGAACGTCGTCTCGAAGCCCTGCGCGACCGGCAGCGGCGTCGTGTACCAGACACTGCCGGTCTGCGACGCGGCGTTGTTGGTGATGCGCAGGTTGTTGCTCGACTGCAGCGCCGAGCCGTTCAGCGTCAGCCCGGTGGTGTTGGCGAACGAGGGGTAGTCGAAGGTCTGCGCGACCGCGACGGTGCCGAGGGAGAAGGCGGCGATGCCGCGGACGAAGCGATGCGCTCGGGTCACGAGGGGCTCCTGGAACGTGTGGCGGCACCGCGCGAAAGCGCGGCGATGGCCGGATGCGAGGGGGCGCACCATACACGAACCGGCGCGGCGCACAGTCCCCCCAGATCTCCCGACCCGCCGCCGCCGCGCCGACGGTCACTTCGCGCGTTCGTACTTCGCCTGGAAGCTCTCGTACGGCGGCGCGGTATCGACGATGGTGTGGGCGTTCGCCGACCGCGCTTCGCCAGCGGGCCCGAACTGCATCAGCATGCGCTGCACCATCACCTTGCCCATGGAGAGGCCGTTCGAGGTGCTGAGCAGCTGGCCGTCGGCGGTCCAGCGGCCGTCCATCGACATGATCTCGCCCATGTTGCTGAGGTAGACGGCGAACAGGCTCTTCCGCTTGGGCTCGTAGGCCCAGAACACCTCGCCGACGTACCTCCCGGGCATTCCTTCCGCCGCGCCCTCGGTGTGGCCGTGGAACAGCACGCCGCCGTAGGCCGCGCGGAAGCGGTCGGTGCCGGTGATCTTGATCGGCGGCATGCCCGGCGCCATCACCATCTGGCCCTCGGTCTGGTAGTCGCCCGCACTCTTCGTCAGGCGGGCGAGATCGGCATGCGGCACGGCGCCGTTGAACGCCGGGCTGTCGAACTTGCCGGCGAAGCCGTCGCCACCGCGGCGGAAGCTGCCGGCGACCATCGCCAGCGACGGCCCCTGCGGCAGCAGCAGGTCGACGGTGTGGCTCAGGGTGTCGCCCCTCACCGCGAACACCATGCGCTGGCTGTAGGCCATGCCACCCTGTTCGTGCAGCGAGAACGACGTCGCCGCACCACCGGCGACGGTCATCGTGTGCAGGGCCGCTTCGCCAGCGCTGCTGACGTGCAGGTGCACGAAGCGTTGGTTCTCGCGGTCCCAGCCGAGGTAGCCGTGCATGACGACCGGCACCGGCATGCCGTCGAACTCGATGCGAAAGTCCTCGCGCACGAAATGGCCGTCGAGCGCCCACTGGTAGGTGCCGATGCCCTTCCACTTGGTGACGACGTTGCCGGGTTCGGTCATCGTGCCTTCGCCCTGCCAGTTGCCGACGAACGCGGCGAGCTGCTGCAGTTCGGCCGCTGGCTTCGGCGGCTCCTGGGCGGGGACGAGGGTGGCGAGGGCGAGAACGGCGAACGGCACGCAGCGCGAGTTCATGGTGGCTCCTTGGATCGGGCGACCATCAGACGCGAGGCGCCGGCCCGCTTCGACAGGCGGGCGACCTTTCGTGATCAGGGGTAGCCGACCACGCCTTCCATGGCGTCCGACATCACCGCGCCGAACGGATTGCCAGCGCCGACATCGAGCACAATCGCCTGGTTGTAGAAGCGAACGCCGACCAACGAAGGCTGGTCCGGGATCGGCAGCTGCCACTTGGCCTTGCCGCTTTGCCCGACGATGCCCAACACCGCGTCCGGGCTGATCGCGAGCGAGCAGCCGGGCATGCCGAGGAAGCCGAGGTCCACCGGGGCCGGCAGGCGTTGGAAGCTCATGCCGAGGACGGCGATGTCGTTCGGCAGGTCGAACAGCGTCACCTGCAGAGGGCGGCCGATGCGCGGCGTGTCGCGCGGCACGAGCTTGCTTGCAGGGCGGCTGCCGGAGCAGCCAGGGACGATGCCGACGTAGATGCAGGTCGAGCCGACGCGCGCGGCGACGTCGTTGAGGGAGTTGCCACCGGCGATGTCGACGTAGGAAGTACCCGCCTCGAGAGGCGGCACTTCGTCACCTGGGTAGGGGACCGTCGTAGAGAAAAGGTTGACGACCTGACCGTCGGACCGACGCGCCGCACCGCGACTGGAGTTCGTGATCTCCAAGACGTAGACGCCCCACGGATTGGGCAATGCCGTCCCATTGCTCGTTTCGACGACTCCGTCATCGCGCAGGCCGGTCCAGGAGATCCCTTGCACGAAGGACAGGCCCGCACTCGCAGGGAACCGCATGCCGTTGGTGAACTGACCGAAGTAGAGCAGTGCGCCGTCGGACCGCACGAGCGAGGACCCAGACGACAGCGCGTCGATCGACACGTAGTCGAGGCCGGCAGGCAAAGGGGGCACATTGCACTGCCCGCTGCTGTTGTTGCCGAACGCGACAACCTGGCCATCGGAACGCAGTCCGAGGACGTGTTGCGAGCCGGCATCGACATCCGTGTAGACGACACCCGGCGGCAATGGCGGCACCTGGGACTGGGAGACGCTGGACCCCCACACGGCGATCTGCCCGTCGGATCGCAACGCCACATGGAACGAGCCTGCATTCACTTTCGTGTAGACGACCCCGGGCGGCAGCGGCGGGACGCCATAGCCTTCGGCCTGCCCATCGGCGCGCAGCACGAACGGGTAACCCGGAACGGCCAGCCCGACGAACCGATCGCCTGGCACGACGGTGGCGTTGCCGCGCGAGGGGTGGACCGCCGGACCAAGTCCCCAGATGCTCACCGTCCCGTTCGACCAGAGCGCAATCCCGTGCCAGTCGCCGACTGCGAGTTCGACCAGGGTCGCACCGGGTGGAGTGGAGGGCACGTCCAGATTGGACTGCGAGACCGTCTGGCTCCCCCACGCCACCAGCTGTCCGTCCGAGCGCCACGCGACGCTCCAACCGCTCCCAGCCTCGCACTTCAGATAGCCGACACCCGGTGGCAAAGCTGGCACCGCGCCTTGCCCAGAGGAGCTGCTTCCCCACGTGGCGATCGATCCATCCGAGCGGACCGCCAGCATGTGGTCGTAGCCACACGCCAGATCGGTGTAGACCACGCCCGCTGGGAGCGGCGGGACGTTGCATTGCCCATAGGTGTTGTCGCCCCAGGCGAGCACGGTCCCCACGTTCGTCAGCATGGCGGCGTGGTACTGGTAGGAAGCCACCTTCACGGCCACGACACCGACGGGCAGCGGAGGAACCGTCTGCAGGCCGAACTGGCCGTTGCCAATGGCGACGACCACGCCATCACTCCGCAGCAAGAGGCGATGGAGGGACCCCGACGCGATCTGCGTGTAGCTCACGCCAGGTGGCAGGGGCGGGATCGCCCACGTCGGAGCGCCCCAAGTGGCGACCGTGCCGTCTGGGCGAATCGCATAGCTGTCGTAGTGCGCCAGACCAACGCCGGTGCAAACCCCGGCAGGCACCCGGCACTGGCCGTAGTTGTCTGGCCCCCAGACGAACAGGCGACCGTCGGAGCGGAGAAGGGCGACGTGATCGTAGTTCGCGTCCACGTCGACGATCGGCAACAGGTAGGCGTCCGTGTCCAGGTATCGCCGTCCCCACTGGCGGATCCCGTAGTGGTCGACCGACGGCGGCAGAGGCACCTGGGCCGAAAGCGCGCCGGCGAGCAGCGACACCGCGACGACGACCCACGCCAGAGCCCACGACGGCATGCGAGGGGCGAGGGCGACGACAGAGCAGTTGCCGGCGGCTGCGACGGGCCGCCGGGACGGGCAGGAGGGCATTGGCACGACCACAGCGGAGCAAGGACTGGGCCAACGCGCGCCCGCCGACCAGCAGAGGACGAAGGCACGGGCCACAGCTGTCGAAGCGATCGTCACGGCCGACCACGAGGCACCCGCTGGCGGCGCATCGAGGTGACACATGGCTACGCCGCCGGAACGTTCCCCCGCGAGCCCAGCGATTGCGTTGAGCCAGAACCACGAGGCGGCATACTCGCCGCCCCCACGATGGCATCGCCCGACCTCTGGACCTGGATCACGATCCCCGCGATCGGCGGCCTGATCGGCTGGAGCACCAACTGGCTCGCCGTGAAGATGATCTTCCGGCCGATCAAGAAGCGCCGCATCCTCGGCCTGATCCCCGTGCAGGGCCTGATCGGCCGCCGCCAGCCCGAGCTGGCCAAGGCCATCGGCCGCGTCGTCGGCAACCACCTGGTCGAGCACAAGGACATCGTCAAGAGCCTCAACAAGCTCGACTTCGGCGGCCTGCTCGGCGGCCTGCTGGACAAGGGCCTCGGCCCGAAGATCCAGGAACTGCGCGGCCTGCCGCTGATCGGCGGCTTCCTGACCGAAGAGCGCGTGCAGAGCCTGAAGCAGTCGATCGTCGACGGCGTCATGACCCACAAGGAGGCCCTGCTCGACGAGGTCGAGAAGGGCCTCGCCAAGGGCCTCGACGTGCCCGGCCTGGTCGAGAAGAAGGTCGCCAGCTTCGCCATCGAGAAGCTCGAGGCGCTGATCCTCGACGTCGCCAGCAAGGAGCTGCGCGCGATCGAAGTGCTCGGCGGCGTGCTCGGCGTGCTGATCGGCCTGATGCAGGTCGGCTTCCTCTACTTCCGTCCCTGATCGTTTGGCGTCCTTGATCGTCTGGCGTCCCCGATCGTTTGGCGTCCCGGAACCCGCCCTGTGCGGTTACGCACGATGGGGCTCCCGACTAGACCCCTGCCCATGAAGGCCCGCACCTTCGCACTCCCCTGGTTGGCCCTGCTCGCGGCGTTGCCGGCGCAGCAGCTGGCCGACGTCGCCTATCCCGACCGCGACATCCTGTCGCCGTTCCGCACGCCGAAGGACGTCTACGCCCCGCCGGACGAACTGTTCCGGCTACTGCGGCTGATGCAGTCGCGCGCCGACAGCGGCAAGTATGCGAAGACCTTCGACCACACCGGCCGCGAGATGGTCGACGACGACGTCTGGCGCGATGCGTTCCGCCAGGTGTTCGTGCTCGGCCTCGACGCCGGCTACCTGGCGCAGATCATCCGTCTGCAGGCGCACGCGCCGGATCGCATGACGGCGTTCTACGCCGGCTTCTACGTGACCAATCCCGGCAACGCGATCGAGCTGATCGAGCACATCGCCGGTGAGCCCGACCGCAACATCCGCCAGGCCATGTTCCCGCGCGCGGTCGAGTACCTGCGCAAGAACCTCGGCCGACGATTCGGCGACCTGACCACCGACCAGAAGATCGAACTGCAGAGGTCGATGCCGATCGTCGGCAGTCCGGAGGCGAAGGCCCGCGGCATCACCCGGGCGCCGGTGGACAGCGACGCGCTGCACGGCATGCGCCTCGTGCCGTTCCTGCAGCTGCTCGACGTCGACGACCCCATCGACCAGGCGCAGGCGGCGTGGTTCCTCAACGAGGTGTTCCAGATCCGCATGGACCTCGCACTGTCCTGGCTCGAGCCGTCGCTGCCGCGCCTCCATCAGTTGCTCGACTCGCCGAGCAAGCAGGTGCGCGAGCAGGTGATCACGCTGCTGACGACGATCGGCCCGAAGGACCTGCGCCGCGCCCCGACCGACGCGCGCGACCTGCACGCGTGGGCGAAGGAAGCCGCGCGCGGGCTGTTCGCGCCGATCCGCAACCTCAACGACGCGATCGTGCAGATCCATCCGAGCCCCGAACGCGACGCGCTGGTGGCGGCGGCGATCAAGGCGCTGGAGAACTCGTCGATCGGCGATCCGTTCGTCGGCCAGGGCGAAGACGGCCAGTGGATCCGCGGCTTCCGCGTCGCCACCGTGCCCGACGAACTGAAGGCGCTGGCGATCCCGGCCGAGGCGATCATCACGACGATCAACGGCACCGCGGTGCCGAACGCGAAGGTGCTGATCGACACCGTGCGCATGCAGTACGAGAAGATGAAGCGCGGGCCGCGGCGCTTCCTGGTCGAGTACGTGCTGAAGGGCAAGACGCACGCGATCGAGTTCCGCGTGATGTGAGCTCGACTCGCCCGCGATGCGCCGGGCGCGCGCACAGGACTGCGGTTCGGCGCGCGCCGGAGCCGATGAGGAGCCGCGGATGCGACGCACCGACGAAGCCGAACAGGACTCCCGCCTGCTGGCCAGGGCCCTCGCCGTGATGCAGCAGCGCGACGGCGGGGCGACGTTCGCCGAGCTGTGCGTGGCGCTCGGCTGTGCCGAGGTCCCGGGTGAGAGCCGCGACCAGCGCATCGCCGACGGCAGCGCCCGACGCGATCGCGAGCGCCTGCGGCGCGTGCTGCAGCGCGCCGAGCACGAAGGCATCGTCGCGCGCGACGGCGAACGCCTGCGGCTCGACCTCGCCTGACACGGCGAAGCCGTCGCCGCGCCGGGCGATCAGCCCTTCAGTTCGCCGCAGTCGGTGATGACGACGTCGGCCGACGTCTGGCCGCTGCGCGAGCCGGCGGCCTCCATCTTCTTCACCACGTCCATGCCCTCGACGACCTTGCCGAAGACGACGTGCTTGCCGTCGAGCCAGTCGGTCACGATCGTCGTGATGAAGAACTGCGAGCCGTTGGTGCCGGGGCCCGCGTTCGCCATCGACAGCAGGCCGGGCGTCGTGTGCTTCAGCTTGAAGTTCTCGTCCTCGAACTTGTTGCCGTAGATCGACTCGCCGCCGGTGCCGTTGCCGCGCGTGAAGTCGCCGCCCTGGCACATGAACTGCTGGATCACGCGGTGGAAGCGCGAGCCCTTGTAGTGCAGCGGCTTGCCCTGCTTGCCCATGCCCTTCTCGCCGGTGCACAGCGCGCGGAAGTTCTCGGCCGTCTTGGGGACGACGTCGGCGAAGAGTTCGAACGTGATGCGACCGGCAGCCTTGTCGCCGATGGTGATGTCGAAGAAGACGCGGGGATTGGCCATTTGGGCGCGTGTGTTACCCGATGGCGCGCGCGCGGTCGACGTTCGGCTCGGAGAGAACGGTGGCGGTTCGCGGTCGACGGTCCCCGCTATCCTGCGGCGATGCGGCGTCCCCTCGCAATCGGCCTGCTCGTCGTGGGCTTAGCCACGGTGTGGCTCGCCGTCGACGGCGACCCGAGACCGCCACTGCCGATCGACCCATCGGACGAGTTCGCGCAGCAGACGACTCCCACCGTGGCGCGCGCCACCACGACGACGCCTGCGGACCCCGGCACGGTGGAGACGACGACGCCGCGCGTGCTCGCGCCGACTCCGATCGCGGCCACCACGAGCCCAGCACCAGCAGCGCGAACCGAGGTCGTCGTCGAGCTGCGCGGCCTTCATCCGGATCTGCCGTGGACCGCGCCTGTGGTGGCGGAGGTGCAGCAGGTGTCCCTCGACGACGGCAAGCGGCGACCGAAGCAGAGGCTGGAAGCGCCCGTGGCGAACGGACGCGCGACGTTCTCGTTCGCAGACCCCATGCACCGGAGCGACACCTTCACCGTCACCGCCCAGGATCCCTGCTACAAGACGATCGACCGCACCTACTTCCCCAGCCAGCGCCACGTCGCGATCGACGTCGAGCCGATCGCCAGCCTGCACGGGCGCGTCGTCGACGACACCGGCAAGCCCGTGCGCTCGGCACGCGTCTTCGCTTTCTCCTTGGAAGGCCACGGGAGCGAACGCCATGCGGTGGACTCCGACATTCCCGACTGGCGCGGCCGATTCGAACTGCATGTGCCCCCGAACACCGAGATGCATGTCTTGGCCATCCCGGTGCACACGAACATCGAGTCGGGCGAGACCTTTTGGGCGCCCGACCTGGCGCTGCTCGATCACACACCGAACCTGGTGAAGGCACGCAGCTCCCTCGGCAAGCCGGCCGCGACTCCCGACCTCGTGCTCGCCAAGCCGTCCCTGCTCCGCGGCGTCGTTCGCACACCCGAGGGTCGACCGTGGCCCTGCTGCCACGTTCGCATGCGAGCCGAGAACGCCACCAACCTCGTGTTCGCGCCCGATCGCGTCGCCCAGCTGCTCCCCGACGGCCGCGTCCTCAACTGCATGCAGGTCTCCGCGAGCGAGAACGGAGAGTTCGCGCTGCCAGCGCCGCACGGACCTCTCGACGGCATCCGGCTCGTCGTCGCGACGAACGACGAAGTGCGCGTGGTCCAACCGCTGGTCGTGCGCCCCTCGTCCGCGACCGAGATCGTGACCCTCGAACTGCCTTTGCCGACGCGCCTCCGCGCGATGGTCGGCGGCACCGTGCGGCAGGTGACCGAGATGCAGTTCGAAGGCCGCGAACCCGAACTCGTGCAGCCCCGGCAGTGGGTCGACGTCGTCGCGAACGCTCGCACCCGCGTTCGCCTGATGCACTCCGGCATGGCGAGCAAGTGGCACGACCTCGGGCCTGCGGACGGAGGACGAACGATCGACCTCGAGGTGTCCGCAGAACACCAGGACCTGACGGGGGTGCTGCTGCGCTTTGGCGAAGGAAAGCTCGTCACGCAAGCCCGCGTGCAGTGGCGTGCGGCCGATGGCTCGTGCGGAGAAGTTCGTGGCCATGCGCGATCCGACAACTCCATCCCGATTCGACTGCCGGCCGGCCGCTACCACCTGACCGTGCACTTCGACCAGTACGGCCCCGTCCTGCCGAGCGAGCACGACGTCGAGGTGACCGCGACGACTGCAGAGCTGTTCGTTCCGCTGGTCCCTGGCGGCCGCTTCTTCGTCTGTGCCGTCGACAGCCGCGGCAGGCACGGATCCGGCAAGGTCACGGTGAAGGATGCACGGGGTGCAGACGTGACCGGAACGTTCCGCCACCGACATTCCGCGCAAGTCGGAGCCGTCGGCCAGCTGCTGCCTGGAGGCCCGAACGATCTCGTGGTTCCATTGCCCGTCGGCGACTACGAGCTGCTGCTCGAGTTCGACGGCGCAGCGCCGATCCGCGAACGCGTGCGGATCACGGCCGGCGAGACGACGCGCGTCGACGTTCGCTTGCCATGAACACGGAGTAGCGCCTCGCAGCACTCGTTATCCTGCGCCCATGCGCCGCTGGCTGCCATTCGTCGCCTTCGCCCTCGCCATCGCCGCCCTCCCGTCGTGCCGCGGCACCGACGGCACGAACGCGCAGGATCCCGCCGCCAACGCGGCCAACCCGCAGCTGCGCGTTCGCCTGCGCGGGCTGCACCCCGACATGCCGTGGACCGAGCCGCTGGCGCTCTACCTGGAAGGCGGCGACGGCACCGCGCGGCGCTCGCTGTTCCTGATGGCGAAGGTGCAGGACGGCGTCGCGACGTTCGCGCTGCCCGACTGGACGCAGGAACTGGCGGCGACCGGGCGCATCGAAGCCGAGGACGGCAACTACCTGCCGATGCGCTGGGCTTTGCCGAAGCCGCTCGATCCGCGCCGCGAACTGCTCGCCGAAGTGCAGGTGGCCGCCGTGCTCGCCGGTCGCGTCGTCGACAGCACCGGCGCGCCGGTGCCGGCCACGCGCATCGCCGTGTTCGCCGAGCAGGACGGCGCGCCGACCGATCGCGAGATCGCGCACGTCAACACCTGCCCCGATGGCAGCTGGCGCCTCGCACTGCCTGGCGCGCCGTCGGTCTACGTGGTGGCGGCGGCGATGCAGCCGGCACCGCGGCGGCGCCATCCCGACGGCGAAGAAGTCGCCGACGACGGCCAGCTGCGCAGCGACCTGCTGCCGGCGGGCACCAACACGGCGGCGACGGTGGCGACGACGACGACGGTGCCGACGTTCACGCTGGCCACGGCGGCGCAGATCAGCGGCATCGTGCGTTGGCGCAACGGCGAGCCGTTCTTCGGCGCGACCGTGCAGGTGCAGCCGCGCGACGGCACCACGCTGACGCTCGCGCACGGCGTCGTCGTACAGCGCCATGCCGACGGCCGCTTGTCGCCGGTGGTCAGCACGCGCAGCGAACCCGACGGCCGCTTCGGCCTGCCGGTGCTGGCGGGTGCTCACTGCGACGTGCAGCTCGTCGATCTCGGCGACGACGGCGACCACATGCTGCTGGCCCGCGAACCGGTGCGCGCCGTCGTGCCCGGCACGCCGTTGACCTTCGAACTGCCGGACCCTGTGCTGCTGCGCACGCGGCGCGGCGAAGTGACCGAGATCAACGTCACCTTCACCGGTGAGAGCTGGGCGGAACCGCAGATCGACAGCGACGGCGAGCTGCGGGTCGTGCCGAACGGCACTGGCCGGGTGCGCGTCGCGCGCGATGGCCTGCGTTCGGCGTGGCGCGCGCTTGGTCCGAACGACGGCGGCAGCACGATCGATCTCGAGCTGCTGGAGACGCCGGTGGCGCTGCGGCTGGTGTTCCCGAGCAACTCCGGGGTGTCCGCAGCGCGGCTTTCGTGGAGCCGCGCCGATGGCATCACCGGCACGACGGGGGCCGGGCTGCGCAACCACACGCTGGAAGCGCTGCTGCTGCCGGGCGAGTACACGATCGAAGTCGAACCCGCCTGCGCGCCCGCGCAGGAGTTCGTGATGCCGACGCGACACGAAGTCGTGCTCGACGAAGCGCCGGTCGAACTGCCGATGACGGTCGCCTACGGCGGCCTGTTCACGGTGACGGCGACCGACAGCGCCGGCAACCACGTGGCGGGCCGCGCTTCGTTGGTCGGACCCGACGGGGAAGAGCGCGCGGTCACGTTCCGCACCGGCTATGGCGAAGAGCTGCGCCGCGGCAACGAGGGGGAGCTGCTGCCGAGCCCGAAGAACCGCAGCGAACGTGCCCTGCCGGCCGGCGACTACGAGCTGCGCTGCGAGTTCGACGGCCACCAGCCGGTGCAGCAGCGGGTGCGCCTCGAAGCGCGCAAGGTCACCGACGTCTACCTGCGCCTGCCGTGACGCGTGCGGCTCAGCCCTTCGCCAGCGTCGCCATGTCGAGCACGAAGCGGTAGCGCACGTCGCCCTTCAGCAGGCGTTCGTAGGCCTGGTTGACCTGCTGCACCGGGATCACCTCGACGTCGGACGTGATGCCGTGCTGGCCGCAGAAGTCGAGCATCTCCTGCGTCTCGCGGATGCCGCCGATCAGCGAGCCGGCGAGCTTGCGGCGGCCCATCAGCAGGCTGAACGACGACACCGACAGCGGCTTCGCCGGCGCACCGACGAGCGTCAGCGTGCCGTCCGCCGTCAGCAGGGCGAGCAGTGCGTCGATGTCGTGGTCGGCGCTCACGGTGTCGAGCAGGAAGTCGAACGAGCCGGCGTGCTTCGCCATCTCCTCGGCGTTCTTGGTGACGATCACGTCGTCGGCGCCGAGGCGCTTCGCATCGTCCTTCTTGCCCGGCGACGTGGTCAGCACCACGGTGTGCGCACCGAGCGCGTGCGACAGCTTGACGCCCATGTGGCCGAGCCCGCCGAGGCCGACGATGCCGACCTTGTGGCCCTTCTTGATGCCGGCGCGGCGCAGCGGCGACCACGTCGTGATGCCGGCGCACAGCAGTGGCGCCACGCCGGGCAGCGACAGCTTCGCCGGCACGCGCAACACGAAGTGCTCGTCGACGACGATGCGTTCGGAGTAGCCGCCGTAGGTGACGCCGCCAGTGTGCTTGTCGGGGCCGTTGTAGGTGAACACGCCGTTGGCGCAGAGGTTCTCGCTGTGCACCTTGCACTGCGGGCAGGTGCGATCCGAATCGACGAGGCAGCCGACGGCGACCAGATCACCGACCTTGTGCGCCTTCACGCCGCTGCCGACCTTGCTGACGCGGCCGACGATCTCGTGGCCCGGCACGCACGGGTAGACCGTCGGCATGAACTTGTTCCACTCGTCGCGCACCGTGTGCAGGTCGGAGTGGCAGATGCCGCAGTACAGGATGTCGATCTGCACGTCGGTCGCCCCGGGTGCGCGACGTTGGATCGGCGAGAGCGCGAGCGGTGCGGTGGCGCTGGCGGCGGCGTAGGCCTTGGTGGTCGTCATGGTGTGTTCGTGCTCGGTCGCCGCGTACGGAGCACGTCGGCGAGGGCGGCGATTGTGGGGCGCGCAGGGCTCTCGGCAAGGCGAGTACTTGCCGATCCCTGGCCTGATCTTGCAGGGCCGCAGGATCGGGCGGCGGCCGTCGAACGTCACTTCGCTGCGGGCTGCCAGCGACGCTCCGGGTCCACGATGCCGAGCGCAACGAGGCGCTGGCGCTCCGTTTCGTTCGCCGCCTGCCACCTGCGCAGCAGCAACTGCTTGCCGGCTGCAGTGGAGTCGATGCCCGCGAGGATCTGCTCGACGCGGTACCGCAGATCCGAGTTCGGCTCGTCGAGGTTGACGCACCAGCTCCACAGGTCGTCGACGATGGGCTCCGGCATTGGGGAGCCCATTCGAGGCAACACCATCAAGGCGTCGTAGGCTCCGTCCCCATCGGCGGACCTGAGCTCCGCGCACAAGAGGTCCCAGACCTCTTGCTGGTGGGCATGCAGGTGGGGCCCCAGCCGCAGGCAGCACCTGGCGGAGAACGGGTCGCGCCGCAGGTGCTGCATCACGGCTTCGCAGACCGCCTCGTCGTGACTCCATGCCCACGGCCACTCCGATGCTTGCTCCGCCGCCCAGAACAGACTCGGACCAGTTGCTCTCACGAGCCGCTGGCGCACTTCGACAGCGGCGTACTCGCGTGCACAGCAGTAGAGCCAAACGGTGAGCGCCGACGCGCCGAGCAACACCGAGGCTTCCACGAGGCGCGCGTTCATGCGGAGTCGGCGAACGATCCCCCCGACGCACCGACAGCGCAACCGGCGGGAACTCGCACTGCGACCCAGGCACTCTGCGCATGCCGTTCCCTTCGCCCGCGGCTACCCTCGCGGCGGAGACCCACCATGACCACCGCCAGCGAACGTTTCCTCGTGCAGCCCGGCAAGAAGCTGCGCCTCGCCGACGTCGACCCGCACAGCACGCCGGGGTTCGACGGCGACAAGGACGCCGGCAAGGCGCGCACCGCGGCGCTGAACGCGCGGCTGGAAGAACTGCAGGAGACGCTCTACGCGAGCGGCACGCACCGGCTGCTGGTGGTGCTGCAGGCGATGGACGCCGGCGGCAAGGACGGCACCATCCGCAGTGTCTTCGACGGCGTGAATCCGCAGGGCGTCAAGGTCGCGTGCTTCAAGCAGCCGACCGCGATCGAGCTGGCGCACGACTTCCTGTGGCGGGTGCATCCGCACGCGCCGGCGGCCGGCGAGATCGCGATCTGGAATCGCAGCCACTACGAGGACGTGCTGGTCGCGCGCGTGCACGACCTGTGCAACGAGACCTGCTGGCGGGCCCGCTACGAGCACATCGCCGCGTTCGAGAAGATGCTGGCCGGCGAGGGCACGACGATCCGCAAGTTCTTCCTGCACATCAGCAAGGACGAGCAGAAGAAGCGCCTGCAGGAACGCATCGACGACCCGAAGAAGCGCTGGAAGTGGAGCTCGCGCGACCTCGACGAACGCCGCCGCTGGGACGACTACCAGCAGGCCTACGAAGAGGCGCTGGCGGCGACCAGCACCGCCGCGGCGCCGTGGTACGTGATCCCCGCCGACCGCAACTGGTTCCGCGACCTGGCGGTCAGCGAGGTCCTGATCGAGGCGCTCGAGGGCATGCAGCTGCGCATGCCGCCGGGCGATCCGGGGATCGCCGGCCTCCAGGTGACCTGACGGAGAGCCGATGCCCTGCTATCCTCCCCGCCCGCATGTTCCGCCTGCCCCTGCTGCTCGGCCTGCTCGCCTGCCTCGGCAACGACCCGATCTCGGTCGGGTTCGGCAAGCTCGCGGGCTTCGACTACACCGAGGGCATGACGCTGCCGACCGAGGTCACGGACCTCGACGAGAAGGTCGTCACCTTGCGCGGCTTCATGCGCCGCGAGGTGCCGGGCAGCGGCCCGTTGAACGCGTTCCTGCTGGTCAACGACGCCTGCGGGTGCACCGGCACGCCGAAGATGAACGAGATCGTCTTCTGCACGCTGCCGGACGGCGTCACCACCGACGAGAAGACCGGTTTGGTCACCGTGACCGGCAAGCTCTACGTCGGCGAGGAGAAGGAAGAAGGCGTCGTCGTGATGCTGTACCAGATGGACGCCGACTCGGTGAAGTGAGAGCGTGAAGGCCGTGCGAATCCTGTTGCTCCTCGCGGTCGCCACGCCGCTGATCGCCTTCTGGCCCACCGGCCAGGATCCCGCCACCACCACCGACTGGGCGAAGGAGGTCGAACGCGCGTGCACGACGCCGCGCCTC
>VYME01000355.1_pt1 | contig 16974 bp, 16 predicted proteins | sample 5115281 | NCBI WGS metagenome assembly VYME01 (sample SAMN12291780, study PRJNA351875) | freshwater metagenome | isolation source: freshwater lake | place: USA: Michigan, Wintergreen Lake | collected 2013-08-08
TGGGCCACCGCGGTTTCCCAGAGCAAGGTGCCGTTGGCGAGTCGGAGCGCCACCATGCGCCCCACGGGGAATCCGGCATACACGACGCCATCCTGCACGGTCACGCCGGTGGCCACCCGCAGGATCAGGGGCGGCATCGTGGGCAGGTACTCCCACGCAGACGCGCCGGTCGCCGCGTCGAGCCCGACGATGCGCCCATCGCCCGAGCGCACAACCACGATCCCGTCCGCGATCTTCGGAGGACTCAGCACCTCGCTCGACACGCGGGTGCGCCAGCGGAACTTGCCATCCGTCCCGTAGGCCAGCACCTCGCCATGACTGGTACCGACGAGCACGAGTCCGTCGCGCGCGCCCACGCCTCCGGAAAGCACCTCGTTGGTATCGATACGCCATTTGATGCGGCCATTGGCCCCATCGATGCGGACGAGCTTTCCATCGGTGTCGGCGGCGAAGTAGTCGCCCTCCCAGATGGCGGGCGAAAAGACGTAGGGCCCCGAATCGCCGATCCCCGTCTTCCAGGCCACCTTGACCTTCACTGCCGGCTTGAAGTTGGTGAGCTCTGCCGGGGGCACCACGGTTTCCGCGCAGGCGGCGAGCAGCACTGCCACTGACAGGACGAGCCCGCGCAAGCCACGCATGGTCACTGGCCTCCGAGCGCGTCGCGCTTGATCTCGACGACGTTCCGCCAGCCGTTGGTCTTCGGCAGCTTGTCGAGTGCCGTCTGGTAGGCGACCTTCGCCTCGGCGACCTTGCCCTGGGCCACGAGGATGTCACCTCGCGCATCCGCGAACAGCGCAGCGAAGGACTCGGAGGGCGGTGCACTCACCGCCGCCAGCGCCTCGTCGTGCTTGCCGAGATCGAGCAGGACCGCGGACAGACGCAGGTTGGCCAGAGCCTTGATAGGCTCTTCCTTCGCGGACGCCACCGCCGACTTCAGGAGTTCGGCCGCCGTCGCGGCGTCGCCAGCTTCGAAACTCACCTTCGCCGCGATAACGGCACCGCGGGCGCTGTAGGTGGTCCCGTCGAAGTCCGCCGCGATCTTCCGCGCAAGCTCCACGGCCTTCTTGGCATCGTCGGCGTTGGCAGCCTCCTCGAGCGCGATGAAGGCCGTCGCTGCGGCCACGGCCTTCTGCTCCTTCTGGTGCCGCCAGATCTGCACCCCGGCCACACCGACGATGAACGCGAGAACGGCGGCGATCACCAGCCGTCCGTACTGCCCCCACCAGGCCTTGAGGGCATCGATGCTTTCCTGCTCTTCGAGATCGTAAACCGCCATGTCTGCCCTACCCCTTGATGAGCGCGATGAGGTCTGTGACCCGTACCCGCGCCTGTTCCCGCTGCTCGCGCAACGGCTTGAGAGTCGCCTCGTCCGCCCGCGCCTCGTCGTCTCCCACGATGACCGCGAATCGGGCACCGCTGCCGTCCGCGCGCTTCATCTGGGACTTGAAACTGCCACCACCGTGATGCATGAACACGTTGAGCCCGCCGTCGCGCAGTTGCTCCGCAACCCGCCACGTGTGCGCTTCGGCTTCCGTACCGCTCCAGACGAGATACACGTCGAGCCAGGGCGTCGGCGCCGGCTGACCGGCCATCAACGCGATCAGCCGCTCGATGCCCATCGCGAACCCGGCCGCGGGCGCCGGCTTCCCGCCGATCTGTTCGATGAGCCCGTCGTAACGACCACCGGCACAGACCGTCCCCTGGGCTCCGAGGGCGTCCGTCACCCATTCGAACACGGTCCGATTGTAGTAGTCGAGGCCGCGAACGAGCCGCGGGTTGATCCTGAACTCGACGCCGGAGAGCCGCACGAGGCGCTGCACATCCTCGAAATGCCTGAGCGATTCCTCGTCGAGGTCGTCCAGCAGACGCGGGGCTGCCTCGATGAGCGCCTGCATGTGCGGGTTCTTGCTGTCGAGCACGCGCAGGGGATTGGTGTGCATCCGCCGACGGGCATCGTCATCGAGCACATCCACGTGCCGCTCGAGGTACTGCACGAGCCGAGCACGGTAGCGCAGTCGCGCGTCCGACGAGCCCAGCGTGTTGATCTCGAGCGCGATCCGATCGAGACCGAGGTCCCGCCAGAGACGGGCGCCCATCACGATCAGTTCCGCATCGGCGTCGGGACCGCCGAGGCCAAGGGCTTCGACACCGACCTGGTGGAACTGCCGATATCGTCCCTTCTGGGGGCGCTCGTGCCGGAACATGGGGCCCGCGTACCAGAGACGCTGCGGGCCGTTGTAGAGGAGGTTGTGCTGCAAGGCCGCGCGGACACAGGATGCCGTCCCTTCCGGGCGCAGCGTCAGGCTGTCACCGTTCAGGCGATCCGTGAAGGTGTACATCTCCTTCTCGACGATGTCCGTCACTTCCCCGATGGAGCGGACGAACAGATCGGTCCGCTCGAGGATCGGCATGCGGATCTGCCGGTAGCCATAGCGACGGAGCCACGCCTGCACGATGGTCTCGAAGCGCTCCCAGACGGGCGACTCCTCCGGGAGCATGTCGTTCATGCCCCGGATGGCCTGGATCGGCTCGCTCATGGTGCTTCGACCTTGCGTGATCGCAGGGAGCGGCTCATGCGCCCGCCCCGGTGGATTCGCTGGTGCCCTGCGATCCCTTCGCCCCGAACCGGTTCTGCACGTACTCCTCGACGATCGCCTGAAACTCCTCGGCGATCGCGGCACCCTTCAGCGTGACCGTCTTGCGGCCATCCACATAGACGGGCGCCACCGGGGACTCGCCGGAGCCGGGCAGACTGATGCCGATGTCCGCGTGCTTGCTCTCGCCAGGGCCGTTCACGACGCAGCCCATGACTGCGACGTGCATCGATTCGACCCCCGGATACCGCTCGCGCCACACGACCATCTGACTCCGGAGATAGCTCTGGATCCGCGCGGCGAGTTCCTGGAACACGGTGCTGGTCGTGCGGCCGCACCCGGGACAGGCGATTACCATCGGCGCGAAGTTGCGCAGGCCCATCGTCTGGAGGATCTCCTGTGCGACGACCACTTCGCGGGTGCGATCGCCTCCGGGCTCAGGCGTGAGTGAGACGCGGATCGTGTCGCCGATGCCTTCCTGCAGGAGCACCGCCATCGCGGCGGTCGACGCCACGATGCCCTTGGAGCCCATCCCAGCCTCGGTGAGGCCGAGGTGCAGCGGGTAGTCGCAGCGCGAAGCGAGATCGCGATACACCCGGATGAGGTCCTGGACGCCGCTCACCTTCGCCGACAGGACGATACGGTCACGCGGCAGGCCGAGTTGCTCTGCGCGCGACGCACTCTCGAGCGCCGAGACCACCAGCGCATCCCGCGTGACTTCGGCGGCTTCCTTGGGCTTCGGGAGACGGGCGTTCTCGTCCATGATCCGTGCGAGCAGTTCGGGATCGAGGCTGCCCCAGTTCACACCGATGCGGACCGGGCGCTCGTGGCGGCACGCCATCTCGATCATCGTCGCGAACTGTTCGTCCCGCTTCGATCCCTTGCCGACGTTGCCCGGATTGATCCGGTACTTCGCCAATGCGACGCCGCAGTCGGGGACTTCGGTGAGCAGACGATGGCCGTTGAAGTGGAAATCGCCGACGAGCGGCACACCGCACCCGGCCGCATCGAGCCGTTCGCGGATGACGGGCACCGCGCGGGCGGCCTCGACGGTGTTGACGGTCACGCGGACCACCTCGGAACCCGCGAGAGCAAGATCCATCACCTGACGGAACGTTCCCTCGACATCCGCGGTGTCGGTGTTGGTCATCGACTGGACGACGATGGGCGCACCCCCACCGACGGCCACCTGACCGACACGCACCTGACGGGAGGGACGACGAACTGGACCGGAAGACACGTCCCTACTCCAGCGTGATACGCGCCACGTCCGTGCGCGTGTGCGGCGCGAGATCCACCTCGCGGGCGTTGTACGTGACCTTCACACCGGAGGCGTTGCCCACGACCAACTGGAACGGCGGTTGGCCGCGCACGACGCGCTCGCTCCCGGCCGTGTTCAACTGCGAGAACACGATGCTGCCGGTGGCATCCTTCACCTCGACCCAGGCGTCGCGGGCGAAATTCAACCTGACCTCACCGCTGCCCGCGCCACCGCCGACCGATGCCGACGCGAAGCTTTCACCAGCGGCGGTCGGGTCACCACGCGTGCTCGACGATGCGGAGGACGGCCCACTCGTGCCAGCGGTCGCCGTGGACGTGGTGGACACCATGTTCGGGGTGGTATTCGCCGGCACCGTGGTCGCGGTGGTCGCAGCACTGACGGCAGGGGCCAGCGCCACAGAACTCGAAGAGGAATCGACGGGGACGCCAGGGACAGCACCGGCCGGTACGGCCGACGCATCCGTGGCGGTGGGCGACGGCGACGGCAGCGTCTCCGGTGTCGGCACGGCGAGGGACACTTCGGTGGGCGCAGGCTCGACCGTGGTCTCCCGCCCGCGGAACACGATCAACGCGATCGCGGCCACGATGAGAATGGCGGTCACGGGCCACCAGGCACGTTTGCCACGGGGACCATCACGTCTCGCGTTGACCGTGCTGGAGATGACCGGTTGCGAGACGGTCTGGCTGGTGGCCGACGCAGGTGGCAACGGAAAGCCCGGTGTCGCCTCGGCGGCGGCCACGAGCACCGACGCGTCCAGGGCGACCAGGCGTGCGTAGTTGCGCATGAACCCGCGTACGAAGACGGGCCCGGGCAACGCGGCGAAGTTGTCCCTTTCGATCGCGTCCACCTGGCGCTGGGAAAGCTTCAGGTGCCGCGCGACGTCCGCGAGGCTGAGACCCAGACGCTCGCGCGCCTCGCGCAACAGCGCGCCCGGTGCGACAGTCCGCTCGGGATCGACCGGCTCGGTCGAGCCGCCGTCGAGCACCACATCGTTCATTCGTACTTTCCCTCATTGAACTGCCGCGTCTCCGGTGAATCCGGAAACTTCTCGCGCAACTGCGCGCCGTAGGACATCACCGCCGACCGGTCACCCAACGCCTGTTCGATCCGCACGCCGAGGATCAGGGTTCCGGCATCGGGAGACTTGATGCTCTGCATGTAGCGATTGAGATACCCGCGGGCGAGGTTCAGTTGCTTGCGCTCGAGATGCATCTGCGCGAGGTTCACCAGCGCGCGTCCGTCATTGGGTTGCGCCGCGAGTGCCCGTTCGAAATAGACCTGCGCCGAGTCGACGTCACCGGCGCGTCGCGAGCAGATGCCGGCATTGACGTAGGAGTCCTCGGGCGTCGCGTAGAGCGGATTCTTCAGTGCGGCCAGGAAGTACTTGATGGATTCCTTCGGCTTGCCGCGATTGCAGACGAAGAGACCGAAATTATTGTTCGTCTCGGAATCTGCCGGGTCGATCCGGAGCGCCTTCTCGAAACTTGCCTTCGCCTTGTCGTCCTCGCGAAGTTCCATGTGCAGGAGACCGAGTGCATTGTGCGCCGGAACGAAGCTCGGATCTGCCACCAGCGCCTCGTTCAACTCCTGGAGCGCCACGGCGAAACGCCCGATCTGCAGATAACTCACGCCGAGATCGGTGTGGGCCCGCGCGCGCTCGGCCGGGCTGGCGGGGGATGGCTGCTGCTGCGGACGCGGGCGGCTGCCGACCGGATCGATGTCGTTGCCGCTGCGCTGCTCGGAACTGCGGCACGCAGCCAGCGCGAGAAGCACGGTGAAGATGGTTGCGATGCGGGACAGGGAGTCAATGCGGACGTTCATGCGCTGGTCGTCGCTCCGTCTCTGCGGCTGGCGCGCTGGGTACGATCGCGCACCTGCCCCGCCAGCTGGCCGCACGCGCCATCGATCTCCTGTCCCCGGGTCTTGCGCACCGTCGCGACGAAGTCGGCCTCGAGCAAGATGGCCTGGAACGCACGGACGGCATCGGCACCCGAGCGCTCGAAGCCGCCGTCGGGGAAGGGATTGAAGGGAATCAGGTTGAACTTGCAGGGCAGATCGTCGACGAGCGCGATCAGTTTCCTCGCGTGTGCCGGCGAATCGTTCACGCCCTTCAGCATCACGTACTCGAACGTGACGAAGTCGCGCGGCGAGGCGTTGCGCTGCCACTTCACGCCTGGGGCCGGCGCCACCGGTGCGGAGGACATGTCCGTATCGTCATCGTCGTCGGCGCCGTCACCGGGCAGGACCGCGACCCCGTCGACGTACCGCCGGCACGCTGCGAGGAGTTCGGCCAGCGGCCACTTGCGATTGATGGGCACGAGACGATCCCGCAGGGCATCGTCCGGTGCGTGCAGGGAAACGGCCAGCGACACGGGCAGCGTCTCCCGCAGGCGGTCGATCCACGGGACCATGCCCGACGTCGACAGCGTGACCCGCCGACGCGACATGCCGTAGGCGTGATCGTCGAGCATGACACGCATCGCCGTCACGACAGCATCGAAGTTCGCGAGCGGTTCACCCATGCCCATCATCACGACATTCGTGATCGGACGATGACCCGAGGCGGCATCCGCGCCGAGCGAGCGATTCGCGAACCACAGCTGACCGATGATCTCGGCCGCCGTCAGGTTGCGGTTGAAACCCTGCCGGCCCGTGGAGCAGAACGCGCACTCCAGCGCGCATCCGACCTGACTGGAGATGCAGAGCGTGCCGCGATTCGTTTCCGGGATGAATACGGTCTCGATGCCATTGCCGATACCGACATCGAGCAACCACTTTCGCGTCCCGTCGGGGGCCGTGGAATCCTTCAGCACGGCGGGCGTCGAGATCACAGCCTCCGAGGCGAGTCTCGCCCTGAGGGCCTTCGAGAGATCGGTCATCTGCCCGACTTCGGTGACGCCGGTGCGGTGCACCCAGCGCATCACCTGGCGTGCGCGGAAGGGCTTCTCGCCCAGTGTCGCGAGCCAGTCGCCGAGAGAGGCGAGATCGAAATCGAGCAGATTGACGGGCATCAGCGGGAGAGTACGTCGAGCGCCGGGAAGAAGTAAGCGATTTCCTCGCGGGCGGTCTCGGCGGCATCGGAACCATGCACGGCATTGGCATCGATGGAATCCGCGAAGTCGGCGCGGATGGTCCCCTTGTCGGCCTTCTTGGGATCCGTGGCACCCATCAGTTCGCGGTTTTTGGCGATGGCACCTTCGCCCTCGAGCACCTGAACCATCACCGGGCCGGAGATCATGAACGTGACGAGGTCGTTGAAGAACGGACGGGCACGATGGACGGCGTAAAAGCCTTCGGCCTGCGCCCGGGAGAGCTGGGTCATGCGTGCAGCGATCACCTTGAGACCGGCGTTCTCGAAGCGGCTGTAGATCTGGCCGATCACATTCTTCGCGACTGCATCGGGCTTGATGATCGAAAGGGTACGTTCCAAGGCCATTGATTTCTCCGACTGAAGATTATTTTGCAAGGAATTCATAAGGATAGCACGGCACTTTCGAGTGGGCAAAGATTTCCGAACGTCATGTCGGGATCCCCCGCCAGGGGCACTCGGGTGATAGGATCGGCGCCATTCCTTACCGTTGTCTTTCCCACATGGCCCAAGCGCAGCCTCAGCCGCAGCCCCCGGCGCAGGATCCAGTGAAGCGTCGGGCAGTCCGCCGACTGATTGCCGCTCTCGCACTGATCGCCATCGCGGTGGCGGCCCTGGCTCTCGTGGAACGGATGGCCCGCAAGAAGGTGAAAACACCGCCCCCGGCACCCGTGGCTCGGACCGCCCCGGCACCCGAAGCGCCCGCGGCACCGGAACCGCCCCCCGCCGCGCCTCCGCCCCCCGAGCCCGCTGAAGCCGCAACGCCGACACCGACGGAACCACCGCCACCGCCGAAAGTGGGGGAACCGGAAGCGCCCCCGCCGCCGCCTCCGCCGGCCAAGGCGCCGCCGGAATCGACCCAGGGCCCCACGCCGGCCGTCGCCACGCGCGCCAAGCCAGGTGCTCGGGATGTCAGCGTCACGCAGGTGCCAGCGAAGGATCTCCTCCCGAAACCAGCACCGGTGCCGGCGACTGCTACGCCGTCAACAGCGACTCCCGCCGCAGCGACCGCCCCGGCAGCCAAGCCCGAAGCAACGCCGGCGGCACCCGTCAAACCCGCCGCTCCGGTCGCTCCGGTCCCGCCTGCACCGCCAGCGACGCCGTCACTTCCGGCCGCGGATACCTTGTCCACGCCGGCCCCGACAGCCTTCGTGGTCCAGCTCGGCGTGTTCGCGAGCCCCGTCAACGCGGAATCGCTGCGGGATCGCCTCAAGCAGGCGGGCATCGAATCGCACACCGAGACCCGCCTGCAGGTCGGTCCGTTCACGGACCGCATGGAGGCCGAGCGGATGCTGAACCGCCTTCGGCGCCTCGGGGTTCAGGCGGTGCTCGTACCCCAGGTGAAGGAACCGCTCACCGTACGCCAAGCACCCGCGGAAGCCACAGCGAAATCTCCGGCACGTAAGTGACGAGCACGAGGTAGACGAGCAGCACGCCGACCCACGGCAGGCACGCGATCGACACCTCGGTCATCCCCATCTTCGCGAGGTGGCTCGCCACGAAGAGGTTCAGCCCCACCGGAGGGTGGATCATGCCGATCTCCATGTTCACGGTCATGATCACGCCCAGATGGATCGGATCGATCCCGAGGCTCTGCGCGATCGGCAGGAAGAGCGGCGCAAGGATGAGCACGATGGAACTCGGCTCCATGAACTGACCGGCCGCCAGCAATGCGACGTTCACCGCCACCAGGAACATCCAGGGCGAGAATTCCTTTGCCGTCACCCACGCGGACACCGCCTGCGGGATCTGCTCGGACGTGAGCAGATACGAGAACAGCATCGCGTTGGTCACGATGTAGAGCAGCATGGCGCTGGTGTTGGCTGCGGAGAGCACGACCCGGAAGGTGTCGCGTATCCGAAGATCGCGATAGACAAACACCGAGATCACGAACGCGTAGACCGCACTGACGGCTGCCGCCTCGGTCGGCGTGAAGACGCCGCCGTAGATCCCGCCCATCACGATGACCACCAGCAGCAAGCCCCAGAACGCCTCGCGGAAGCTCGTCCAGATCTCGCGGAGACTCGCTTGGGGCAAGGTCGGGAAGGCCCGCCGCTTCGCCGTGACGAACGTAACCGCCATCAGCACGGCCGCCAGCAGGATGCCCGGCACGACACCCGCAACGAACAGCTTGCCCGCGCTCGTGCTCGTGCTTACCGCATAGATGATCATCACGATCGATGGCGGAATCAGGATGCCCAACGAGCCCGACGTGGTGATCACGCCCACGGCGAAGCGCTTCGGATAGCCCTGCTTCATCATCGCCGGCAGCATGATCGAACCGATCGCCGCCACCGTCGCGGGACTGGACCCCGAGATCGTCGCGAAGAAAGCGCACGCCAGAATGGCCGCCATCGCGAGGCCACCCGGCAGCGAACCCACCAGTGCCGTCGCGAACCGGATGATCCGCGCCGCCACGCCACCTTCCGTCAGGAACGCCCCGGCCAGCACGAAGAACGGGATCGCCATGATGGCGAAGCTCTCCAGCCCGGTAAAAAGCCGCTGCGAGACGATGTCCACCGTCTCCATCGAGAACGACGAGAATCCGGCCAGGAATGCGAGGACGGTCAGCCCGAGCGCGATCGAGATCGGCGTGCCGGTGGCCAGCAGCACCAGCAGGATGATGACGATGATGAGCGCCGTCACGCGTGGTCCCCGGTGGCTTCGACTTTCACCGCGCCGCCGTGCGTAGGTAGCGTCCCCGTGCGCAGGAAACGCACGAGCACCTGCAGGAACCGGAAGCACATGAGCCCGGAGCCGAGCGGGATGCACAGGTAGATGATCCACCTCGGCCACTCGAGATCGGACGACACCTGCCCGGTCTCGTGCATGAAGATCACCCACCGCGCTCCAAGGAACGCGATGATCGACGTGAACAACGCGCCGAGCAGGAGTCCGAGCGCCACGAGGCGCCGGCGCCACGGTGGTGACGCATGGTTCACGAGCAGGTCGACGCCGATGTGGATGCCCGTGCGCACGCCGTACGCCGCGCCGAACTTGGCCATCCAGATGAACTGGATGATGCAGAGCTCCTGCGCCCAGGTGAGGTCGAGCGCACTCGTGTAGTCCCAGATCCAGTCGATCTGCGCAGTGAAGCGATGCACGACGGCCGCGAAGACCACGAGGGTCGCGGACGACATCAGCAACACGATGAGGATCTCCTCGAGACGATCGAGGATGCGGAGCAGGAGTTTCATGGCGGCACGCGCGGCTACTTCTTCGCGCGCTCCTTCTCCACTGCCGCGGCCACGGCAGTGATCGACTGGATCAGTTCACGCCCGATGGTCGTCTCGAACTCGGCGTGGACGGGCAGCAACGCCGCCTTCCATTCCGCGCGTTCGGCTGGCGTGAGCGAATACACCTGCGTGGTCCCGGCCGCTCGAACGAGCCCGAGTGCATCGGAATTCTCCTTGGCGGCGATCGCCCTCTCGTAGCGGGTGGCCTCCTGCATCGACGCCTCGAGCGCCGCGCGGATGTCGGCCGGCAGCCCCTCCCAGAACTTGCGGTTCACGATGACCGCATACACGAGGAAGCCGTGATCCGAGAGCGTCAGGTGCTTCTGCACCTCGTGCATCTTCTGCGTGTAGAAGTTGGAGACCGCGTTCTCCTGGCCATCGACGACGCCCTGCTGCAACGCCGTGTAAACCTCGCTGAAGGCCATCACCTGCGGAATCGCACCGAGCTTCCTGAAGGTGGCCGACAACACTTTCGACGATTGCACCCGAATCTTGGCGGCGCGGAAGTCGGCAGGCTTCCGCAGTGGCCGGTTCGCCGATACCTGCTTGAAGCCGTTGTCCCAGTAGCCCAGGCCCTTGATGCCCTTGGGCTCGAGCTTCGTGAAGAGGCGTTGCCCGATCTCGCCATCCAGCACGCGATAGACCGCCTCGCTGGTCGAGAAGAGGTACGGCAGGTCGAGCACTTCGAAGTCGCGGACACCGAGCGGCCCGAACTTCGAGACCGAAGGCGCGAGCATGTGGACAGCCCCCCGCTGCAGCGCCTCGAGTTCGTCGCCATCCCGATACAGCTGGCTGTTCGGATACACCTCCACCTTCACCCGCCCCTTCGTCGCAGCCTCCGCGAGCTGTCGAAACTTCTCCGCGGCCTTGCCCTTCGGCGTGTCGGGCGCGACCACATGGCTGAACTTGATGGTGATCGTCTGGGCGGCGGCCGGCACGGAGAGAACGATGCCGGCGAAGAGGATCACGGCGAGATGGCGGGTCGGGATCATGAGGACCTCGAAGAAAAGTGGGCGGATTGTATGTGCGCGGCTGGCAGGCGTCAGCGATCGACGTCGACATCGGTCACGGCGGGCATCAGGCCCGACTCGCCGGGCCCCGCGAGGAATGCCGAATCGCCCCCGACACCGCACACCCAGGCAAGGCGACCGTCGACGAGCACCAGCGGCACGAGATCCCGCGACCACGGCGGCAGACCCGACTCGCGCAGCAGATCCTTCAGCGGGCGATGCGGCCGATTCGCCGCGAGCTGCAGACGCTCGCCACCGCGGCGCGTGACGATCTCGACGCGCCGTCCGGCCATCGCATCGACCCGGATGCCGGCGCCGTCGCGACGCTCGAACTGGATCGTGCGCCCGTCCGGCAGGGTGAGCCGAGCCTCCCCACGCCACTCGACGACCCATCCCGGCGGCGCGGACGGCAGCCGCTCGAGGCGCAGCGATCGGCGATGCACGACCAGGGCGAACGGGGCGCCAGGCACGGGAAGTCGATGATGACGGCCGGCTTTCGAGAGCTGTCGGAGCCAATCGCTCAGGCGATCCCGCGGCGGCGCGGCGATGCCGGCTTCGTCGAGCCACACGCGCAGCACGTTGGCCGCACGAACGACATCGAGACGGTCCAGCCGGTCGAGATCGATGTGGTCGCCCTCGCGCACCCTGGCGAGGTCCCCGGTGCCGAGAGCATCGGCCAGTGTCATCGCATCGGCCGCGTTCGCCGCGACACGCGCGAGGGTGGTTCGCCAGGCGGGAAACCGGGTCTCGATCACCGGCAGGATGTCGTGCCGCAGGAAGTTGCGCGCGTGCCCGGTGTCGGCATTCGAGTCGTCGTCGATCCATGCGAGTGACGCACCGACCGCGTACGCATGAAGTTCCGATCGCGGCGTCCGCAGCAACGGCCGGTGGATTCGTGGCCAGCCATCCAGGACGCGACACTCGGGCATCGCCGAGAGCCCCGCCGGCCCTGCGCCTCGCAGCATCTGGATGAGGACCGTCTCTCCCTGGTCGTCGGCGTGATGCGCCAGCACCACGGCATCGGCGCCGCAGGCCCGATACACGTCGTATCGCGCGCGCCGCGCCGCCGCCTCCAGACCGAGATCGACGCGCCCCTCGACACGCACCCGCTCGACGGTGAGCGGGACGTCCAGCGCGGCACAGAGATCGCGACAGAAATCGGACCAGTCGTCCGCCCGCGCATTCAGGCCGTGATGGACATGCAGGGCCCGGAGCCGCAGGCCGGACGCCGATGAGATCGCATGGAGGAGATGGAGGAGGACAACCGAATCGAGTCCGCCGGACAGACCGACGACGACGTCGGCGCCGGTCGGGAGGTGGGCGGCGCAGCTGGCGGCAACGCGGGTCAGGAGACGATCGGCGGCGGACGCCATCGACGTGTCCGCCTGGCGCTCAGCGCGGCGCCACTTCCTTGTACTTGCCGTAGCCGAGCAGTCGCTCGAAGCGGGTTTCGAGGAGATCGTCGACGGGCTTCGAGCGGAGATCGCGCAACGCCTCGGACAGCGCCTTGCGCGCCGACGCCATCGTCGCACCGTAGTCGCGATGGGCACCGCCGAGCGGCTCGGGGATGACCTTGTCGATGAGCCCGAGCGTCTTCAGGCGACTCGCGGTGATGCCCAGGGTCTCGGCCGCCTCGGGCGCCTTGTCGGCGCTCTTCCACAGGATGGAGGCACAGCCCTCGGGCGAGATGACCGAGTAGATCGAGTACTGGAGCATCATCACGATGTCGCCGACCGCCACCGCCAGTGCACCGCCGGAGCCGCCCTCGCCGATCACCGTGGTGATGATCGGGACCCGCAGTTCGGCCATGACGTACAGGTTGCGACCGATGGCCTCGGACTGGCCGCGCTCTTCCGCACCCACGCCGGGATAGGCGCCCGGGGTGTCGACGAACGTGAAGACCGGCAGGTCGAACTTCTCCGCGAGCTTCATCAGGCGCAGGGCCTTCCGGTAACCCTCCGGCTTCGGCATGCCGAAATTGCGGAGGATCTTCTCCTTCGTATCGCGGCCCTTCTGGTGCCCGATGATCATGCAGGGCTCGCCGCCGAATCGGGCGAGGCCTCCGACGATCGAGGCGTCCTCGGCGAAGGCCCGATCGCCATGCAGCTCTTCGAAGTCGGTGAACAGGTTCTGCGCGTAGTCGAGCGTGTACGGACGTTGCGGATGCCGCGCCACCTGGGAGATCTGCCAGGAACTCAGCTTCCCGTAGATGTCCTTCGTGAGGGCGTTGCTCTTCTTCTGCAGCCGCGAGATCTCCTCGGAGATGTCGACGGCCGAGTCGTCCTGCACGTAGCGCAGTTCTTCGATCTTCTGCTCGAGCTCGGCGATGGGCTGCTCGAAATCCAGGAAGGTGGTCTTCATGGCGCCGGATTATACGGACGGTCGCGCGCCCGTCACTTCCCGTATTGGGTCGAGAGATAGTCGACGATGGTCCGCACCTCGGCCTCGTCCAGACGTGCCCCCATGATCCGGACCATCTTCCCCACCGAGGCCTCCCATCCCTTCCGGTCGAGGATGGGCGAGTTCATCTGGATGTAGTCGAGGCTGTGACAGGCGACGCAGCGCGTCTCGACGACCTCGCGCCCGGGACCGTCCTTCAACTGGATGGCGTCCTCGCCCGCCCACGCAGCCGCCGCCAGGCCGCAGGACGCGAAGAACGCCGAACGCACGAATACGCTTGCCATCGTGGACCTCACGAGCAGCGGATGCGGACGCGCTGGACCACGTTGTTGTGGTAGCCGGCGGGGTTGAACACGAGATTCGACGTCTGCGTCCCGCCGATGCGATTGGTTGCCCGCGCCATAACGACATGCTCGCCGGGCTCCGGCGTGAAGGCGTAGCTCCATTGCCGCCACGAGAATCGACCGAGATCATCGCCCAGCACGCCGGCCTGCCAGACACGCCCGCCATCGGTCGACACATCGACCCGCTCGATCCCGTAGCCGCCATCCCAGGCCACGCCACGCACGAAGAGCGGTGACTTCGCCTTGTGGATCCCCTGGTCGCGGATGTTCGTCATCAGCGAGTTCGTCACCATCTCGGTGATCGGCGTGTTCGCGTCGGTCTCCTGCGAGACGAAACGGTCGACGATCGGGAAGCGCCCCTTCGGGATGCGATACGCCGGCGCCATCCAGAAGCCCGTGAGCGGCGTGCTGCGGACCTCGATCGACGTCAGGTGCTTCATCCAGTACGTGGCCGTCCAGCCGGGCACCACCAGCCGCACGGGAAACCCGTTCCAGTGCGGGAGCGCCTCCCCGTTCATCTCCCAGGCGATCAGCGTGTTCTCGTCCATCGCCTTCCAGGCAGGGAGGCTCTTCACGAAGTCGGGCGTCGCGTCCATCGCCGCCGTGTCGGCGCCGTCGACGGCGACCTCGATCGCGCGGCCTGTGATCCCGGCCTTGGCAAGAACATCCCTCAGCCGGACGCCCTTCCACCGCGCGTTGCCCATGGCGCCGTGCCCCCACTGCACGCCGGGCACATGCGGTTCGGAGAGTCCGCGACGGTTTCCGGAACACATGCACAACGCGGCGATCTCGACCTGCGGATAGCCGGCCTGCAGATCCGCCAGCGACAATTCGAGGGGTGCCGTGACGGCGTCCCCGCCGACGCGCAGTCGCCAGGTCGTCGCGTCGATCTCCGGAATCCCGGCCAGGTGATACCGCACGAAGAACGCGTCGTTGGGCGTGAAGGCCTCGTTGAAGCTGCGCACGGGCGTCTCGAAGTTCGGCGGGCGCCAAGAACGCTTGATGAGCGGCTGCTTGCCGGGGAGCGTGTCGTAGGTGGACGAATCCAGTGCGCCCTGGGGCAGGCCCGCGGGCCCGATGCCGACGTCCGCCCATGCCCCGGGGGTTCGCATCAGCAGGCCACTCCCTGCCATCGCGACGATCAGTCTTCTGCGGTTGCTATCCACTCTCGGCTCCCCGATACGCTGCCGGCGGCATCGTGGAGGATTCTGTCACGATCCTGCGCGGGACGCGCCGAATCATCAGAACAGCACGCCGCCCCGGCCGCGCGGATCGCTCGCGGGGACGGCCTCTCCCGTGATCGCGTCGACGAAGATCGCCTGCATGTTGCCCCAGCGGCGGCGTCCCTCCTGCACGACGTGTCCTTTCGCTTCCAGCGCCTTCACCCATTCGGGGGCGAACTGGCCGGGCTCGAACTCGATGCGGTCCGGCAGATACTGGTGGTGGTAGCGCGGCACGCCCACCATGCGCCCCGGGTCGACCTCGGCGGCGGCGAGGTGCTCCAGGATCCCGATCACGACCATGCTGATGATGCGTGAGCCGCCGGGCGTCCCCAGCACCAGAACCCCACGGGAGTCCTCGACGAACGTCGGTGACATGCTGGAGAGCGGTCGCTTGCCGGGCTCGATGATGTTCCCGGCAAAACCGGTGAGCCCGTACAGGTTGCCGCCCGTCGGCGCGATCGAGAAGTCGTTCATCTCGTTGTTGAGCAGCACGCCGCTAGTGCCAGCCATGAACGCGGCGCCGAACGGACCATTCACGCTGAGCGTCGCCGCCACCCGGTTACCCGCTGCATCCACGACGGAAAAGTGCGTGGTGTTGTCGCCCTGCCGCACCGGTGCCGCCGCCTCCAGCGCGGCGCTCGGCGTGGCGCGTGCCGGGTCGATGTCTGCGGCACGGCGCCTTGCGTACTCCGGACTCGCGAGGTCGTCCGGCACTTTCACGAAATCCGCGTCGCCCAGATAGCGCGAACGATCGTGGTAGCCGCGGCGAAGCGCCTCGACGACGAGGTGCACGCGATCCGTCGCGGACAGCACGCGGAGGTCGAAGCACGCGAGGATTTGGAAAGCCTGGCTCATCACCAGGCCGCCGCTGGACGGTAGCGGCGCCGTCGTGATGCGCACGGCACCGTACTCGATGCGCTGAGGCGCGCGCTCGACGATGGTGTACTGCGCGAGATCGTCCAGCGTCCAGATGCCCCCGCCGGCCCGGACGGCGGCCACCATCGTCTCCGCGACCGGCCCCCGATAGAAGCCGTCGGCACCCGATGCCGCCAAGGCGCGGAGCGTCGCACCGAGGGCCGACAGTCTCACGACGAATCCTGCCGCGGGCGCCTTGCCGCCATCGAGGAACGCACCGGCCGCCAGCGGGTCCGCCTTCAGCGCCGACTCGCGCCAGCCCACCGCGGCCACGTAGCGCGCATCGGCGGCGTATCCCTTCTCCGCGTGGTCGATGGCCGGCCGCAGCAACTCGGCGAGCGGCTTCGAACCGTAACGCGCCTGGAGATGCGCGAGGCCGGCCGCGAGTCCGGGGACGCCGGCGGCGCGGGCGCCATCGAGCGATGCCCGCGCGTCCACCTTCCCCTGGGCATCCAGGTACATGTCCCGGGTCGCCGCGAGCGGCGCCTTCTCGCGGGCATCGATCACGACATCGCCGCCATCGGACGCGCGGTGCAACAGGAAGAACCCGCCCCCGCCGAACCCCGAGGCGAACGGCTCCACGACGGCCAGCGTCGACGCCACGGCGACCGCCGCATCGAACGCATTGCCGCCGGCGGCGAGCACCTCCTCCCCCGCGCGGGTCGCCAGGGGATGCGCCGAGGCGACGGCGTACCGCTGCCCTGCATCCGCCGATGCGCCGACGAACAGGAGAGCCAGGGCCAGAAGCGCCGCGGTGACGACCTGCCACCAATGGCTCGCCGTCTTCACCTTGAGGGCCGCGCTCATGCCGCCGCCGGACGCCGCACGCGGAACACCGCCGCATACAGAGCGGGCAGGAACAGTAGCGTCAGGATCGTCGCC
>VYME01000384.1_pt1 | contig 16956 bp, 18 predicted proteins | sample 5115281 | NCBI WGS metagenome assembly VYME01 (sample SAMN12291780, study PRJNA351875) | freshwater metagenome | isolation source: freshwater lake | place: USA: Michigan, Wintergreen Lake | collected 2013-08-08
GTCGTGGCCGCGAGGCCGCGCATGCCTGGGATCATCATCGCGGTGGAACAACCGGCCACAGGCAAGCGATGGAGCGTGGCGGCTGGCCTCGCGGATACGGCGCGGCGGATCACGCTCACCCCCGACCAGCCGGTCCGACTGGCGAGCAACACGAAGACGTACACCGCTGCGGCGGTGCTGCGGCTCGTGGAAATGGGACGGCTTGCCCTCAGCGATCCATTGGCCACGCGTTTGCCACCGTCGGTCGATTCTCTCCTCCGCCGAGATGGATACGCGACGGACGTCATCACCATCGAGCAGGTGCTCAATCACCGGGCGGGTTTCAATGAACACCCCGCTGTGCCGAGCTATGTCGCCAAGCTGCGCACCGATCCGCAGCATCACTGGACGCCGCGCGAACAGCTGGAGTGGCTGGTAGATAGTCTGGCGCCCGTGGGGCCGCCTGGCGCGCAGTTTCGTTATTCGGACGCCGGCTACGTGCTGCTGGGGCTGATCGTCGAGCGGTACAGCGGACAGCCCCTTGGTCCCGCGGTGCGGTCGCTCGTGCGTTTCGACAAGCTGGGGCTGCGCCATACCTGGTGGGAAACGTTGGAGCCGGTACCCCGCGGAGAACCCGACCGGGCTCACCAATATCTCGGTGGGTTCGACGCGTACGGCATCGACCCGTCGTTCGCGGCGGTGGTATCGTGGCGCCAATGGCCGACCTCGCGCATTTCCTCACCGCGCTGCTGGGCGGACAGGTGTTCGACAGGCGAGAGACACTCGAGACCATGGTGCGCCCGCGGAGCCCGGAGATGAACGGGTATGGCATGGGCCTCTTCGGCTCGACGGTCGACGGCCTGACTGGGCGTGGTCACAGCGGCTTCTGGGGAACGACCGCGATGGTATTCCCGGACGCCGGCGTGACGATCGCCGTCGCCATCACCGATCAAGGTGAGTTCCGGCAATCGAACGCCGTGATGGGCGCGGTGCTGAAGATGTTTGGGGCCGTGCGCGCGGGCCCTCGGTGATTCTCGGCAGCGACGAAGCCCAGTGGCGTCGTGAGGATGGCACGTGGCGCAGGCAGGGAGAACCATTCGTTCAGCGGCCAGACAACAGCTTGTCGAGTCGCGCGTTGAGATCTGCCAGCACACCGGGCGGCACCCGATCGGGCAACAGATTATTGAGCTCGTGCGGATCCTTCACGAGATCGTACACCTCGTCCATGCCGCGCAGTTCGTCGTACCGGATGAACTTGTAGCGGTCGGTCCGTATTGCCTTGTACCCCATACCCTTTACGCGCGGAAACTCGGTGTCGGAGTAGTACTCGATGAGCAGCTCATTGCGAATGCTCGCCGCATTGGCCCCGAGCGCTGGCAACAGCGAACGCCCCTGCATGGTGGCCGGCGCTTTCACACCGCCGAGGGCGAGCAGTGTGGGCGCGACGTCGACGTTGCTCGCGAGCGTGCCCGGGTGCGAGCCGGCCTTCGCCAATCGCGGATAGCGCACGATGAACGGAATGTGGATACTGGGTTCGTACGCGAGCCGCCGCTCCTGTGCGAGGCCGAACTCGCCGTAGAAGAACCCTTGATCGCTGGTCACCACGATCACCGTGTGGTCACGCATCCCGCGACGCTCGAGCGTGGCGATCACTTCACCGATGCTGCGGTCGATCGCGCTCAGCATGCGCAGCCGGTCGCGCACTACTGAATCGGGCAATCCACCGAAAGGGCTGCGCGGGTCGGACACATCGTACGGCCGTTGCAGCGCCGGCTTTCCCGTGAGCGGCGCGCGCCAGCTCGGGCCGTGCGGAATGGCGGCATCGTGATATTGGTGCGCGTCGCGCGGTGCCGGCGGAAACGAGCGCACGAAGTTGGGATAGATCTCCGGGTGCACCGCCTTTTGCGCCATGACCACGAGAAACGGCTGCGTGTCCGGCACCGATTCGATGAACGACACCGCGTGCTCCGTGAGGATCTCGGACATGTAGCCGCGCGCCTTCGCCGGGTTGCCGTCGATGTTGAGATCGGGGTCGAAGTACACGCCCTGCCCCACAAAGCTCACCCACCGGTCGAAGCCCGGCCGCGGGGAATCGTCAGCATGTCCCATGTGCCACTTGCCGAAGAATCCCGTCCGATAGCCGGCATCGTGGAGCAGCTTGGGGAAGGTGACGATACGATGACTCTGTTCAGCGCGTTCCCCGTTGTCCACGATGCCATTGCGATACGGATACTGCCCCGTCATGAACACCGCCCGACTCGGCGAACAGAGCGGCGCCGACGTGTAGACGTTGGTGAAGCTCGCGCCCTCGTTCACGAGACGCTTGAGATTCGGCAGCTCGGCGAACGGATGGTCGATTAGATCATCGTAGCGTGCGTCGTCGAGCAGCACGAACACCATGTTCGGCCGAGCCGTGTCGGCCGCGGTCGTCCGTGCGCTGTTCGCTGGGCGACAGGCGGTCGTCGCGAGCAATGCAAGGAGACAGGCATGAATGGCGCGCACGCGGGATGACATGAACGACCGTCCGGCGGAGGGGGCTGTCTGAGTGCGGTGATGGCCGCGTAGGACAAGCTACAGCGGGGGAGGGGGCGCTGTAGCTGAACTTTACGCGACCGCCGCCGCGAAGGCCTGAAACAGATCGCCCGGTAACGCATGCTGCAACCGCCACGTAATCGCCATCGGCGCTTCGCCAGCGTGTGACACGTAGGTTGCGGGTCCGAGGAACGTGAATGCCCTGTCGGCAGAAGTGATTACTCTGGCCAGTAAACAGTAAGCATCATGCCGCGTATTGCACGCGCGGATGACGGAAGAACTTCTGGACCTGCGCGGGGCGGCGCTGCAGCGATCGCAGGCGTCCCGTCGCCGTGCGCTCCAAGGCCTCGCGATCCCGCGCGGGCACGCGCTGCGCCACGTGCACCTTCAGATCGCCATTGAGGTACTCGTCGGGGTTGAGTTCCGGGGAGTACGACGGCAGGGAGAACACCGCGATCCGCGCCGCGTTGGCCGCGAGCCAGGCGCGCACGTCCTTCGCCTTGTGCACGTTGAGGTGGTCGAGGATCAGGTACACCTTCCGCGCCGCATCCTTGCACAAGCGTTTGCAGAAGGTGATGAGCGTCGGCGCATCGATGGCCTTCTTAAGCACCATGAAGCGCAGCAGGCCGGTATTACTGATCGCCGAGACGTAGCTCACCGATTGCCGACGGGAGAGGATCGGCCGCACCGGCGTGCGGCCGCGGGGCGCGAAGCCGCGCCCCCGCGGATCACTCGTGCTCAAGCTGGTCTCGTCCCCCCAGTAGATCTCGGCTCCCTCGACCACCGCTTGGCGCTTGATCCGGGGGTACTCGGTCTTGAGCCAGTGCGCGATCGCCTCCGGCTGCTGCTCGTAGGCCCGCTTGAGCGGTTTCTGCGCCGTGAAGCCCCAGCGCTCGAGGTAATGGCCCATCGTCCGCACCGGGAGGGCGATGCCGTAGCGTCGCTGAATGAGCTGCGCAATCGCCGCGCGCGTCCACAGCGCGAACGGCAGCTTCAACTGATCGGGCGTCGTATCCGTGATCGCGCGCTGGATGGCCGCTTCTTGCCGCGCGGTGAGCCGACGCTGCGCCCCGACGCGGCGCCCGCGCGTGCCGGATACCAAGGCCTCGTCCCCGCCCGCCTCGTACCGCTTCCACCACGTGGCGACAATCGCGCGACTCACGCCCAAGAGCGCCGCGATGGCCACGAACGTCTGCCCCTGTTCGCGCATCCGCACCGCCGTGCGCCGCTTCTCCTCTTGTGCTGCTGGGGGCAGGGTCCGCGCGTCGATGTGCGTCACCCCTCCAGTATAACACACATCTGGTGTTATGGCAAGTGTTTAATGGCCTGGTTAATAGTACTCACGGGGAGTGTACTTGACTTCGCGCTCGACGAACGGCCGACGCAAGGTCCATGGATTGGTGAGGACGGGAGAACCACGCCCACTGGCGGGTGGTGGTTTCTGTTCCGTTCAGCATCGCGTGAGCAGCGCCTCAACATTTCACTCCATGTCGAGTCTGGAAAGCTGGTTCGCGTGGATGACGCGTACAACTCTCCGAGCGCCGTTGACGCGATTACCGAACACTGGATGGACAGCGATGCCGTATCTCGCATTACCGAGCCGATGTATTTGGCATGGCGTACTTCCGATGCGCCTCCGCTGCGGGATTTCGTCATGAAGCTCATCCAGACGGAGCAGGGTCCCCTCTGGCGGGTCAACTACTTTTGCTACCAGCACGGGATGGTGCGGCGGGGATTGCAGATTAACATGCATGCCATCACGGGCGAGGTGATCGGCATTTTCCCCGACTGACAGCTGCCGTATCGCAGCAGACTTCGTTCCACAGTTCGTCAGAATTCATATTCCCAATCCAATGCACACGCCCACACCATCAGCGTTTCGAAATCATCGTTCAGCATTCCTGCTGCTGCTCTCCCTCACCATCGGGTGTAGCGCGGACGACCTCACCTGTCCCTTGGCCGGCGACATCACCGGTCTCACGGTCGAACTCTCGGCGGCACCCGTCGGTCCATTTACGGTTGAAATCGGGGTGCCCGCGTTCTCGACGTCGATACCGGTGTCGTACACCTATCGCTGCGATGGTGGGCCACAGTGCCGTACCAGGACCATACGGTTCCCCGGACTGATCGCCCCCAACTTCACCGTTCGTGTCACCACAGAGCGCGGCGTGCGCAATACGACACCGCCGCAGCCGGTGAAATACATCGACACATATCCCAACGGCAGGGCAAGCGAACCGCGCTCGACGCCCGCGACGGTGCCAGCGGCGATTCCTGAGTAGGCATGATGACATGGGCACGCTACGCTCCGTCTTCGTCACCGTCGCACTGCTCGCCGCGTGCCGCGAAAGCGTCGTCTGTCTTCTATTCTCCAGGCCACCGTTGCGGCGCTGGTAATCATCGTGCGCTGAGGCGTTAGTTTTCGAAAGAACCACCGGGAATCATTGATGCCCTTCTCTCGAGTGCTCCATGGCTGAATTTCTCCCCATTCTGTTGGTACTCCTGTGGCCGCTCTTCTTGCTGAGCGCGTTGGGGGGCGCGGGTTACCTCGCGTGGCGCGCCGTCCGGGCGCTCGAAGCAAAGGGCGCGTCGGCTCCGGAACTCGTGGCGCTGCGTGAACGCGTCGAGCTGCTGGAAGAACAGCTCGAGGCGCAGGGCGCCGAGCTCCGTCGCGTTGCCGACGGGCAACAGTTCACGGAGAAGCTGCTGGAGAATCGAGCGGGGAAAGGACTCTGACCCCTTTAGGACCTCCAAACTCTACAGCTTGAGCCGAACCAGTCGCTCACGCATCCATGTGGCCAGCGCGACTTCGGTGAGGGAACCGGCCGCGAGTGCAGTGACCACTTGCACAACCTCCGTTTCGGAGGCGTCGAGGTCCTTCCCGTTCAGTCCGAGAAAAATCACCGCGGCCAGGAACGCCGCCCGCTTGTTTCCATCGTTGAACGGATGCGCTCTCGCCACACCGAACGCGTACGCGGCGGCCAGCGTCGCGAGGTCTGAATCCGGCTCGTAGTGGTAGTTTTGCGGTGCCCGCGCCAATGCCGCCTCCAGCGCGTTTTCATCGCGAATGCCAGGCAGGCCGCCGTGTTCGCGTAGCTGGTCGAGATGCGCGGCGTCCAGCACGAGCCGCGGTACCCAGCGGGGCGTGGCCATGCCTTACTTCGCCAGTTCGCGCAGCGCGTTGCGGAACTTCTTCGCCGCGTGGGCGGCCACCGCGAGGCCCGCTTCCACATCCGGATCGTATGGCGTCAGCAGAATGCCGCGATCGGTCTCGATGGCGAGCACGCGGTCCCCTGCTTCGAGGTGCAGCCGCTCAGCCATGTCCTTCGGGATTGTCGCGCCGATCGAGCCGCCGACCTGGCGAAGCGTAAGTTCGCGGACCATAAACTCCTCTGTAGTACGGTTGTGCTACCAATGTAGCATTAGTGTGCTACGGCGCAAAGATGCGCCCTTAGTAGCCTGCGAACGACGACGGCCATCACCTCGCGAAAGGTGATGGCCGTCGTCGTTTCAACAACGCACGCGCTTACATCGCCGGCATCCGCAAATCCTGCAGCGCCTTCTTGAGCAGATCGGTCTTCTTCGCGTCGCAGCCACGCGCGCCCTCGGCCGCGCTTACGGCAGCGTCGAGCGCCGTGTTGCGCGCCACACCGCTCGCCTTCTCGGCCGCCGCAATCTGCGTACGCAGCGCACTCACCGCGCCCGCCGCACAGCCCTTCCGCTCCAGCTGATCGGTGAACGCCTTCGCGAGCGGGAAGCTCGGCGGCCACACCATCTTGGGCTGCCCCTGCGCGTTGAGCTGCTCCCACTTCACCGTCTTCGCGGCATCGATTTCGTTCTGCGACACAAAACGGCTCGGCACCAGTTCGGCCACGTCCATACCGCGCGCGATTTCGCTGCTCACGATGTGGCCGTTGTACCAGTACACGCTCCACGAGCCGCCGGTCACCATACGGCTGCCATCAATGGGGCCGCGGTCGAAGCTCGCGATTTCCTGCGGATGCGAGGTGTCGGTCCAGTCGAACACCGAGATGCCACCCTGATACCAGCTCTGCACCATGATGTCGCGTCCCGGGATGGGGATGAGCGAACCATTGTGCGCCACGCAGTTTTCATTCGACGTCTGATACGTGGGAATCTTGTAGTAGCTGCGGAACTGCAGCGACTTCTTGCCAGTCGTCGCGCTGGTCACGATATCGAAGATCGCGTTGGCACCCCACTCGGGCTTGTCGCCCACGCGGCACTTGGCGCCGGTGCCGCCGCCCCATTCGTCGCTGAAGAGCATCGCGGTGCCGTCGTTGTTGAACGTCGCCGAATGCCAGTAGGCGAAGTTGCTGTCGGCGACGGCATCGAGTCGCACCGGATTGACCGGGTTGCTGATGTCGAGCAGCAGGCCGTGTCCTTCACACGCGCCACCGGCGATGCCGAGCGCGGGGTAAACGGTGATGTCGTGACACTGCGACATCTCGCTCAACTTGCCCGTGGGATCTCCTCCCAAGCCGTTCTGCTGCATGAACATCTTCACCATGTTGTCGACAATCGGCCGCGCGGCAGCGGAGTCGGCGGCCGTGGCGACGGTGCCACCACGCTGCTTGGTGATGTTGTCGATCACCGGCTTTACCATCTCTGCGGGTAACTCTTCCACGATGCCCATGCCGGGAATGAACGCGAAGAACTTGCCGCGCTTCTTGAGCTCCTCGATTTGGAGAAGATCGGCCGCCGACGGGCCGTGCAACGCGGGCGCGTTCAGTCCGGTGAAGATGTTGGCGCGATTGACGATCGCGGCCTTGGTCGGATCGGCGAGCGGCACCTTGATGATTTCAATGCGCAGGCGATTCGACGCGGCGTCGGTGCTGGGCGCGTTCGAGCAGTCGCTCACCTCACCCTTGGGGCGCACCGGTGAGGAGCCCGAGACGTAGATGTAGACGTTGTCCTTGTCCTTCGGGTCCTCGAGCACCGTGTGTGTATGCGAGCCACGACACGTCTGCACGTTGGTGAGGAGCTTGGGCTCCTTGATGTTGGTAATGTCGAAGATGCGCACGCCTCGCATGCGCTCCGTGCTCACCGCCTGTCGTACGCCGCCGGGCTTGCAGTCGATGCGGCCGTTCATCGCTTCGGCGGAGACGAAGAGCAGATTCTTGTAGACCGAGACGTCGTTCTGCGACGCGGGGCACTCGTACGCCACGACCAGCGTGGGGCTCGCGGGGTTGCTGATATCCCAGACGATGGGGCCGTTCTGGTTGCCCTGCACGACGTACTTCCCGGTAAACGCGAGATCGGTATTCCATTCGTCACCGAACGATTGCGGGCTGCGCACGCTGGAGAGGAGCCGCAGGTTGGCGACGTGCACGCCGGCGTCGTACATGCCGGGCTTGAGTGCGTTGCGCGGATCGGTGGCCGGCGAGGCGGCGACGTTCGGCTTGGGGGTGCGGGCGCAGGCGCCGAGCGTCATCACGCTCAGCGACAGCGCGCTGAGGGAGACCATGGTGCGAAATGGGATCGTCATTGAATACGGTGCAGGTGTGGGTGTCGCGGAGACAGGGGGTGCCGGTGTGCGGTACTGAACGGCCAAGCAGCTCAGAGGAAAATGTTTGTGCATGACAGCCATCGCCAGCTACTTCGCCACCATACAGCAATCCGTTCAGAAGGGATCCAAAACGGCTTCAAGGACGCGTTATCCGCTCACCATCTCGAAGCCTGCCACCATGAAATGCCGGTCCAAGGTCAGCGCCGAACGCGTGCCTCGTTCGGCCATGATGGCGAAGCTGACGGCGTCGACCATGGAGAAGGGCTGATCGGTATAGCGCAGGATCCAGTCGTTGACGGCGCGTGCTTCGAGCGCCGCCGAGCTGGTGACGACTACGTTGGGAGACGCGCGCACCAACTGCAGAAAGCGTAGCCCGGTGTCGATCCCGGCCCGCCGCATGACCAAGGCGTGCGACTCCGCAACCACGAGGTTCGATGTCACCACGCGATCCCGGCGGTGCACACGAGACCGTAGGGCCTCACTCAGTCGTTCGTGGTCCGGGTGCGATTGCACGACCAGCGGATACCACGCGCTGGTGTCGACGAAGAGCTCCCGCATCAGGCACAGCCAGTGGGATCCGACCGCCATGACGCTTCTTCGTCATCGGCCAGCACTCGGTCATGCTCGCGAGCGACGTCGATGTCCGGGCGGTCTACGGTGTCTCTCACCAGCCCGATCAGGCGCAGCGCCGGGTGGGCCGCCGGGTCCAGCTGCTGGAGCTCAAGCGCTTCGAGACCGCGACGCAGCACATCGGATTTGGAGGCGCCCATCTGCGTAGCCAATCGCTCCAGTCGGGACCGGTCGGCTTCCGTCAGGTAAATCTGGGTGGGCCCTCCGACGCGCTTGGCGGGCCTAGGCTTGTCATTGTTATCTGTCATGACATAATGTGCTGGCAATAATTCATGACATCAAGAAGGTGGTGGCACTCACCGAAGCCGTGCGTTAACTCAGAGCAACACAATGACAATCCCTATGAGGCACACGATGAACGGCAATTTGCTTCCGCTCGTATGTACACTCGCGACTGCGCTGTCGCTGCTCACCAAATCGTCTGCCGCGCGCGCGCAGTCCAAGGCGCAAGCCGCCATGTATGTCAAAGCGGAGAATTCCGTGGCCCTCGCCCAACTTCGTGACGTGACGGGCGAGCCGATTCCGTTCGGCTTTGTCGCGAATGTGGCGATTCTTTCGAATGGGTCGGTGCTTGTCGCCGATCGATACGAGCAACGCATTGTCCTTGCCGACTCGACGGGGCGATACGTCGCCGCGGCTGGGCGCAAAGGCAGCGGGCCCGGCGAGTTTCAGTCGCGAGCGCGCTTGATGAGACTGCGTGGTGATACAATCGGCGTTGATGACGCGACGCTCCGGCGCATGTCGATCTTCGACCAGAAGCTCAAGTTCGTGCGTACCGAGGTTCCCGTGGAACTCGCGTCCTCGAAGGGATGGAACGCGGTGCAAGGACAGTTCGCCGATGGATCGTACGTCATGCGGCATGCGCCGATGCCGAACTTTGCGGCGCCGGACGGTGTGCGCAACGTGCAGCACGTTGTGTATGTGAGCGACAAGGGGGGGATACTCCGGCAGATGAACTTGCCCGCAACTCGCGAACTGCTGGTCGCGACCGGCAATAGCCGAACCGCAGTCAAGGTTCCGATGACGACGACTCGTGGCCTCGCTGTCTGCGAGAATGGCTTCGTTACGGTCGCCGACGATAGAATCGAAGTGTACGACACACTCTTCAAGATCCTGCTCAAGCCGCCCTATCGTGGCCGGGTAGATACGTTGTCTTCCGCCTACCGTAAGGAGATGATCAATAGCTACGGAAGCGGCTACGGCAACGCGGCCTCCTCGCGCAGAATCGTCGATGCAATGAACGCTGCGCAGCCTCGGCAGATCGTCCGATACTCACCGGTTATCGTGTCGGCAGACGGACTCCTGTGGTTCAGCGTTGGTGACGAAGCCGCCGGGCGCTTCATCCGTACGACCGTGCGAGGAGAGGTTCTCGACACGCTGTACGCACCGTATCAGATCCTGCATGCCGACAAGCGCATGCACGTGGCATCCGGTCCATACCCTGATGGAGAGGAGGCGCCGGCGGTCATCGTTCGGCAGAAGGCACCGGAACGCCGGCGCAAGGCACTGCAACCATCGCCACTCGGCCGGTGTAATTCGGTGCTATCGTACTGACACGCCGCTGTCCACGTGAACCACTCCCAACCGCATCATGGATACCCGCCCCTCCGCTTCACTGCTCCTACCGGCACTACTCGTTGCCGCCGGTATCGCCGCCGCCGGCTTTCTCGTGGGGCGCGGTGTGACGATGGTGCGCACCGCCGACCGCACGGTATCGGTAAAGGGGGTCTCCGAACGCGAAGCCAAGGCTGACCTCGCCATCTGGCCGCTTCGTATCATGGCGTCCAACGACGATCTCGCCGCCGCCAGCGCGACGCTCGACCGGAGTGTGCAGGCGGTGCGGACCTTTCTCGTCGCCAATCAACTCGACTCGACGGCCGCTGAAATCACGGTGCAGGAGTTCGTCGTGCAGGATCAGAGCTCCATGGGCTCGACCGGCGCGCGCTACGTGATCCGGCAAACGATTGTCGTGCGCTCGTCGCGTGTCGATCTGGTGCAGCAGGCCAGTCAGCGCGTCCCCGAGCTCGTGCGGCAGGGCGTCGTGCTCTCGAGCGGTCAGGAGTACGGAGGCGGCGGTCCGACGTTCGTCTTCACCAAGCTCAGCGACTTCAAGCCTGCGATGATCGCCGAGGCCACGGCGCGCGCGCGCGAAGGCGCCGAGCAGTTCGCGAAGGACTCGCGCAGCGCGCTGTCGGGCATTCGCACCGCCAGTCAGGGGTTCTTCGAAATTCTGCCGCGCGATCAGGCCGCAGGGATCAGTGAGGAGAGCCAGGTGAACAAGCGCCTGCGGGTGGTGACGACGGTGACGTACGGATTGCGCTGATTTCTCCGATGCCTGCAGATCTCTTCGCGAATGTCGAAGGCGTGGTGTCGCTGCTAGAGCTCTTTCTGGACTTTTGGCGCTTCATTTTCTCGCCCTCGTATCGCGCCAAGGTGTCGGAGCGGTGTAGTAAACGCACAGGACTATCGCGGCTCGCGACGATCGCGGAAGTCGTCGGGGGGGTCTTCATCGGATTGATTCTCCCCGCGATCGCCGGCTACACGGCATTCGTTATCGCGACGCGATAGTCCGGCGACGCCGCGACAGCGCGCGCGGGAAGCCGCCGCTAAAGTTTTCCGAAAACCCTCAAGTCTGGCAACGAGCTGCCGATCCTTTGGAGGCACCTCTGTTGTCCGAAAAGAGCACCCCGCCGGTGACGGCGGTCCGCAGAGCCAGCCAACTCATCGTGAGGTGAGTCCGGGCGGTTGCCGAAGCACGAGGTACCTACCCGGAGTCACGCGGACGCCGGGGGGTTCGTGGCATGGTTCGGACGACATTCGCCCTCAATCAGAGCGTTGTCGTGAAGCAATTTCAGTTCAGATCCGCCATTCTCACGGTTGGCCTTCTTGCCGCATGCACCGAAGGCCCAACCCAGGCGGAGTTGTCGATTCCGACACTCCCGCCCGCACCATATATCGTTGTCCTTCGCGACACGGTCACCGATGTCGCCACGGCGACGTCGGCCGTCGTCTCAGCAGCGATCGCCGCCGCCCCGAATGGGAATCCCCCATCCATCGCCGCGCGGACCATGCTCGTGCAGGACGAGGAAAACCTCTTTCCGTCACTGCACGCCGCCGCCGTCACGGTGACGGAAGAACAGGCCGAACGGCTCCGGACCGACCCGCGTGTCGTTGCGGTGGAACCGGTCCAGCCCATGTCGCTCTATGCCGCGGCGTTGACGGCGACGTCATCGTGGGCACTCGATCGCATCAACCAGGCGGCACTGCCACTCGATGGTCGAACCACCCGCTTTGGTGGCGACGGACTGGGCGTCCGCATTGCCATCTTCGACAGTGGGATTCGCTGGACGCATACGGAGCTTGCCGGGCGCGTGGCCGGTGGCTTCAACGCCTTTACCAACGCGGCAAAGCAAAGCGGCGACACGCATGGGCATGGCACGCTGGTCGCGTCGCTGGCCGCGGGGCGCACCTACGGGGTGGCACCGAGTGCGACGTTGCTCGACGTCCAGGTGATGAACGCGGCGGGATCGGGTACCTCGCTCGAACTCACGCGTGGCGTGGACTGGGTCATCGCCGAGAAGCGGCGCGTGGCGGGGCCGATGGTCGCCAATCTGAGTCTTGGTGTGGCTGGTGGCAGCACGGTGGTCGACGCGTTGGTCGACCGCCTGCGCGCGGCGGGTATCGTCGTGGTCGTCGCCGCCGGAAACTCGAGCACTGACGCATGCACCGTCTCGCCGGCACGGGCGCCGGGAGCGATCACCGTCGGGGCATCGGCAAACGGGACCGTCGACAGCCGCGCGTCGTTCTCCAATGGCGGATCGTGTATCGATTTGAGTGCGCCGGGAGCAACGATACCTGGCGCCGGCATGTCCAGCGATGCGGCCCTGGTCTCGGCGTCGGGCACGTCGATGTCGTCGCCCTTGGTGTCCGGAGCCGCCGCGACCTATCTGGGTGTGGCGAAAACGGCAACCCCAGATGCTGTCACGACCTGGTTGCTGAGTGAAAGCGTGGCGGGACGAATGACGGGCCTCCTCCCCAACACGCCCAACCGGTTGCTGTCGTTGCAGCGGCTGCCCGGCGTGAGCCTGCCCGTTGCAACGCCGACGCCCGCACCAACGCCGAAACCAACTCCAACGCCGACACCGACGCCCACACCGATCTCCAGCACCTTCAAGCTGACATCATCGTGCGTGGCGCGGGCGTGCACGGTTGACGCGAGCGTGCCCACCAACGCCGCCGCGGCCAATGCCAACTCCGTGGTGTACACGTGGGCAATCGGTCCATTCACGACCACGGCGGGCACCAATCTGCGCCGCATGACGATCAACCTCGGATCGCCAGGGACCGTCACCGTGACCGTGACCGCCCGGCTGGGAACGACGACATTGGGAACGGCGTCGACAGCCCTGACGGTCAAGTAGCATCCTCGAGGCATTCCCGAGGCATTCCCGAGGGGTCAGAGTCCTTTTCGAGGGGGCCAAGTCCTCGGCGAAAGGGGTCAGAGTCGTTTTCGAGAACTCTCACCTCTCGAAAAAAGGACTCTGACCCCTTTCGTGGACCCCTTTCGCGTGCTCGGAGGTCTGCGGCTACTGCTTCACTCGCACCACGCGCAGCTGCTTGTCGGCGACGATCTCCGCTTCCGTGAACGGCAGCTTGATCATCTCCCCTTTGCTGTAGAGGCGCGTGAGATCGCCACCATGCTCGGTGTTCGGATCTTCGTGCTGCGAGTAGGTGAGGATGCCGCGCGGGTCCACCGTGCCATCAGCCTTCCAGCCGACCAGCTGGATGTAGCTGTTGCCATGAATGATCGGTGAGTAGCCACCCGGCTTGAGTTCGGTGGTGATGACACTCCACATCCCCGTGCCGCCGGCACCGCCGGGAATGGGGATGCGCTCGTTGTTGCGCATCTCGTACTGCACGCTGCCGAGTGTTGCATCAGGGGCCACGCCCGCTTGTGCGAGACGCTGCTGCGCCTGCGCAAGCGCGCGCCGCAAGCCTTCCTTCACCGCGGGATTATCAGTCGCGAGTCCGCGCGGCGTGTGCGCGGCGTCGGCCGCGTCGAACGGTACCTTCCACGCGTTCGGTATGCGCGACGCGAACGTCCAGAACTCCCGCCACACCTGTGCACCACGACTGTCGATCGTTTCCTTGCGGTCCCACGCCGTGAGCGCGGTGCACGCCGCCGAGACGTCCACGCTGCCGTTCGGCGTTGTGACCGGCGCAATCGGCGCCGCGCACAGTGCCAGCACGTCGTTCAGCAACAGCTCCGCGCCAAAGTTGCGATGGCTGTACAGCATGGCTTGCAGCTGATCGGCACTGACCTTCTTGCCGTTGGCGGTGGCTTCGCTGATGAACTGCAGCCCCGCGCGCGTGCGCAAGCTGCGCGCCGTGCGCTCGCCGCCAATGATCGGCGAAAAGCCCTCGAGGGGCGCCGCCGGATTGGTCAGCCAGTAGCTGTCGTTCGCGTTCGATACCACATCGGTGCGACGCAGCCGCGGCATCGTACTCGGCGGCATCGCGCCGACCACGGCACTCGCCTTGTCCTGCTTCCACTCGCAGGCAGGGTCAGCGCCGTTCAGGATGATGATGGCGGCCGGAATGCCGCGCGCCTGTACGCGACAGGCGGTGAGCATTGCGGCATCGATGTTGGGCACCACGCTCACGTCGGCGTAGTACGCCGTGCCCTCGCGATCGGCCGCGATCGTGTTGGTGAAGGCGACACCGCCCAGGTTGATGGCGGCGTCGATATCGGCAATTGTTCGCGCGCGCGCAAGCGCGTCATAGGTCGCAGCCGCACGATCGTTGGCAAGATTGACATCGCGAATGGCAAACGCGCGCGTCGTCGTCCACGGCAGTTGCTCCGACATCACGACGGGTCCGTAGTGCGACATCCACACGGTGCGCGATTCCGTCGACGCTGCTCCATTCCCGCTCTTGAGCGGCACGCTGACGTTTACCCGCTGCAATGCACGCCACCCATTACCGTACTTGTAGCGGGTCGGGTCGTTGGGATCGAGGTCGAGCGCGTAGAACGTGGAACGCGTGCCCGTGGAGACGGTGTGTGTCCACGCGATGTCCTTGTTGAAGCCGATGACCACCGCGTTACTGCTGTAGAGACTCACGCCCATCACATCGAGCTGACCCGGAATGGTGGTGTGAATGAGGTGAAAGCGGGACGACCCCTGCCACGGGTAGTGCGGGTTGCCCAGCAACAGGCCGCGCCCGGTAGATGTCACGTCTTTGCCCATCGCGACGGCGTTGCTGCCAATGCCTTCCGGTGCGAAAAAGTCGGTCTGCACGGCGGCGTCATCACCAGAACCTGTCGCCTTGCGTTCATTGGGCGGTGCGGCTGCCGCCATTTCCTTCATGAAGCGCCCCACGCCGTAGCGAATGCCGATGCTCATGTTGAGGCGGAGCACGTCGTCTACGGAGACGGGGCGCACCCACGCGGCGCCCTTGCAGCTGGGCGACAGGCTCGCGGCGTGGTCCTTGAGATAGCGGTTGTATCCTGCCACGTAGCCGGCGGTCGAGCGATTCGCCGACGCGCTCTGCGTGGCCGCGAACGCTTTCACGGCAGCATCGGTGAGCAGCGCGCGGTGGAAGACATCGCTGTCACGATTGCTGCTGTCTGCGCCGAAGGTCTGTGACAGCTCGCCGCGCACCATCACGATGTCGCGCGCGATCGTGCAGGCGGCGTCGGTCATGGTCGCATACGCGAAGCCGAAGCCGAGGCTGCCCACGTCGTTCGCTTTGACGTGGGGGATGCCGTAGCTGGTCCAGCGGATGGTGGCGTCGTAGGCTGGTGCTTTTGGGGCAGCCGTTGATTTGCTGGCGGGCCGTGTGGCGGTTGCCGATTGCGCGGTTGCCGATTGCGCGGCGAGCGCGGAGCCGGCACAGAGCAGGAGGGTCGTGACAGCGGGAAGCAGGCGCATGGATGGGCCGGGGGAGAGTCGGCGGCGTGAACGACAGGATCACGGTGCTCTCTCAATTTGCGATCGGACGCCGTCTTTCGACAGCGCCACGAAGGTGCGCCAAACAAAGCGCGCCAGCCCCATCATCAGAGCTGGCGCGTTTTTAGACGTATCGCTGCCGCGACCAACTAGCGCACGGCCGTTTCCGCCACCGCCGCGATCTCCGCATGGGTCAGAGTACGACGCGAGCCGTTCGAGCTGGCGATCGTCATCGCCCCCGCTTCATCGACGGTGAGCGTCTTCGATTCCTTCCGGCCATCGGCGAATACGGTCTCCGACGTCACGACCGTTGCCCCCGTCGCCTGATGCAGCGTCGTGCGGCTCTTGAACCGGCCGTTCACCTTCTCTTCCAGGACCATCGTACGGCCGGTCGCCAGCTGCGTCATCGTCTGCGTGATGGTGGTGTTGCCGCGCGTCAGCGTCTTCACCTTCGTGTCAGGCCCCGACGCCACGCTGCTCTTGCCCGTCCAGAACTCCTGCGAGTTCAGGATGACCATGTCGATCAATCCCGCCACGCTGTACACCGGCACGAGCAGTGCCGTCGCCACGAACACCAGCTCACGGACCCACTTGTCCGAGGACACACCCTTGTTCCAGTTGTACATCTTCCGCGTCAGCGGGAAACTGCCGAAGCAACCAGACGTTGCCACGGTGGACATCGCGAGAGCCGCAAGGACTGCACGACGGACGGGCGCTTTGCGCATGTGTGTCATCTCCAGAAGGTTGTGACTCGCCAGACTGTAACGATCATTGGCGTTGGCAATAGTCGTGCGCGCGTTACGTCACGTCAATGCTTCTGACGTCACTGGAGCTCGTGGCGACCTGGTGCATTCGCGACCAATGGTCCCGTCGTTGACGGCCCCCCGCAGCGATGGCCGTGGCGAACGTGAGCATCGCCATTCACCGACCCAATTTGTCGGTTCACCGATTTGCTGACACTACTGTGGAATGCGGGCCCGTATGCTCCCGCACATGTCACACTCACCATCTCTCGTCGACGGGCGCCGCCCGGTGTTGCTGCCCCGTGTCGTGGTCGCGCTGTTGCTGCTGGTCGCCTGCCTCTGGCCGCTAGCCACTGCCGAGGGGCAGGAGGCCGCGGGGTCGCTGGTGCGCGGACAGGTGCAGCTTGCCAACGGGAATGCCGCGCCGCCCACGACGATCTCGCTCCTGGATACGCAGGAACAGACTACCACGGACAGCCTTGGGCGCTTTGCGCATGTGTGTCATCTCCAGAAGGTTGTGACTCGCCAGACTGTAACGATCATTGGCGTTGGCAATAGTCGTGCGCGCGTTACGTCACGTCAATGCTTCTGACGT
>VYME01000356.1_pt1 | contig 16929 bp, 14 predicted proteins | sample 5115281 | NCBI WGS metagenome assembly VYME01 (sample SAMN12291780, study PRJNA351875) | freshwater metagenome | isolation source: freshwater lake | place: USA: Michigan, Wintergreen Lake | collected 2013-08-08
GGCCGCGCCGCGCGCGCCGCCGGCCGGGGCCAATTCGCGGCGTCGGCAAGGGCCTCGGCGGGCGAACCCGACGGTTCGTAATGGCTAGAAAACAGCGCCGCCGACGCGATCGCGGCGTCTCCTGGCGCAGCGCGGCGCGCGATGGCGAACTGCGCGGCCGCCTCCGCGGCACGGCCTTGCGCCTGGAGCGACAAGGCGAGCTTGGCGCGCAGTTGCGCGTCCTCGCCACCCGACAGCGCCGCGGCGAAACCGTTCGACGCGGCGAAAGGCTGGCCGAGCTGTAGCGCCGCCTCGCCCGCGACCGCGTAGATCGGCAGGAAACCCGGAAAGCGGGCGGCGGCGGCCGCCGCCGTCAGCAACGCGCCGTCCGCGTCGCGTCCGGCGAGCAGCACCGAGGCGAGGTTGACGTAAGCGGGCGCGAACTCCGGCGCCGCCGCGATCAATGCGCGATAGCGCCCGGCCGCCGCGCGCCAATCGCCCGACAAGGCGATCGCGTTCGCGGCGGCGAACTCGGCGGCGATCTCCGGCGGCGGGTTCGACGACATCGCGCTAGTCTATCGCCGGAGGGGATTCGCGAACATGGACATTAGCGTGATCGATACGCTCGAACGGCGCGCCTTCGCGGCCTGGCCCGCCTTGCGCACCTCGACGCGCGGCGGCTGGGTGATGCGCTTCGCCGACGGCCACACCAAACGCGCGAATTCGATCAATCCCGTCGCGGCGGGAAGCGACGATCTCGGCACCCGGATCGCGGCGGCCGAAGCCGAGTACGAAGCCGCCGGCCTGCCGCCGGTCTTCCGGCTCACGCCGCTGGCCGAGCCGGGGCTCGACGAAGCGCTCGCCGCGCGCGGTTATGCCGCCTTCGACGAGAGCTTGGTGATGGCGGGCCCCTTGCCCCAAGGCGCCGCGGACCGGGATGTGGCGATCGCGGAAGATCCGATCGATTCGGGCTGGCTCGCCGATTTCGGCCGCGCGACCGGGACCGACGCGGCATCGCTTGCCACGCTCGCACGGATGTTCGCGCGGCGCGTGAAAGGCACGGGCTTCGCGCGCCTGACGCGCGGGAACGAACCCCTCGCCTTCGCCATGGCCGTGCCCGAGGGCGGCGATGTGGGATTTTTCGAAGTCATGACCGTGCCGCATGCCCGCGGCCGCGGCTTGGCGCGGCGGACGCTGCAAGCCTGCGCCGCCTGGGCCGCCGCGCAAGGCGCCACGCGCGCTTATCTCCAGGTGACGGCGGGCAACGCGGCCGCGATCGCGCTCTATCGCAAGCTCGGCCTGAATACCGTCTATCGTTATTTCTATCGCGCCAAATGAAAAAAAGGGCCGCCGGAAATCCGGCGGCCCCAAGTTCACGGAGCCGAAACGGTCGACGCGATATCAGCGCTTCAGGTTGACCACTTCCTGGAGCATCTCGTCGGCCGTGGTGATGATCCGCGCGTTGGCCGAGTAGGAACGCTGCGCGACGATCATTTTGGTGAATTCCTGGCCGATATCGGTGTTGGAGTTTTCGAGCGCGTTCGGGTTGACGCCGCCGCCCGCGCCCGTGCCCGGCGCCTGATAGCCGATGAAGCCGGCCTCGGGCGTGTCGAGGAACGATTCGCCGTTCTGGCGCACCAAGCCCTTCGAGTTATTGAAGGTACCGAGCGCCATTTGATACTGGATCAAGCGCTGGCCATTCGAGTAGGTCGCGAAGATGTTGCCGCTGGTGTCGACGCCGATGCCGTTATAGGTGCCGGCCGAGTAGCCGTTCGCGGTGACGTTCGACAGCGAGATCGACGTGCCGCCGTATTGCGACGTGCCGCCGGCCGTGTTGATTTGCGAAGGCTGGCCCGACGTGGCATTGGGCGCGCCGAATTCGACGTTGATCGTCTGCGCGGGCGGCGGCGCGGTCAGCGACGGGGCGCCGTAGCTTAGCACGACGCGGCCGGTGCCGGCCGTGACGGCGGCGGTGAGTTGCGTACCGGGTGCGGTCGTGCCCGCGACGGCGATGCCGGTGATCTGGCCCGCCGTCGTGGTCGTCGTGCCGAACGAGAAGTCGAGCACGATCGACTCGTTGCGGTTGGGCGAGCTGGTCGGCACGGTCAGCACCGCGCGCCATTGCGGTACCGTGCCCGCGGCCGAGGCCACGACGGGGTTTGTACCGTTGGTCGCGCTGGCGGCGACCGCCGGCAGCGTGCCCGTACCGTCGAGCGCCGAGCGGTTGTACCAAGTGACGGCGACGGGCTGCGCCGCGCCGTTGGCGTCGGTGAGCGTGATCGTGCCGCCGTTGAAAATGGTGTTGGCAACCGCGTTCGACGGAATGTTCGCCGCATAAGAGGCCGTCGTGGTGGCGAGGGCCGGCAACTGCGCCGTGTTGATCTGCACCGGGACCAACGGCCCCTGGTTCGGCTGCGGGTTGGGCGTCGCCGTCGTCGGGCGGGGCACAGACCGGGCGAAGAGGAACTTGCCCGCGCCGTTCACCATGTAGTTGTTCTGGTCGAGCGAGAAATCGCCGCGGCGGGTGAATTGGCGAACATTGTTGCCCGTGAAGCCGCTGGCCGAGGTCGCGCCGTCCTCGACCGGCATCCAGCCACCGCCGGCGATGGCGAGCGAAATCGGCGACGCGTCCTGGATGATCGTGCCTTGCAGATTGTTCACGAAGGACGGGCGCGCCGTGGCGCCGCCGGGATTGAAGAAGCGGGTCGACGACGCCGAAACATACGACGAGAAATTCGCGTCGATGCGTTTGAAGCCGATCGTCTGGGAGTTGGCGACGTTGTCGGAAATATAGTTGATCGCCGTCTGGAAGGCGTTCAATCCGCTGATGGCGGAGTTCATCGCTACGGTTGCCATGGTTTCGTGCTCCTATTTTGTATTGGAAATATCCGGCGTTATCGCAGGAATTTGGCGAGATTCAGGTTCAGCAGGTCGCGCGTGGTGATGTAACTGGCTTCGAGCGAGGCTTTGACCCCGGCGATTTTGGTGCCGACCTCGCCGATGTCGACGGCGACGATCTTATCCGCCGAGATCGTGCTGGATGTGACCGTATCCTCTTGGATCGAGCGGATTTCCTTGAGCAGAGCCTGGTTGGCGCCGTTCGTGCCCGCGACGTTGCCGAGGTCCAGCACCGCGCGCTGCAACTGCGCCTGGGCTTGCGCGTAGTATTGTTGCGCGTTGCCGGTCGGGTCCTGCTGGAGATAGGTATTCGGCGTATTCTGCGCCCAACGCAGGGCCATCTTGAAGTTCCGCAGACCGTTGATCAGGTTCTGGAACGCGCCGTGCGTCGCGTTGATGCCGAAATCGACGTTCAAGCTGTCCGAAACGGAAATTCGCGTCTGGGTGTAGACCCATTCCCCGGTCGTCACCGACGGCGCCGCGAGATCCAGCGCGTTGTTGATGTAGCCAGGCACGTTTGCGTTGCCGTCGCCCGCGAACTGCGCGGTGTTGACGGGTGTGGTGAACGGCACGCTCTGGACCGCGTTCGCGTAGGTCGCGTTGCGCGGCGGCGAGTTGGTCGCCGCGGCGAAGCCGTTGACGGCATTGACGAGCGCCGCGTTGTCGAGACCGTTCAACTGGCGCATCGGCGCCGTGCCGAAGGCGTTGCCCGAAAAGATGTAACGCTGGCCGTCGGTCGTGTTCAGGATCGACTGGATGCGGTTCAGCGCGCCGTCGATCAGCGCCGCCTGCACGCCGTAGGTCGCGGGCGTCGTCGACTGCGCCTTCAGCAGCTCCGAGCGCATTTCGTTGGCGATGCCCTGCATCGACTCGATCGACTTGGCGTAAAGATCGGTGCGGTATTGCGTCGCGTCGATCGCGCGGGTGTAGATCGTCGACTGAATGGTAGTCTGACGATATTGCTGATAGCGCAGCGTGTCCGACGCCAAACCTTGCTGCCGGAAGCTCGACAAGGCCACGCCGATCAGACCGTCGCGTTTGCGGCCGGTCGAGAGCTCCTTCTGAAGCTCGCTGAGTTCGGTCTGCTGGCTCGAAAGGATTCGCTGCGTATCAAGCAGCTGCGCCAGATTGGTCACGCCCGTGATGCTGCCGGCCATGGATTAGCCCCTTCCCAGATTGATCAGCGTGTCGAACATGGTGCGCACCGTTTGCAGCACCTGCGCCGACGCTTGATAGGCGTTCTGCAGCGTCACCAGATTCGCCATCTCCTGGTCGATCGAGACGCCGACCGCATTCTTGTAGCTCTGGTCCGTCTGGTGACGCAGCGTCTCGGAATACTCCGCCGTATTCTGCGATCCGGCAATCGACCGGGCGGTGTACGACACGGTCGACCCGATCGTGTTGGCGACCGTCATCGGGCCCGACACGATGCCGGTATTGTTGAGCGCGGCCGTACCCGTCGGGATCGGGATCGGATCGAAGGTCGTCGCCGTGGCGAGATTCAGCGCCTGCGACATGTCGCCCGCGGCGCCCTTCTTCGTCGCGACCGCGCCGTTGGCCAGCGTCGGGTTGATCTGCAGCATGGACGCGGCCGTCGGATTGTTGCCGTAGGCCGGTTCGATCACGTACACGCTGCCCGCCCCCGGCGCCGTCGTGAACGCGGGGTTGACCGTCAGCTGGTTCGCCGTGTTGCCGGTGATCTGCGCGACCTGGCCCGCACCGGTGCCGGAGACGATGCGTACCTGATAGGCGATGCCCGAAGCCGTCGGCTGGAACGCGTTGACGGTCCACGTATTCGTCGTGTCGGTCACCGTCGTCACCGTCGCGGCGGTGGCGGCGTTGGTCATCAGCGGGCCGGTGACCTGCTGGATCGTGTAGCGGCTGGTCGCGTCGGTGGCCGCCAAGCCCGGCGCCGTGATCGTCGTCGCGGTATTCGCCGTGATGACGGCCGAGGAGCCTTTGCCCAAACCGTCGGTGATCGTGACGCGGAAATAGTTCGTGGCCGTCGGCGTCAGAGCGCCGAAAGCCGCGCCCGCATCCGTCAATCCGTTGCTGGCCGTGCCCGCCGTGGCGGTGCCGGTATTGACGGTCGTCGCCGTCGTCGCCGCCGTCGGGAGCGGCAGGCTCGAGAAGGTGAAGAAGTTCGCCGCCAGCTCGTTGCCGTAGGAGGCGCTCTTGTTGTAGGTCGAGTTGACCGTGTACGCGATCTGGTTGGCGATCGCGTCGATCTGGTTGACGTATTTGCGCAGAGCCCCGTCGGCCGCGTTGGTCGAGCTCATGACGGACTGCGAGAAGGTCGACGTTGAGGCCTGGCTCTCGTAGCCCGCGCGCATGCGCAGCAGCGCGTCGAGCTGGCCACCCGCGAAAGCCGTGTTCTGCACGGGCTGCGTGCTGCCGTTGACCGTGGCTTGGATCTGGTTGGTGTTGGGGTTGTAGCTGAAGCTGGGCGGCACCGCGCCCGAGACCAGCGTTTGGCCGCCGGCGGTCAATATCTGAAGCGCGGCCGTGCCCGTGCCGAGCACCTGAACCTTGGTGATCTTCGACATCTGCGAAACGACCTGGTCCATCTGGTCCTGCAGCTCGCCGATCGGTTGTCCCGTGGACGATTGGTTCACGAGCTGGGCGTTGATGGAGTATGCCTGCTGGACGAGCTGATTGAGCTGCGTCAGGTTCTGGGCGATGTCGGTCTGCAGCAGCGCGTCGATCTGCTGGGGTTGGGCGGCCAGATTGTTGACCTCGGTCGCCAGCAATTGGCCCTGCGTGGCGACGGCGCGCGCGAGCGTCGCGTTCTCGGGATTGGCTTCGTAGTCCTTCCACGCCTGCTGGAAGGCTTGGAACGTGGTCGTGACGCGCGGCGTGCCATCGTTGACGCTGAGGAACGAGCCAATGCGCTCGAGATACTGCTTGCGCACCGCGTCGGCCGCGGCTTCCGAGGTACGGGCGTAGACTTCGTTCTGAAGCGTCTGATTGACGACGCGGGTCACCGACTGGATGGCGACGCCCGTCGGCAGACCCTGGGTCGCCGGCGTGATCAGATTGACGTTTTTCCGGGTGTAGCCGGCGGTCTGCGCGTTCGCCACGTTGGCCGACGCCACACGCGACTGCTGCTGCAAGGTCAGCAGCGAGCTCAGCGACGAGTTCAGGGCGGCGGACAACGACATTTTCGATCTCCAAAGCGCCCGCCGGTCGGAAAATCCGCCGTCGGGCTTGCCATCGAATTCGCAACGCCCGTGCCAGGACAGAAATCGTTACAAATCAGACAGTTCGATGCAGGCCGAAGAATCCCGCCGGCGATTGCGGCAGGTTCGACCCGGCAGGAATTGCCGCTTGGCGGACGGGTTTGCCCCCCGTTCCGCGCGTCAACGAAAAAGGCCGCCGGAGCGACCGGCGGCCTTTTTTTGAAGTCCGAAAAGGACGGACGCGTTAGGCGTTGACCGACCCGATCCCGGCCACCGGACGGCTGGCGGGGGCCGCCGTCGAAGCGGGCGGCGCCGACGCCGCCGCGCCCGTCTGCGGGGCGAGGCCTTCCATGATCGTCTTGTTGACGTTGATCAAAGAGTCGATATCGCCCGTGCCGTCGAGCACTTGAATGGTTTCGCGGCCGACCCACAATCCGATTCCGATGATCTGGGCGCGCAACTCCTTCGGCAGCTTGTTACCCTCGCTCGACAGATCGACGATGAAGGCGTCCCAAACCTTTTTGTTCCACAGCATGGCATCGACGAATTCGGACGTGCCGCGCTTGTTGCTATCGCGCGCTTTGGTCAAGGCGGCGGTCACCTGACCCAGCAGGCGATACTCCAGCGAGCGCGGATTTTCGGTAGCGTTCTGCACTCGACCGTAAGCTTGGTAGCCGCTCATCTTCGACCCCTTGGATCCCGTTCTGCCCGCGGGAGCGCGCGCCCCCGATTCCGGCGCCATTAGAATGCGCCAATAAGTTAACGATAAGCTTAAGGGAAAGCGCGGGGATTTGCACCCGTCCTAAAAGTCCGGGGCGTCTATAGTTCGTCCTATGGCCGACTCGATTCTTGCCCAGGCGATGGCCCATCATCAGGCTGGTCGCCTTCACGAGGCGCACGCGCTTTATAAGGATGCGCTTGCCGTCGCCCCCTCCGATCCGGCCATTCCCCATCTGCTTGGCGTTCTGTTGTATCAGTCCGGTCATCCGATCGAGGGCCTCGCGCAAATCGATCGGGCGATCGCGCTGTCGCCGCAGGTCGCGCCTTTCCATCTCAACCGCGCCAATGTGCTGATCGCATTGGGTCAACACGCCGCCGCCCACGCCGCCGCCCACAGGGCGCTCGTCCTCGCCCCCGATCTCGCTCCCGCCCGTGCGATTCTGGCACGAGCGGCACTGGCCGACGGCGACAACGCCATGGCGATCGCCCATTTCACGATCCTCGCCACGGGCAATCCGGACGACGTGCAGGCTTGGCTTGGCCTCGCCCTCGCGAAACACGCGCAAGGCGACGCTGCCGCCGCCATCGACGATTACCGCCGCGTGCTCGCCTTGACGCCGGGCGAAGTCGCGGCGATCAACGGGCTGGGCGCGGCGCTCCTCGATCTCGGCCGCGCGGCGGAAGCTTTGGGCGTGCTCGCCCCCGCGGCCGGATGCGGCTGGGGGCCACTGGTCGCCAATCTCGGCAATGCGCGCCGCGCGATGGGCGATGTCGACGGCGCCGCCGAAGCGCTCAAACAAGCGGCGGCGCTGGAGCCCGGCAACGCGGTCACCCTCGCCAACCTCGGCGCGATACTGGCCGAGCGCGGCGACATTTCGGGCGCGCGCGAGGCTTGCCTCGCTGCCTTGCGGGCCGATCCCGGCCATGCCCCCGCGCGCGCCAATCTCGCGGCCGCGATCCTCGATGCGGGCGACGCGGTCGCCGCGCGCGCGCAATGGGACGCGATCGCCGGCGATCCGATCGCCGGCGCCAACGCGCTTTACGCGCGGCTGTTCGATCCCGCGACGACGCGCGAACAGGCGCACGACGCGGCGCGCGCCTGGGCCGCGCGCCATCACGCGAGGATTCCGCCCGCCCCGGCCGCCCGCCGACGCGAAGGCAAATTGCGCGTCGGCTTCGTCTCGCCGGACCTTCGATCGCATTCCGTCGCGTGGTTCCTGCTGCCCTACCTCGCCGCGCGCGCCAGGGACAGTATCTCGCTTTACGCCTATTCCGAACTCGCCAACGAGGACGCGATCAGCGCCAAGCTGAAACTCGGGTTCGACGTCTGGCGCACGACGATCGGGCAAAACGCCGATGCCGTCGCCGCGCGCATCCGCGAAGACGGGATCGATCTGCTGGTCGATCTCGCGGGACACACGGCGGGCAATCGATTGGACGTGTTCGCCCGCCGTCCCGCTGCCGTGCAGGCGAGCTGGCTCGGCTACGCCGATCCCACCGGGCTTGGCGCGATCGATTGGCGCTTGAGCGACGCGATCTGCGATCCCGATCCGCAAGCGGGACCCGAAGCGCCGTGGCTGCTGCCCCATGGCATTCATTGCTACGCGCCACCCGAAGGTGCGCCCGAGCCCCGAACCAACGGAAATCCGGTCCCGGTCTTCGGCTCGTTCAACATCTGGCCGAAGCATTCTGATCCGTGCTTGACGCTATGGGCGGAAATCCTGCGCAAAATCCCCGAGGCGCGGCTCGTTTTGAAAAACCGTTCGCTGGCCGACCGTGCGGTCGCCGAGACCGCGCATGCGCAATTCGAAAAACGCGGCATCGCGCGCGATCGCGTGAAGCTGCTGTCGCGGGTCGAAAGTCCGCGCGCGCATCTCGATCTGTATAGCGGCATCGACGTGGCGCTCGACACTTTCCCCTATAACGGGGTCACGACGACTTGCGAGGCGTTGGCGATGGGCGTGCCCGTGGTCACGTTGCTGGGAAAGCGCCCGGCCGGCCGTACGGCAGCCGCACTCCTCACGCGCGCAGGCCATCCCGAATGGATCGCCGGCGATCCCGAGGCCTATGTAAGTCTCGCGGTCGATCTTGCGCGCGACACGACAACGCGCGCGGGCTTGCGCGCGACGCTGCGCGCCGCGATTTCGGCGAGCCCATTGGGCGACGCGCAACGTTTCGCGCGCGATCTGGACGGCGCGTTTCTCGCGATGGCGCAGACGCGCGAACGGGAAAAAACTGCCGGGTGAAATCTTCCGCGTGGCTGTTTTTCGCCCGCCCGGCCGAAGCAAAAATGTCTGTTTGCCAATGGGTTGGCACTTGGCCTTGGGCTTGCTGAGAAGGGGGAGACCAAAACCCCGAACGCGAGCTCGCACCAATGGAATTGTCCGCCCTCGAAAGTCTGCTGCGCACCGATAGCGGCTCGGCCAACCAGCCTCGCCGCTTCGCCGACAATTCGGGCGAGCGCTTCGCCCAGTTGCTGGGCCAGGCCGACGGCAAGTCGCGTTCGCCCGCACCCGGCCAAGCGCGCCGCGAAGCGCGCGGCGATGACTTCGCCGCCCGTTCGCCGCGCAACGAGCGTAACGAACGGCCGGAGCGTCCCGAACGCGCCGAGCGCAGCCAGCGCCCCGAAAAAGCGGAACGCCCGGAAAAGCAGGAACGTCCCGAAAAGACCGACCGCCCGGAAAACGCCGAAAAGGCACAAGCGGAGAAACCGCGCGCCGAAATGACGGCGCCCGAGAAGACCGCCGCAGACCCGGGCGCGCGCGCGCAAGACGCCGACGCGAAAGACACCGATGTCGCCGCCGCCAAGCCGGCCGACAACACGTCCGCCGACGAAGCGAGCGTCGACAAGGACACGCAAGCCAAGGCGGAAGCCGCCGCTACCGACGCCAACGCGCCGACCGGCGTGTCGCCCGAGCTGGTGAAAATGTCCGCCCTCGCCGCCGCGCACCAGATCGGCCTTATGATGGCCAAGGCCAGCGGCGAAGCCGGCGAAGTCGCATCCGAAGGCGGCGACGCCGTTGCCGACGTCAAGGCCGGCAAGCCGCAACTCGATCTCGCGACCGGCGCCCAGCCCGGCGCGAAGCCGCAAAGCGGCAATGGCGTCGAAGAGGATTTCGCAGACTTCGTTCTGCGTAACGCCGCCAATCCCGCCGCGATGGCCGCCGCCGCCGCCGCGCACGACGACGGCGAGGCCAAGGCCGAGACGAAAGCCGACGCGAAGGCCGCCGACAAAGGCCAGATGATCGTCACGCTATCGCAGCCGATGGCGATGGCCGCGCCGGTCGCCCCTGTGGTGGCGCTGGCCGTCCAGGCGAGCGCCCAAGCGCAGGCCGGCAAAGGCGAGATCGCGATCGAGGCCAACAAGGCCGCCCTCGCCGGCGACGACAAGGCCAACGCGAATGCCAACGCCAAGCCCGCCGATGCCAATCCGATGTTCGGTCAAGCTCTCGAACGCGCGCAAACCGCGCAAGCGGCGCAAAGCGCCGCCGACACGAAGCCCCGTGCGCCGATCGTGCCGCCGCACGAGCAAGTCGCCGTCCATGTGCGCAAGGCGGTCGACGACGGTCACAACCAGATCACGATCCGCCTCAATCCGACCGAACTTGGCCGCATCGACGTCAGGCTCGAGGTCGGCCGCGACGGCACGTTGCGCGCTTCCTTCGCGGCCGAGCAGGCGCACACGCTCGAAGCCTTGCGCAACGACAGCCGCCAGCTCGAACGCGCGCTACAGGAGGCCGGGCTCAAACCGGATGCCGGCGGCCTGAACTTCTCGATGCGCGGCGACAACCGCGAAAACGCCCAAGCCTTCGCGGATATGGGCCGCGAGCAGCGCGGCCGCGCCAATTGGCGCGACGACGATGCCGGCAACGCGGCCAATGCCGCGCCCGCAACCATCCAAGCCAATTACCGCGCGGCGCGCCGCGCCGCCGGCGGCCTCGATTTGGCCGTCTGATTTCAAGGAGACAGAACCATGTCCGGATCCATTACCACGAACTACGCCAGCGGCGGCTCCTCGGCGGCGTCTGGCTCGTCCGCGGCGTCGGCCGCGACCTTCGGCAAGAATTTCGATACGTTCCTGAAGCTGCTGACCGCGCAGTTGCAGAACCAGAACCCGTTGTCGCCGATGGACACGACGCAGTTCACCCAGCAGCTCGTCCAGTTCTCGTCGGTCGAGCAGTCGATCCGCCAGAACCAGAATCTTGAGACGCTGATCGCGCTGCAGAAGAGCACGCAAGCGGGCAACGCCGTCAGTTACATCGGCAAGGAAGTCGACCTCAACGGCAGTGTCGTCGGCCTCGTCGACAGCGCCGGCGTCGTCACCTACGAACTTCCGGAAGAGGCGTCGCGCACGACCGTCAATATCTACGACAAGGACGGCAAACTCGTCCGCCGGATGGAGGGCACCAACAAGGCCGGCCGTAACGCCGTCGAGTGGAACGGCACGTCGGATACCGGCGCGAAGCTTCCGGATGGCGACTACAAGGTCGAAGTCGTCGCGCAGAACGCGGCGGCCCAGAACATCACCGTCAAGACGATCATCACCGGCGTCGTGTCGGACGTACGCTTCATCAACGGTTCCACGATGTTGACGGTCGATGGCGTGACGCTGCCGCTGAGCCAGCTCGGCGCGGTGCGCGGCACGCCCAAGACGTCGAGCTGAGCGGAGCCTTAACCGATGTCCGAACGTATCGCCCATGCCGCGGCTTTGGCCGCCGCCAGCCTCGCCGCGCGCGAGGCTGCGGGGATGCGGGCGGGCGGCGCCGTTTTCGCAAAGCTGCTCGACGGCTTTGCCGAGCCCGCCTGGAACGACGCGAACGCGTATCATGCGGCGCGCGGCGAATGGCGGACGGACGGCGCCTATCAGGTCCGGCTGCCGCGCGGCGGCGAGACCCATGTTCTGGTCTGGCGCGCGACGCCGGGCGCCAAACCGCTGGTCGTCGAGCCGCTGCTACTGCGCCATTCAGCGCAAGCCTGGGAGCGGCTCTTGCCCGTCCCCGACGATACGCCGCGCAAACCCGTCGCCACCGGCTTCGCGGTCATGGACGATGGCGGCGTACGTGCCGAATACGAGTTTCTCTGGCGCTTCGTTCCCGGTGCTGGCTGGCGGGCGGATCCTGATCCGCACGCCGACGACACGGCCATGTCGCGCGTGCGCCCAGCCCCCTTCGCGGCGCTCGGCGCCCTCGACCCCATCGTGGCCCGCGATCCCGCCGCGTGGCTGCGCGACTGCGGACGGTGCAAACGCTACACGCTTGGCCGCCGCGACTTGACGCTGAGTCTCCTGTTGTGCCCACACGATTGCCTCAAGCCCGGAGAGCCCGGATGAACGCCGACGACGTCAACGATTGCTTAAGTGCGCTGCCTTTAGAGTCCGACGGTTTCCGCCCCTATTACGGCGTACCCGCCGAAAGCATGACCGAGAGCCAGGCCCGTCCCCTTACCGCATTCGGAACGGCATTGTTCCGCAATGCGGAACAAAAAGCGTCGCCGTCGGAACGCAAACCGATCGGGCTGCCGTCGCCCGGCATCCAGCGCTGGGTTGTCCGGCGCAAGGCTGCGATCGTCGAAGCGGTAAAGGCCGGTCAGTTGACGGCCGAAGAAGCCTGCCGCACCTATAGCCTGTCGATCGAAGAGTTCCATTCCTGGCAGCGCTTGATCGAGCGCCACGGAACCCGAGGTCTGCGAACGACCCGTTTGAAGGAGTACCGAGCGAAGGACGAAAGTTAACGCTCGGATTCGACTCTAGAATCTCTGGCTAGAGTCTTCGTTAATCGGCAAAAAATTCCTATCCAGTGGGAAAAATCTGCCGGGCATTAACCTTCTCTTCACGCATCTTCCCTACGATACTTATCAAAGTTTGGATAAAATTGTGCCAATTCCGGCACCTTCGGTTTCCAAGCTTTGATTGGTTTTTCGGGCAGTTAGCTCGATTTCGAGCGAAATCGAGCCGGCCGGTCGAGGGAAGAGCAAAATGGGCGGATTCGGCGAGACTTTGCGGCAATTGGGGCCGCTGCGCTTGTCCTTGCTGGGCGCGGTAGCGGTCGGCTTGCTTGGATTTTTCTTCTTCTTTTCGATGCGGCTATCTCAGCCGCCGATGGGACTGCTCTACAGCGACTTGGCGCCCCAGGATGCGGCACAAATTACCGCGCGCCTGGAGCAGCAACAGATCCCCTTCGAGCTGCGCAATGGCGGCAACACGATTATGGTGCCGGACGACCGCGTCCTGCGCTTGCGTTTGAGCTTCGCCGAGGCCGGTATTCCGCGCGGCGGGTCGATCGGCTACGAGATTTTCGACCGGGGCGAAGCCCTCGGCCAAACCAACTTCATGCAGCAGCTCAATCAGGTGCGCGCGCTCGAAGGCGAGCTTGCGCGCACGATCAGCGCGCTGCAACCGGTGCAGAACGCGCGCGTGCACTTGGTGGTGCCGCGCCGCGACCTGTTCAACCGCGAACGCCAGGAACCGACCGCCTCCGTCATCATCCGGATGCGCGATCACAACAACCGCCTGCCCCGGCAGCAAGTTCAGGCGATCCAATCGCTCGTCGCCGCCGCCGTGCCCGGGCTTCGTCCGGTGCGCGTGTCGGTGATCGACGATCGCGGCAATCTGCTCGCGCGCGGCCAGGCGGAAGGCGACGATCCGTCGGCGCTCAACAGTTCGGCCGAAGAACTGCGGCGCGGTTACGAACAGCGACTGTCGCGTACCATCGAGACGGTGCTCGAGCGCGTCGTCGGGCCCGGCAAGGTGCGCGCCGAAGTGTCGATCGATCTCGACTTCGATCGCATCGTCACCAACAGGGAAAGCTTCGACCCGGACGGCCAGGTCGTGCGCTCGACCCAGACCGTCAGCGAGAACAACGAAGCCTCGGAACAGGCCGCTCAGGTCACGGTGCAGAACAACCTGCCGGATAGCGGTCAGGACTCCGGCGGGCCCCGCACCACCAACCGCGGTACGCGTACCGAGGAAACGACGAATTTCGAAATCACCAAGACGGTGACGCAGCACATCCGCGAGCAGGGCGTAATCCGGCGCCTGTCCGCCGCCGTGCTGGTCGATGGGAATACAACCGGTAGCGGCGAACAGCGCCAGTGGCAGCCGCGCTCTGAAGAGGAAATGCAACGCCTGACGGCACTGGTGCGCAGCGCGGTCGGCTACGACCAGCGCCGCGGCGACACGCTCGAACTCGTCAATCTGCAATTCTATGCGCCCGAGGAATTGCCGGTCGACACGAAGGAACCCGGCCTGTTCGATTTCTCGAAACAGGACATCATGCGCATCGCCGAAGTCTTCGTGATGGCGATCGTGGCGCTGCTGGTCATCCTGCTGGTCGCGCGCCCGATCATCAATCACGTCCTGAAATCGGCCCAGGAAAAGCGCGAACAGGAACGCGCGGCGGCCGAGCAGGCCGCGGCACAGGCCCAATTGCTGCCCGGTGCCGCCGGCGGCATGCCCGGCGCCTTGGGCGGCCCCGCCCCCGGCATGGAAGGCCCCAGCGAAATCGAGCAGATGATCGACATCGCCCAGGTCGAAGGGCGCGTGCGCGCCTCGTCGATCAAAAAGATCGGCGAGATCGTCGAAAAGCATCCCGAAGAGGCCGTCGCCATTCTTCGCACCTGGATGTACCAGGAAACCTGATCGGATAGGCGCATAGACCGATGACCCTTCCGCAATCCCGCCCGCAAAGCCCGGCCAAGCTGCGCCGCGTGAACCCGCAAGGCGCGCAGCGCGCCGCGGCGTTGCTGCTTGCCCTCGACGAGACCGCGGCTGCGCGCCTCGCGGCCGCGCTGGACGCCAACGAACTCTCGGCTCTCACGGGCGCCATGAAAACGCTCGAGCCGCTCGACGCTTCGGAACTCGAAGCGTTGATCGATCGCTTCGCCAGCGAAACAGCCGTGCGCCTCTCGGTCTAAGGAAACGCGATGCCCGCCATCAGCAAATTCCTGTTCGACGAAGAATTCGCCGGCGCGGTCGGCGAGGATGGCCAGCCCGCGCCCGTCGTGGTACGGCGCAAGCCCAAGCACTTCACGGAAGCCGAAGTCGACATCTTCAAGAAGAACGCCTTCGAGGAAGGCAAGCTCGCCGGCTACGAGCAAGGCAAGGAAGAAGCCTTGTCCGACGCCGCGTCGTTGACCGCGCAAGCGCTGGCCGCGATCGGCGCCACTTTGCCCGAAGCCGTCGAAGCCGCGCACCGCGCGCGCGAGGAAGCCGCCGCCGGGGCCGTCTCCGCGATGGGTTCCATCGCCCGCAAGCTTTTGCCCGCCCTGGCCGATCAGCGCGCGATCGAAGAGATCGAAGCGCTCGCCCGCGATTGCTTGGCGCGCCTGGCCGACGAGCCGCGCATCGTCGTGAAGGTCGCCGCCGATCTCGCCGAACCGATGCGCGCCAAGCTCGAGACGCTCGGCGTCCAGTACGGCTTCGCCGGACGCCTGGTCGTCATGCCCGATCCGGGCCTGCCGATCACCGACACGCGCATCGAATGGGCGGATGGCGGGGCCGAACGCAACGTCGCCGATATCTGGAAGGAAATCGAAGACGCGATCGAACGCTACTTGGCGATGAAGCCCGGGGCGACGAATCCGGGCGCTGACGCGTCCTGAACCGACAAGGAGAAAACCGATGGCCGACGAAAAGCCGAATTTCGACGATCTCGACATGGCGAAGGCCATGGCGGGCGACCCCGCGATGGCGGCGGCCGCGGCGAACGCCGCGGGCGGCGACGGCCAGCGCCAAGCACGTACCGCCAAGGAGCTGGAAGCGGTCTACGATATTCCCGTCACCGTCTCGGCCGTGCTCGGCAAGGCGACGATGCAGGTGAACCAGCTCCTCAAGCTGGGCCGCGGCGCCGTCGTCGAACTCGACCGCAAGGTCGGCGAAGCGATCGACATCTACGTCAACAACCGGCTCGTCGCGCGCGGCGAAGTCGTGGTCGTGGACGAACGCCTGGGCGTGACCATGACCGAAATCGTCAAGGTCGACCGCTCCTAAGCCGGAAACGAACGCCATGCGCTTGCTGATCGTCGGCACACTTTCGGGACAGGTCTCCACCGCGGCCAAGATCGCCATCGCGCGCGGCGCGAAGGTGAGCCAGGTCGACAACGTCGAGCGGGGTATGGAAGCCTTGCGCGGCGGCAAAGGGGCCGATCTCGTGATGATCGACGTTGGCCTCGACGTCGGGGCCTTGGTCGAAGGCTTGCGGGCGGAGCGCATCCACGTGCCCGTCGTCGCCTGCGGCATCGGCACGGACTCCGCCGCCGCCGTGCGCGCGATCAAGGCGGGCGCGAAAGAGTATATTCCTCTGCCGCCGGAGCCCGAGCTGATCGCCGCCGTGCTGGCGGCCGTCACCGAGGAAAGCTCGGCGATCGTGTTCAAGGACCCGGCAATGGCCGATACGCTGCGTCTGGCCGATCGCGTCGCGGCATCCGACGCGTCGATCCTGATCACCGGGGAAAGCGGGACCGGCAAGGAATTGATGGCCCGCTACATCCACGCGAAGAGCAAGCGCGCGGGCGCCTCGATCATCTGCGTGAACTGCGCGGCGATCCCCGACAATCTTCTGGAAAGCGAGTTGTTCGGCCACGAGAAGGGCGCTTTCACGGGCGCGGTAGCGCGCCGTTTGGGCAAGTTCGAAGAGGCCGACGGCGGCACGCTGTTCCTCGACGAATTGGGCGAGATGGATCTGCGCTTGCAGGCGAAACTGCTGCGCGCGATCCAGGAACGCGTGATCGACCGCGTGGGCGGCACCACGCCGATCAAAGTCGATATTCGCATCCTCGCCTCGACCAACCGCGATCTCGAAGCCGAGGTGCGCGCAGGCCGCTTCCGCGAAGATCTCTATTTCCGCCTCAACGTCGTCACGCTGCGCCTGCCGCCGCTTCGCGCGCGCCCGCTCGACATCGAGGTGCTGGCCGACCACTTTCTGCGCAAATACGCCGAAGCGAACGGCGCCGAGGCGCGCGAGATCGCGCCCGAGGCCAAGGCAATGCTGCGCGCCCATGCGTGGCGCGGCAACGTGCGCGAACTCGAAAACACGATCCATCGCGCGGTACTGCTTTCGAAGGGACCGACGGTCGGTCCGGACGCGATCGTCCTCCAGGGGGCGACGCGCGCCGACGACCGCCCCGTCCCGGCGGCGTCCTTCGCCGGCACGCCGGC
>VYME01000357.1_pt1 | contig 16912 bp, 23 predicted proteins | sample 5115281 | NCBI WGS metagenome assembly VYME01 (sample SAMN12291780, study PRJNA351875) | freshwater metagenome | isolation source: freshwater lake | place: USA: Michigan, Wintergreen Lake | collected 2013-08-08
CGGTGTGAAGTCGGTCGACGCGAGTTGTCGATCCGGACTCTGCTACTTTTCGTCTGACGGCGTAGTCCCGCTCCGTCGGACGACAAAGTGGGTTAATGGACAGCTTGGTTAGGCGTCGCAGTAGCCTTCAGAGGACGCCGCTGGCGGCTGGTTCCCTGTCTGCGGCAGTCTTGACCCGATGCAACGACTCGATCAGAGTCACCAGCGACCGCAGCACTTCGATAGGCGAAATCCGTTATGCGCATGATCAGCAAGGGGCAAGTAACTGCGGCATTGCTTGTGTCCGTCACGCTTCTGTTTGGAGCTTGCAGCAGTACTCCGGAGTCGGTTAGCGAGTATGAGCGCTCCGAAGCAGGTAGAGTCCAACAGTTGAAGTCCAGCCTTACCGAAAAAACACTCGATCTCCAGCAGCGCAACGATGGGCCTGGCTTAGTTGCACTATCACTGCAGTCCGCCGAACGCTATCGCGCCGTCAACGCTCCGTTGGCTCGGGCGGATAGCCTGTGGACCGCCAGTGTCTATGAGGCTAGGCCCGCGCTGGCGGAATCCTACGCTCGACAAGCCGTGGAAGTACTACGCGACATGCCGCCTAGTGCCAACAAGCTTGATCGTGAAACTCGCGAGTACCAAACGGTCAACTACGCCACGCATGCTGCCAACCTGGCACTGCGTAATGGCGACAAGGTAGACGTGGCTCGCGGTTATGCCGAGCTTATTCGGCAGCTATGCAACGCACCCGTCAGTCGAGTAACGGTGAAACAGTGCGATGTTGCTTCGAATGTTGCCTATCGACAAGTACTGGCCCGATTGGGAGATCCCACCTCAAGGACGTTGACGGAGCGCGAGGAACAGAAAGAGCGTGACGAGGTAGCCGCGCTTGCCGCCGTCGCCGATCAGATCCGCACCAGTAAGCGCCAGCGCGACTATACCGGTGCGGTGCGTTTAGGCGCGGAGCTTAGCGACAAGCTGGAAAAGCGGAATATGAACTTCTTATCGGCTCTGATCGAGTTGGATCGTGCAGAATCATTCCGCGCGATTGGAGATGCCGCCAGTGCAGAGGCCAGCGTGCAGATTGCGCGACGGCGCATCGTAGAGGGAATTGGGCCCTCTATGCTGCAACTGGAGGCGAAGCAAGCAGCCCAATTGGCATTGCCTGAGTATGCACAACGCTTGCAGGACGAGGATGCTGCGTTGGCCGGCTTGAGCACTCAGCTTGGAATCGGCAGCATGGATGGCATGGCCGATTCGGTTGCTGATCCTCAGAAGCTACAAGAGAAGCGCTCCGCGTTGGTGCGCACAATCGAATACCTGCAAAGCCGTGGAGCACATCTGTCGGCAGAATATGCTCGCCACCGCCTGCGTGAAGTGTCAGCCGCGTACCAAACCCGTGTGGCTGACTTGGCCACCGAGCGAGCGACAGCCCAGCGCCAGCGTATCGAGGACGAGCGACGCGATCGCGAAGGGTGGGAGCAGTTAAGTTCCGCAATTCGAACTGTCCAATCAATGCGTTCCCCAGCGTCAGTTCCAGGCGCCAACGCCGGCGCCGGGAGCTCAACGACGACATCCCAGAATGCGGAATGCCGCTGTGGCTCCGAGTATGTTCAATGCTTGGCGCGCGAAGCACGGCGCGCAGGTACGCGTTATCAGATTTCAAATGACGGTCGAAACATTGTTTATCTACGCCCGGACGGTTCCTGGAGCGCCAAGCGCGGCTTGAACCCAGACGGCTCATGTGGCGGCGTGGTGAACTGATTTTCTTTGCTCCTAGCAAAGCCCACTGCGCGGCTGCTGCAGTCACTCGATTAGGAAGCGGTGCAAATATCATGTACAGAACTATCGTGCTATTACTAGCCCTCACATCCTTTGTGCCCATCGGCGCACTGGCAAATGGGCACAGCACACTAAGTATAGAAAGGGCCAAGAGCAAGTATCCGTATCAATGTCATGCGCATACTTGTTTTAATGGCGATGCCGAACGCAACACGGTGACTCTTCGCCAAGTTGCAGATGACCTGCCTCCCGAATGCGGTCCAAACATAAGTTGAGAGAATGGCTCCCACAGACCTGTGAGGAGTCCATGAAGAAGAGCCGATTCACCGATGAGCAGATGGTGGCGATCCTGGGCGAGGCCGATTGTGCGTGTCAGCCGGCCACCAGATCCGCACGCGCCCCTTCACGATGCAGACGGAGTCGGGCGTTCCATCACACTGTGGCGGCCAAGCCGGCCCCATCCGTTGAGCTTGCCTGCCGGTCATCCGATGCGTCGCCGATCCGTGGTCTTCTTCGCTGGTGCACGAACCATCAAGGTTCCGTACGCCCTGTGCGTGTCCGCGCTGATCGTGCTGGTGGCGGCCTGTGCAGTGGCGCTGCTCAACGCCGTGCTTCCCGGCCTGCTTGGCACTGCGCCCATGCTGCCCGTGCCAGGCATCCTGCAGTCGGTGGCGAACGTGCTTGGATACTTCACCGGCATCACGGTGATGCTGGTGGTGATGGCCTTCGTGTGGGCCCGTTGGGAATCCAGACGTGCTGAAGCGCGATTCACCGACTTCGAGCGCCTGGTGCCACTCGAAGAGGTCCTGGCGTCAGGCCTTGTCATCGCGCCGAACGTCAGCCAACGCGATCGAGGCCGGATCATCGGTGCCCTTCGGCGAATCGCAGCGCATCATGGCATCTCGTCGATCATGGCGCCTGCGACCGCCGGCGAGATGCAAGAGGGATCCGTCGATCGATTGCTTGTCGTCACGACCGAAGGCGCCTCCGAGTTCCGACGATTGGTCCGCGGCCTGAGGTGCGACGACATCGCCAGGGTCCCCGCCCGATCCGCACGCCGGATCGTGACGCAGGCCGAAGTCGGCAGCGGCTCTATGTGGATGCTGACCTGGGACTGAAGACCGTCGCATCCGCCGATCGGACGCCCCACGGGCCGCGCTCGCCGGCAAGGGCTCGACTATGATCGGGAGCGAGTCGTCACGGTGACGACTCTACCGACAACGACGTTGCGCCTCACGGGAGCCACAGTGTCGAATATCCAATACGCGTTCATCGACCGAGCACGCGTCCCCGGCCGATCAGAGCTTCAAGCGTCCATCGACGCGCTGGGATTCGATCTCAGACTTCCCGATGAATTCACGCCCTTCGAGGACGGCGGATTCCTCCCGTTCTCCTTGAACGGGGAGGAAGGTGCCGGTTTCGAAATCGGGTACGACGCGGCGAGCGAACTGATCGCCGACGACCCGGCAATGAAGGAGATCGCCGCCGGTCGAGACTTCTGCATCAGCATGGCCTGGCACGGGAACATGAAGGATCTCGCCTGCGTGATGATCGTGAGCTGCGCGCTCATCAAGGATTTCGGTGCCGTCGTGTCGTATGAAGGGGAGCCACCGGAGTCGTTGGAGAGTTTGCTTGCAGCGGTGCCGGAGGTTCTGGCAGATGCGCAGGTGCAGGAAGCGAGGGATGACCGTCTGATGGTTGAGCGCCCGGTCAGGAAGCCGTGGTGGAAGTTCTGGTGAGAGCCCCGTCGTCGAGGATTCAATCCAGTGGCGATGGCCCCATCGCCGCCGGATCCATCCAGACCATCCCCCCACAGGTGGCCGTCCGGATCGGCGATATCCCGGCGGACCATGAAACCGAGGTCCTCCATGGGGTTCTCGTCCGCCTGCCCACCGTGGGCGGTAGCCGCATCGTTCATGGTGTCCACGGCTTCACGGCTGTCCACCGCAAGCGAGAGCATCGAGGCGCTCGATCCGGGCGGCGTGCGGCCAAGCCAGGCGCCAGGCTTTGTCTATCATCCCAACGCCGGGCTTGGCCGCACGCCGCCGGCCCCGCGCTACCTCGAACGTTGGGCCGCTTTGAGAGAAGTGTCCGATGAAGGCTCGGCACCGCCGCCGCGTTCGCATCACCGAAGCGTTGCTCTCGGAGATCATCAGACCGCATTGACGTGAAGATGGCCTGACTCGAAGAATAGAAGTCAGCGAAGGGTGAGGGACGTCGACAGGCAATAGCGCCACCGATCCCGCGCAGCACAGACGAGCCGCAGCAGCGGCGCTGCTCTTGGTGTCGCAGCCGGGTGAACGGCGACGCGTCACCGCTCCTGTCGAACGTTGGACTTACCCACGAAGCGAACCGACATGTCACTGGCCATCTCTCACAACGACACCCTCGACGAGGCGGAAGTGGTCGCGCTCTACAAGGCGAACGCCTGGTCGTCTGCCGAGAAACCTCGGGAGCTCCTTGCCGCACTCGGGAACTCGCATGCTCTGGTCACCGGTCGCATCGATGGGCGCCTGGTGGGTCTTGGCAATGCCCTCTCGGACGGCCATCTGGTGGTGTATTTCCCGCACATGCTGGTGCATCCGGAGTTCCATCGGCAAGGCGTCGGAAGAGCGATCATGGGGGCACTCATGGAGCGATACGCCGGCTTCCATCAGATGATGCTTGTCGCCGACGGGGAAGCGATCGAGTTCTACAAGGCGATGGGGTTCGCTCGAGCGGGTCGAACCGAGCCGATGTGGGTGTACGCGGGCAATGACCACTGAGGCCGATCACCCGCAGGCGCCTGCCAGCATTCGGCCCCACGGCCGACCCATGACATACACCGTCAGGACTCCGGATCGAACATGATCTCGCGGACCTCCTGGGCACATCGACACGCCGCGGCCAGCCGGGACGCCCAGGCGAGTGCTTCGTCGCGCGAAGGCACTTCGATGATCGAGAACCCGCCGATGGCGGCCTTCGTCTCGGGCGCCGGACCGGCAGTGATGGTCCCGTCAGGTGCCGCGATCGTGGCTTGCTGGCGCTGCAGGCCGCCCCCGAAGATCCAGACCCCGGCGGCTTTGGCATCCCGCACCACGGCGCGCGCCGCGTCGCCCACCGCTGGCAAGTCGGCTTCGGGAATGTGGGCCATCGAACCATCGTCGAACGAGATCATGTATCGAGGCATCGCACTTCTCCGTGGTGATGGCAGCCGAGCTTCACACGGCCACGCAGCGGTCCTGTGGCGTGCGCACACAGGCGGTGGGTGGGCAGCAGGAGTCGGTCAACCACATTTCTTCATGACTCGATGGAAACGCCATGTCCGATGAACTGGGTTTCTCGAATCCCAAGGTGATCCTGAAGGCCCGCTACAAACTGTACGTCGCTGGCGGTGTCCTGGGCGCTGTCGTGATCCCCTTGATGAACCTGCCGCCCGCGCCGATGCTCATCTTCAGTGTCGTCGCGTTGTTCGCTGCACCGATGTTCATTGACGCGATCGTGATTCGGAGGAATTTCGTTTTCCTGTCGTCGGAAGGGATCAGAGGGATCGATTCATCCGGTCGAAAGACGTCGGTGCGCTGGTCGGACCCGGTCAAGATCGACAGGGCCCCATATTTCAAATGGCCCGGCCTGAAGATGGCAAAGGAAGATGGGTCACACATCGTGTTGCCGCTTGCAATGACCTCCTCGCCGGAATTCCAGGAAGCGCTGAAGAAGTGCGCGCCAAGTGGCCACGCCCTTCCGGAAGCGTTGAAGCAGTGGAGCGCCGAGTGAGCCGCTGGCCCGACACGGCGACGCCAGGCCTCTTCTCCGGGTGAAGCCCTCCCTGAGGCAGATCATCGCGACGGACTGGCCTGCACTCGCGTCGGCCATCGGTATTCCGGTGTCGCTGCTCGTCTCGTGGCTGTATCCCGTGCTGCATCCATCGTCATCCGGAAAGCAGACAGGGTTCGCCGTGGTTGGCGCGAGCGCCTGCTTGCTGCTTCTGATGTGGCGCACGATGCGGGTGGTCGGGTTGTTCCGGGGAGGGCAGGAGGTCGAGGGGACCATCACCAGGATTCAACTGGCCAAGGACCGCGGCCGCATCGAGTTCGGTTTCTGCCTCGACGGCAACGCCCATCGTTCATGGCAGCCAGTGCATCAGAGCAGGCGAGTCCTCGCGCTGTCGCGAGGGCAGCGGGTTCGCGTGCTCGTCGACCCGCGTCATCCGGGGAGGGCGATCATCAGGGACCTCTTCGAACGGCCGGCCGACACCTGACTGCCCGGTTGCGCGCGACGTCGAACGTCGGAGGTGGGGCGCGCCGCGTGCGATCCCGATCGTGCGATTGGTGCCGTCGGCAGGGATCGATGGTCCAGGTTCAGTCCCGCGCCGCGGTGGGAGTTGCCGCCGGCTCCATCCAGACCATCCCCCACAGGTGGCCGTCCGGATCGGCGATATCCCGGCTGACCATGAAACCGAGGTCCTCCATGGGGTTCACGTCCGCCTGCCCACCGTGGGCGGCAGCCGCATCATTCATGGCGTCCACTGCTTCTCGGCTGTCCATCGCCAGCGAGAGCATCGAGGCGCTCGTGCCGGGCGGCGGGAAGGGCCGCTGCGTCAACGTCCGCCATCTGGCGTGGCTGATCAGCATCACGCAGATCGCCTCGCTCCACACCATGCAGGCGCCGGTCTCGTCGCTGAGCTGGGGGTTCTGCACGAATCCCAGGGCCTTGTAGAAGGTGATGGAGGCGCCGAGGTCCGAGACGGGCAGGCTGACGAAGATCGTTCTTGGCATGGGATGTTTCCGATCGTTGACTTGGGGTGCCGATGTCCGCGCATGCTGCGCTTCACCAGTACGACGATCCACCATCGCCGTAATCGACAGGTGAGCAATGGTGTCCGCAGACCGGGCCTTGGCCCGCGCATCGGCCGGTGCCATTATCGGTCGCACGCGGCGGAGGCCGATCCGACGGGGTCTGCCGGGTTCAAGCCCGAGGCCGCGCATTCGCCAGCGTCGAGACATCATGAGTATCGTCCCCATGACTGCAGCGCTTGTCGAGCGCGCCAAGCGCTGGCTCGCGCTGGTCATCCTCGTCTGCTTCTTCCTTCCCCTCGCCCAGTGCTCGTCCATGGAATCATCCGGAGCACAGCAGGTGGAGGGCCACTGGCCGTCGAAGGTGCTGGTGCCCGCGGACAGCCTGAAGTTCGAATCGCGCGACGAGGTGCCGGTGGTGCTCATGTACGTCTGGCCTCTGCTTTTCATCGGCATACGTCGCATGGTCAAGGCGAGGTGGTCGACTGCACTGGTCGCCGTCGCAGAGGCGATCATCGGTGGCGGGGTGCTCTGGAGTGTGGTGGTCACCATCGGGATCTGGGGGACCATCCGGTACGGCGGCGTGATCCTGGTCTCGGCGCATGTCGCCTACCTGGTGGCGGTCATGATCACGTTGTACGGTTGCGTGCGGCCACCGTCCGGACATCCGCAGCCTGCAGGAGAGCCGTGATCGCAGGCGCGGATTCTCCGGCGGTGCCGCGCGTCGCGTCGCACGATGTGAACACCGAATGGAATCCGCACGTCGGCCGTCAGCGGCCAATGCATCGTCTGCCGGTTCGCGGCGCGGACCGGATCAATCATCGAGGAGGCAGTGTCATGGGTCTGGACGTCGTCATGCTGGGGAGCCCCACGCTCAAGGCGATGAAGGCCGATCCGTCGGTCGAACCCGAGCTTCGGATGCTGATCCAGTACTGCGTCAAGCAGTTCCCGGAAGCCCGGGCGATGGATATCAAGGTCCCCGAGGCGATCGTGAAGGGGGGGCACCAGATCGGCGACTACTCGGACCTGCACATCCTGCGCGGCCTCGCGGTCGCCATCGATCGATCGCCGGACACCGTGGCCGGCCTCGCCGAATCCGATCTGGAGTCGATCGCGGACTCGTTCTATGCATCGGGAAATCCGAACACGGATTTCCCGCATCTGATCCATCACCCGGACGACAGCGGGTTCTACGTGCCGTTTGCCTTGCCCGCGCCGTTCGTCATCCAGGGCGTGCCGCGCGGCTACGACGAGAAGATCTCGATCACGTTCGGGTCGAGCGTGGCACTGCTCGATGAACTCGACCGACTCAACCGCGCGCTCAGGCTTCCGGGGGACCTCGGTGAAGTGGGCGAGGAAGCATTCGAAGCGCTTGCCGGGAAACATCGCTGGCCGACCGCGGCGCAGGTGTGGGGCGTTCTCAGGCTCTACGCGCGGGAGTCCGTCGAGCGCCCCGGCTTCATCCAGTTCAGTTGAGCCGGCGTGCGGTTCACCTGTACGACAGAGGCGGTCGACGCGGGTGCGCCACCGGGATCGAGCGAGCCAACGCATTGCGGGCGGCAATCCAGGAGAATCGGCGTGACGATCGTCTGAACGACTGGACGAAAGCATCGATCGCCGACCCTGAACTGCATGCGCTGTCCGGTGAGAACCCGACCCCGAGCGCCGTTGCGCCCGACATGAGGAAGCCATGACACCCACCATCGAGCAGAACAAGGCCAACGCCATGGCGTTCTACGAACTCATGTTCAACGATTGCCGTCCCGCGGAGGCCGTCGCCCGATTCGTCGGGGCGACCTATCGACAGCACAATCCGCACGTCGCCGACGGCAAGGAGGCCTTCATCGAGTACTTCGAGCGGATGGCGCGGGAGTACCCGGGCAAACGGGTGACGTTCAAGCGTGTCGTCGCGGAAGGGGATCTCGTGGTGCTGCACTGCCACCAGCACTGGCCGACGGACGAGAACCAGGACTGGGCCGGGATCGATATCTTCCGCTTCGATCCGGACGGCAAGATCGTCGAGCACTGGGACGTGCTGCAAGTCGTGCCGGCGGAAGCCAGGCACGGGAACACGATGTTCTAGGGAGCCTCTGCATCGCCTGCGCGGACCCTCCAGGCAGAGAGACCGACCACGCACGGCATGGTGTTCGTGAAGGTAACGCAGCGATGCCTGCAGGCACTTTTCCACAGAATGGAGGAGTTATAAATGAGCGGGATCGAAGCGCACTACTCGGCGGCCGACATCGAGGCGCGCATCCTGGCGGCGATACGCGCCGTCGGTCTGGACCCTGCGCAGCGCCTGTCGCCGGTGCAACTCGCCGGGCTCGATCACTTCCACACAGGCGGCTTTCGCGCGTCGCTCGCGCTGCGGGACCTCGCGGAGATCCGGGCCGAAGACCGGGTGCTCGATCTCGGTGCCGGGCTGGCCGGCCCCGCGAGGATGCTCGCCGCGTCGCCGGGGTGCCGGGTCGAGTGCGTCGACCTCTCGCCCGACTACGTCGTGGCGGCATCGCTGCTGAACCGGCTCACCGGCTTGGAAGACCGGATCGGCGTACGCGTCGGGAGCGCTCTCGATCTGCCGTTTGCCGACGCCGCGTTCGACGTGGTGTGGATGCAGAACGTCGGCATGAGCATCGCCGACAAGGCGACGCTCTACGCGGAGATCCGTCGCGTGCTCGCCCCCGGCGCACGATTTGCCTTCCAGGAGATGGTCGCCGGCGAGACGGTCACCACCTACTTCCCGCTGCCGTGGGCCACCCATCCCGGGCATAGCTCGCTGATGTCTGCCGAGGCCATGGTCGCCGCACTGGCCGACGCCGGCTTCGAGTGCGTGCATTTCGCGGACGTCAGCGAGGCGCCCTTGCCGCCGCCGCCCGACGGCACCCCGGAAAGCGCCCCGCAGGCGCCCCTGACCCTGTCGGTGTACGTCGACGATCTCGCGACGAAGGCGGACAACGCGGCCCGCAGCCTCCGCGAGCGCCAGATCCGGCTGGTGAGAGGCGTGTTCGGGGCGAAGTGACGGGGCGCGATGCCGGACTTGCGAGCCGGATGTCCGAATCGATGTCGGATAGCCAACCGCCAAGGAGAAAGGATGAGAAAGATTCTGTTGCTGATCACGATGCTCAGTAGTGCCGCCGCTGCGGGGGCAGTGTCCGCCGCGGATGCACAGACAATCGAGTACCTGAACTCGGGCAAGGTGCTCCCGACGACCCTGCCGTTCTCGGAAGCGGTCCGCGTCGGCAACACGCTGTATCTCTCGGGCCAGATCGGTATCGTTCCAGGCACCATGAAGCTCGTCGAAGGCGGGATCGGTCCGGAAGCCCGGCAGACGATGGAGAACATCAAGACTTCCCTCGAGGCGCACGGCTATGCGATGTCGGACCTCGTGAAATGCACCGCGATGCTGACGGACATGTCGGAGTGGCGCGCCTTCAACGAGGTGTACCGGACCTTCTTCACGGGCCGCTACCCGGCGCGCAGCGCTCTCGGCGCCAACGGGCTGGCGCTCGGGGCGCGGGTGGAAGTGGAATGCATCGCAGCCGTGAGCCGGTGACGTGTCGTCGCACCGGGCTCGTCAGGGTGCAAGGGCGGTGGTGTACGGCGGTTCGATCGGGCGCGTGGCGCTGAACATGGATCGCAGACTCGCACGGAGACGACACTCGTGACCGAACATCCCATCGCCGCCTGGCACCGGCTCGTCCGGGAGCACGATCCGCGGGGCCTCGACGCGCTGCTCGACGTCGATGCCGTCTTCCTGTCTCCGGTGGTTCACACCCCCCAGCGCGGCAGGAAACAGGCGGCGATGTACCTGACGGCCGCGTTCCATGTGTTCTTCAACCCGACGTTCCGCTATGTCCGGGAGATCGTGGGACCGTCGGACGCCATGCTCGAGTTCGAGACCGAGATCGATGGCGTTCTGGTGAACGGGGTGGATATCATCCGGTGGAACGAGGCGGGCCGCATCGTCGAGTTCAAGGTGATGCTGCGACCGCTGAAGGCGATCAATGTCGTCCACCAGCGCATGGCCGCGATGCTGCGGGCCGACCAGTAGTGGGCGGCGTCGACGTGAACGTGCTCGCGCAGCTCCGTACGCAGTCGTTCCAGGCACGACAATCGTGAAGTGTTCCGGCGGGCCGTGCCAAAGTGACCCTTCAACCCTGACCGAGATTCGCCCATGCAGATCGAGCACCGAACGACCGTGGCCGCTGCGCCGGATGTCATCTACCGCATCTACGAAGATGTCGCGCGCTGGCACACCTGGGATCCCGACACGAAGCAGGCCTCGCTGGACGGGCCGCTTCGGACGGGGTCGAAAGGAAAGCTGACCCCGACCAAGGGCAACACCGTGCCCATGCTGGTGACCGACGTCGTCGCGAACCGGTCGTTCACGGTCGAGTCGAGGATCCCGCTCTTTCGGATGCGGTTCGAGCACGAGCTGCATCCGAACGCGGGCGGGACCGAGGTCATCCATCGGGTCACGTTCTCCGGCCTGCTGTCGTTGCTGCTCGGGCCGATGTTGAGCAGGCAGTTGAACGCGGGTTTGCCGGTCACGCTGAGCAGACTCAAGGCGCTCGCGGAATCCCAGCGGGCGGTTTGACTGCGCCCCCGCGCCGGTCTTTGCCGGACGCGCTGCATGGAGGCAGGGCGATGTCTTTCACCTCGCACGACGAGTACCTCGCCAACGCCCCCGCCCAGGCGCGGGCGTGGCTGGAGCAAGTCCAGCACGAGGTCGAACGCCGGGTTCCCGGTGCCGTCCGATGCATCGGCTACAACATGCCGGCCTTCCGGCAGCAGCGGGTCTTTTTCTACTTCGCGGCGTTCAAGAAGCACCTCGGGGTCTATCCCCCGGTGACCGACGACGCCGCGCTCGTCGCCGAGACCGCTCCGTATCGCGGGCCGAAGGGGAATCTGTCGTTTCCGTACGGTCGGGAGCTTCCTCTGGATCTCATCGGCAGAGTCGCCGAGGCGCTGGCAGCGCAGTACTCGGACGGCACGCCAGGGGAGTGAAGGCCGGTGTCGGTGGCGACGTACCTCGTGCCTCTAGGCGTTGGTTGAGGGTTTCGTTGAGGCGAACGCACTCCGCCGGGTGCAGACGCCGCCGAAAACGGCGAACATCGCGCACCCCCACTCGTGTTTCGTCGAGCCGCGCATGCCGAATCTCTTCACGCCGTTCACCCTCAAGGGCGTCACCCTTCGCAATCGCATCGTGATGTCGCCGATGACGATGTACAGCTCGGTCGACGGCCGGCTCGACGACTATCACGTCAGCTATCTGGGCGCGCGCGCCGCGGGCGGTTTCGCGTTGGTCTTCGGCGAGCAGATGGCCATCACGCCCGACGGGCGGACCACGACGTCGTGCGCAGGCATCTGGGACGACAGCCAGATCGAGGGCCACGCGCGCGTGACGGCGATGATCAAGCGGATGGGAGCGGTGCCTGCGATCCAGCTCGGGCACACCGGGCGCAAAGGCAGCCAGCTTCCGCCGCACAAGGGCCTGCACGAGGACCGCACCAAGAAGCAGTTGCCGCCCGATGATCCCGACGGCTGGACCTGTGTGGCGCCCTCGCCGATCCCGTACGGCGCCGGCGGTCACATCCATCCGGTGCACGCGCTGACCGTCGACGAGATCCGCGCCCTGCATCGGCGCTATGCCGATGCTGCCGTGCGCGCCCGCGATGCGGGCTACCAGTGGCTCGAGATGCACTTCGCGCACGGCTATCTCGGCGCGAGCTTCTTCTCGCCGCTGGCCAATCAGCGGACCGACGAGTACGGCGGCAGCGTGGCGAACCGCGCGCGCTTTCTGCTGGAGGCCCTCGACGCCGTGCGCGCCGTGTGGCCGGAGGAGTACCCGCTGACGATGCGTCTCGGTTGCGATGATCTGAACCCGAAGGGCACGCAGTTCGAGGACTCGATCGTCGCCATCGGGATGATGAAGGAGCACGGGCTCGATCTCGCCGACCTGTCCCTCGGCTTCAACACGGAAGAGATGGTCGACCGCCCGATGGGCCGGCCGGGATTCATGATCGAGCGTGCCCACCGCGTCCGTCGCGAGGTGGGGTTGCCCGTGGCGACCAGCTGGAACCTGGGCGTGCCGCAGTACGCCGACAGCGTCATCCGGGAAGAGCTGATCGACCTGGTGTTCGTCGGCCGCCCGGCGCTGGCGAACCCGCACTGGCCCGTGTGGGCCGCGCGCGAACTCGGGCACGAATCGCCGTTCTCGCTCGTGCCGGAGGACTGGCGCTGGTGGCTCGAGAACTTCCGCGGCCACGCGCCGAGCATCGGATGGCCTGCGCTGCCCGAGGTGTCGTGATGCCGATGCGCCGCGCACGATGTGTCCTTGTTGGGGCGCGAGGTCGGGGCCCCGGGGACGTCGATTGCGCGATCCCCTGCGACGTCCTCCGTCGATAGCCCGCACGCCGACCCATGGGCCACGCCGTCACCGCCATCCTCGGACCGCAACCGGTGCTGGAGGCGTTCGCGCGGCGCGACCGGTTACCGCCGCCGGTGCCGGCGAAGGGCGGCGTCTGGGTGCTGGCGATGACGGACGATGCGATCGATCGCGTGGTCGCCGCCCCGGTCGGAGAGCCGGCTGCAGGCTTCCGGTCTCTTTTCTGCGGTCTGGTCGAACATCTGCCGTCGGCGTCCGCGCGAAGCTGGCTCGTCTATGTCGAGACGGACTACTTCGGCGGCAGCGGCGGGCAGGGCGCCATGGCGTTCCGGGACGGCGCCATCGTGTACGGGCCGAGGGCAGCCGATCGCGATTGCATCAACGAGGCGCTGGCCGTCGTCGGCATCGAGGTCGGTTACCCCGCACGCGATGCCTTCGAGACCGTCGGACTGGACCTCCACAGGTCCACGGAGGACTGGCTGCCGCCCGGCGACGGCGATGATGCGTAGACTGCCTGGCAGACTGGAGCTTCCGCCTCTCAAGCACACGGCCCGACAGGCCGATTCCGGAACATCGTCGTCGGATCGAAAGGAGTGCCCCCTTGGCTGCCGAACAACCCGTATGGTCCGGTTCCCCGTCGCAATGGCTGAACGCGGGGAAGTTCGCGCTCTGCTTCCTCGCCACGTTGACCGGCATCTTCGCCATCGTCGCGATTCCGTACGCGATCTGGTGCTGGCTCGTCGTGAAGAACATGAGGTACGAGCTGACGACGCAACGGCTGAAGTACCACTCCGGCGTCCTCAACAAGACGACGGAGGAACTGGAGCTGTACCGCGTCAAGGACTCCCGGTTCGATCAGCCGTTCCTGCTGCGGCTCTGCGGCCTGGGCAACGTGGTGGTCGTGTCGTCGGACAGCACGACGCCGACGACCTCGCTGCTGGCCCTGCGCGACGGTGGCGAGATCCGCGAGAAGATCCGGGCGCTCGTGGAGGAACGTCGCGAGCAGAAGCGGGTGCGCATCGCCGAGTTCGAATGACGTCCGCCTCGTTCGCCCGGTAGCCACCATGTCCTTCATCCCATCGCCCGACGACGAAGCCGCCATCCGGCTGGCGCGACTCACGCAAACCCGCGCCATCGCGGCCGGCGATCTCGACACCGTCGTGCGCAACTGGACCGACGACGTCACGATCCGGCGCGGCCTGGGTCACGCCGTCGACGGCATCGCGGCGGCGCGCGACATGCTCGATGCCGGGGGCGGCCCCGGGAAGCTCGTCTACCAGCGTGAGGCCGTGACGGTCGAGGTCAGCACGTGCTGGCCGCTCGCGTACGAGGAAGGACGATGGACTGGCCACGCGGGCGATGTGTCGACGGCACCGGTAGTCACGGGCCGCTACGCCGCGCAGTGGGTGAAGCGGGACGGTGCGTGGCTCATCCGCTCGGAAGTGTTCGTGGCGCTCGACGCCTCGGGCGATGGTCGCGGGGCCACTGCACTGCCTTGAAGGATCGCGCGGCAGTGGGATCCCGCGTCACGCCGCGCAGGGCACAATCCCGCATCCCGAATCGAAGCGGAGACGATCCATGCAGAACACTCTCGCCGGCAAGCGCGTCCTCATCACCCAGTCGACCGAGTTCATGGGCCCCGTGCTCTGCGAAGTCTTCGCGGAACAGGGCGCTGACGTCGTCGCCAGCAGCGAGGCGCTCGCGGACCCCGGGGTGGCCGAACGCGTGGTGCGCGAGGCCGGGCGGATCGACGTCCTCGTCGCGAACCTCGCGCTGAAAGCACCGTCCACACCCGCAGCGGACGTGACCGAGGACGAGTGGCGCGAAGTCTTCGCGGCGCTGGTGGATCCGCTGCCACGGCTGATCCGCGCGGCGACGCCCGACATGGTGGGCCGACGCGCGGGCAAGATCCTCGTCATGGGAAGCGCCTCCGCGCTGCGCGGCATGAAGCGCGCATCCACCTACAGTGCGGCCCGCGGTGCACAGCTCGCGTACGTGCAGGCGGTCGGCGTCGAGATGGCGCCGCACAACGTGCAGGTGAATGCCATCGCCCAGAACTTCGTCGACAACCCCACCTACTTCCCGGCGGAGGTGCAGGCGAATCCGCGATTCCAGGAGCGGCTGGCGCGCGAGGTGCCGCTGGGCCGGCTCGTCGGGGCGCGCGAGGACGCGCAGTTCGCTGCGTACCTGTGCAGCAGCGCGGCGGACTGCTTCGTCGGCCAAGTGTTCCCGGTGTGCGGCGGCTGGGTCGCGCGGTGAGCGTGCAGGTCAGGTGGTCGACCGCCTGGTTACCTAGTGCCCGTCGACATACGCCGGCCCGTCTGCCGCCGTGCCCGCAACGCAGCGCGATGCAGCGGAAGTCGGCGTTCGTGAAGAAGGCCTGACGCCATCGTTCCACCGGGTGGCGCCGTGTTCGCTGCCGGTGTCTGCTGAGGTTCCATGTCGAAGCTCGTCCTCATCTTCGTCGCGATCATCGTCGGGCTCTGGCTCCTGAAGTTCGTCATCCGGGCGGCGTTCCACATCGCCGTGGCGCGATCGCCGAACACGAGGGAGCGCGAACTCGAACGCGAGGTCCCGGAAGTGGCCGACTGGTTCGGGACGACCGGTCTCGACGAGGCCACCGAGCGCGAGCTGCCGCGGTACCTCAGGCGCGAACTGGGCGAGTACCTCGATGATCCCGAAGGCCTGAAGGCAGCCGATCTGAAGTATCTGGGCGTGCTGACCGACGAACGCGGGTCGGCGCATTTCTGGGCCATCCCGCCGCGCCACGGCGAGCAGAGCTTCGCCTACGTGGAGATCGATGCCTCGGGCGCGGCGGTCTCGCTGGGATGGGGAGACCGGGTGGCGCCCGGCGTGGCGGAGTCGTCCGGACCGTGACTGGTGCGCATCGCACGCCGCCCGTGCGTCACTCCACCCGGGTGCCGAACGTCTGCGGTCGGCGCCCGACCACCACGATCCATGCGATCGCGATCGCTGCCCCTGCCAACGCCGCGATGATGTGCTCGCGCGCCTCCAGCCACGACAGCGGCAGCGCGATGACCGTGCCGATGGCCGCGGTGGCGACGATCGGCCCCATGACGGCGCCGACCGGGATGCCCTGCGCCACGAGCAGGCCGCCGCTGTAGATCAGCGTCAGCACGGCGCTCGCGGCGCCGTAGGCCATCACCGCGAGGTGGGGGTCACCCTCGGTCGCGCCCATCCAGAGTGCCGTGCAGCGGGCCGTCGCGAGAGCGACGTTGAAGCCCAGTTCCGCGCGCTGCCAGTGCCGCAGCACCACGATGCCCGAAAGGTGCGCACCGACGATCGCCGCGGCGACGGAGGGTGCGAGCGCGGCGGCGTAGGCGCCGGCCGGGGTCCAGGCCGTGCCGAAGATGAGGGCGAAGAGCGAAGGCGCGACCGCGGAGAGCACGATCGCCGGGACGACGACGATGGCGACGAGGCCGCGAAACACGGCGAGCGCGGCGGCCGGGACGCCGTCGTCGCGGTCGAGATCGCGCAGCCTGGCAACGAACGCCTGCTCGATCGCCTGGCACGCGAGATGGGCGGGACCCACGGTGACGAAGAAGGCGAGCCCGAACAGCCCGGCCGCCCCGGTGCCGAACCACGACGCGACGATGAGGATCGATGCCTGCTGGCCCAGCACGTGCACGATGGCTGCCCACGACGAGACGAGCGGCAGGCGGCGGTGCAGGTGCGCCACGGCGGCGATGCGGCGACGCGTGAGGTGATCGCGCAGGGAGGCGATGTCAGGTTGCCGTGCGAGCACGGGGACGGCCACGGCGCGGCCGGCAACCAGCCCGAGGGCGAGACCCGCGGCACCCAACCCTGCGAGCCCGCACGCGATCTGCGCGGCGGCCTGGACGAGCCCCTGTGTCACCCGACCGGCCGCGAAGCGGGCAAACTCGCGGCGACGCAGGCGCCAGGCACCGAAGGCGAGGGCGATGCCGCCCGCGAGCGTGGCGGCAGGGAGCAGCCACAG